>Ga0315287_10001126_pt1 | contig 24316 bp, 25 predicted proteins | sample YL17G11_0_MG_FD_205037 | JGI IMG/M metagenome (GOLD analysis project Ga0315287, IMG submission 205037) | Sediment microbial communities from Yellowstone Lake, YNP, Wyoming, USA - YL17G11_0 | ecosystem: Environmental > Aquatic > Freshwater > Lake > Sediment | place: USA: Wyoming | collected... | reverse complement strand
TCCGTCGGGCCGGGGCGGCCCTGGCCGTGGTGGACGGTCCCGCCCTCGAGACCACTCGCGACCGGCTCGAGCCCGATGCGGTCCTGGCCGCCGACTTCGACTCCGAGGCGCTGGCCGCGGTGTTGCACACCCAGGCCCGGCGACGGCCGAACCGACCCGTCGGGCCCGAGCCGGCGGCCGAGCCCGAGACGCTCGGACGCCTCCTCGCCGTGACCGGCCCAGCCGGCGCCGGCGTCTCGACCGTGGCCCAGGCGCTGGCCACGCACCGCGCCGGGCAGGGCCCCACCCTGCTGGCCGACCTCGCCCTCGACGCCGACCAGAACCTCCGCCACGGGGTGGCACCCGGTCACGACGGCGTCTTCGAGTTGGCTGAGGCCCTCCGTCACGTGCCACCCGCCGAGCTGGTGCCGCCGACGGTGTCCCAGGACGCCGGCTACGACCTGCTCTGTGGCCTCCGCCGCCGCCAGGAGTGGACCGCCCTGAACTCCGTGGTCGCCGACCAGTTGGTCGAGGTCCTGCGGCGGGGTCGTCCTCTCGTGGTGGCCGACGTCGCGAGCGACCTCGACGGCCGAACGGAGAGCGGATCCCTGGACCTCGAGGAGCGCAACGCCCTCGCCCGAGCCGCCCTACCCCGGGCCGCGGTCGTCGTCGTTGTCGGTCGGTGGACGACCACGGGCGTCCACCGGCTCGTCCGTGCGCTCGTCGACCTGACCCGACACGGGATCGACCGCGACCGCCTGCACGCCGTGATCAACGACGCCCCGAGGACGGCGACCCGCCAGGCCCTCGCCCGCCGGACCGTGGGCGGCCTCCTGACCGAGGTGGACGGTGGTCCGTGGCGCCCCCCGACCTGCCTCCCCCACGACCGGGGGGTCGAACCGTGTGTCCGAGAGGCGAGGCCGCTGCCCGCCCGATTCGTCCGCGGGGTGGGCCGTGCGGTGCGGGACACGAGATGACCGCCACCACGTCCCCGCTGGCCGACATCGAGCGGATGGCCCAGGAGCGCGCCGACGCACTGGCCCTCGACCTCAGCCGTCCCGACGGACCGGCCCGCCTCCAGCGCCTCGTCGTCGAGGCCGTCGACGCCTGGAACGCCGAGCACCGGCAAGGTCGTCGCCCCGTGCCCCTCGACGATGACGTCGTCGAACGGGCGGTGCGCAACCTCACGGGCTACGGCCCATTGAGTCCGCTCCTGGCCGATGACGACGTCTGGGAGATCATGGTCAACGCTCCCGACGCCCTGTTCGTGAAGCGCCACCGCGGTCCCGACGGCTCCCACGACGACGTCTTCCACGACGACGACCACGTCCTACGGGTCCTGACCCGCATCCTCGACGACGCAACCGGCGCCCACCGCAAGCTCGACCCCACCCTCGGCCTCCAGGACGCCCAGCTCGACGACGGGGCCCGCCTCCACATCGTCCACCGGGACCTCAGCCGCGGCGGCCACACGATGGTCAACATCCGCAAGTTCACCGGCGTGGCGTACCGGCGCCTCGCCGACCTCGTGGCCACCGACATGCTCGACCCGTCCACGGCCGACCTGCTGACCGTCCTCGTCGAGTCCGGTGCGTCCACCGTCATCTCCGGCCGCCCCGGGGCGGGCAAGACCACCCTGCTCTCGTGCTGCGTCGCCGAGCTCGACCCCCGCTGCCGGGTCGTCCTGGCCGAAGAGGTCTTCGAGGCCGATGTCCCCCTGGCCAACGTGGCCGGGATGCAGACCCGTGGTCCCCGTCCCGACCGGCCGGAGATCGGCCTGCGCCGCCTGGTTTCGGCCTTCCTCCGCATGGCCCCCGACGTCGCCGTCGTCGGCGAGGTCCGGGATCGGGAGGCCCTGCCCCTCCTCTTGACCTTGTCCTCCGGGGTGACCGGGTACACGACCGTGCACGCCGGCTCTGCGGCGCAGGCCCTGACCCGCCTCCGCTTCATCTGCCAGCTGGCCGACGAGGTCACCAACCTCGGGCCCGGGATCCTCACCACCTTGGTGGCCGAGGCCATCGACGTGGTCGTGCACTGCCACCGCGGCCCTGAGGGCCCCCGGGTCACGGAGGTCGTCGCCGTCGAAGACGTCGCCACGGGAGACGCCGGGCGGTTCACGACGACGCCGGTGCTCGCCCGGCCCCGCCTCGACCGCCCCCTCGAGTGGACCGGGCTCGTGCCCGACCGCCTCGCCGGGCGGCTGGCGACCCATGGCGTGGACCTGCGTCGGGTGCTGGCCGACCGGGGGGACCCATCATGACCGGGCTCCTCTGGGGTGGGCTCGCCGCCCTGGGGGTCCACCTCCTGTGGACGCGCCCGGCGCCCCGCCGCGGCGGAGCCCGACACCAGCTCCGCCACGCGTTCCCCCGTCTGGCGCTCCCCTTCGGCGCGGCGCTGGCCGGCACCGCCATGGGCACGATCGCCGTCGGCGGACCCGCCGCCCTCGCGGCCGGAGGCCTGGCCGCGGGGTGTGCCGTCGTCGGCCGTCGCTCGGTCGACGCCGCCCGTCGTGACCAGGCCCGCCGCCTCTGGCCCAACGTGCTGGAGGAGCTCCGGGTCCTCACCACGAGCGGGGGTCGGTCCCTCCCCCGGGCGCTGCTCGAAGCCGGACGCCGGGTGCCCGACCCGGCCGGCGAGGCCTTCCGGTCCACCCAGCAGGCCTGGCGGGTGTCGGCCGACTTCGAACGGAGCCTCGGGGTCCTCGCCGACCAGCTGGCCGAAGCCTCTACCGACATCGTCTGCGAGACCCTGCTCGTGGCCCACGAGCTGGGTGGAGCCGACGTCGGCCGTCGCCTGGCCCGTCTGGCCGACGACCGCCGCCGGGACCTGGCCACCCGCGACCTCGCCGTGGCCAAGTTGGCGGGCGCCCGCTTCGCCCGCCGCTTCGTGGTGGTGGTGCCACTCGGCATGGCGGTGGCGGGCCAGGCCGTCGGCACCGGGCGGGCGGCCTTCGCGTCGCCCCGTGGCCAGGTCGTCGCCCTCGCCGCGGTAGCCATGGTCGCCGCCTGCTGGCTCTGGGCCGGTCACCTGCTGCGCCTGCCCGACGAGCCCCGGGTCTTCGCTCGATGAGCCCGCTGATCACCGGGCTGCTGCTCTGGACGGGGGCTGGTCTGCTGCTGTCATCGGTCGGGGTCGTCCGCCGACCGGCCCTCACCACCCGCCTCCGGCCCTACCTGGTCGCGCGCCTCGAGGACGGGGCATGCGTCGGGCGACGACGTCTGGCCCCGCTCGGGCTCGTGGTCGGTGAGCGCCTCGGTCGCCTGCTGCGGTCGACCGAGCCGCTGGAGCGGCGACTGCGCCGGGCCCACCACCGACTCGATCCGGCGGCCTTCCGGTTCCGCCAGTTCAGCCACGCCGTCCTGGGCCTCGCACTGGCCGGCGTGGTGCTGGCCGCCCTCCCGATCGGCCTCGACCCCAGAGTCGCGGGCGCCCTGGTCCTGCTCACGCCGTTGGCCGTGTTCGGGGCCCACGAGCACACCCTGGCCGGCGCCGACCGCCGCCAGACCCGCCAGGTGGGTCGGGAGCTCCCCGTCCTGGCCGAGCAGATGGCCATGCTCCTGGCCTCCGGTCGGTCGGTGTCGGCCGCCATCGCCCAGCTCGGCGAGCGGGGCCGTGGCCCCGGCGCGGCCGACCTCCGCCGGGTCACCCGCCGGATCCAGCAGGGCGTCGACGAGCGGGACGCACTACGGGAGTGGTCCGAGCTCCGGCCGACCCCTGGCGTCCGCCACCTCGTGTCCGTCCTCACCCTCTCCCGTGAGGCGACCGACCTCGACCGCCTCGTCGACCAGGAGGCCACAACCATCCGCGCCGACGCCCACTGCGAGCTGTTGGCGGAGCTGGAGCGCCGGGCCCAGCAGGTCTGGGTACCGGTGACGGTGGCCACCCTGCTGCCGGGGTCCCTGCTCCTCCTCGTCCCGTTCCTCGACGCGCTCCGGCTCTTCGCCGGAGCCTGACCCAACCCCAGGAGGATGCACCGTGCCCCGAACCGATCGACCGACCACCCCAGGCCGCGCCCGGGGCGACCGGGGCGAAGGCGTGATCTCAGCCGCCATCGCCGTGCTCATCGTGGCCTTCCTCGGCGCCCTCATGTGGGTGGGCTTCCAGCAGATCTGGGCCAACGCCGAGGCCCAGACCAACGAGCAGATCACCCAGATCGGCGGCTGAGCACCGAGCGGGCCACGGGGACCCTGAGTGCCGCCATCGGGCTCACGGTGGCGCTGACCATGCTCCTCGGCACCGTCCAGATGGTCAGCCGCCTCCATCGCACCACCCTGGTGGCCGCGATGGCCGACGATGCCGTCCACCGGGTCGCCGAGGCGGGGAGCGAGGCCGACACGGCCCGAGCCGAGGCCGAGCACCGTCTCCGCCGCCTGCTCGGACCGGAGGCACACATCCAGTGGTCCACGACGACCGAAGGTCCCACCATCGAGATCGCGGTGCCTTCGCCGTCCCTGCCCGGCCTGTCCGCCGGCATCCGGCGCGGCGCCGGGGCGCGCGGGGAGCGTCGGCGATGAGCCGCCGCCTCCGGGGCGACGACGGCCAGGTGGCCGGGATCGAGTCCGTCCCCTTCGGCCTGCTCGTGCTCGTCGTCGGGATCCTGCTCGTGGCCCACACCTGGGCCGTCGTCGACGCCAAGTTCGTGGCTACGACGGCGGCCCGGGAAGCCACCCGGGCCTACGTCGAGTCCGACGATGCGGACGCCGCCCAGCAGGACGCCCGGCGGGCCGCGGCCGACGCCGTCCGGCGCTCGGGGCGGTCGCCCACGGACCTCGACCTCGAGCAGACGACCTCCGGCTTCGGGCGTTGCGTCCGCAGCCGGTTCGAGGCCCGGTTCCGGATCCCGACGCTGGGGATGCCCTGGCGATCGGACCGACCGTCGGTGACGGTTCGCGCCGGCCACCAGGAGGTCGTCGACCCCTACCGGGACGGCCTGGCCGGGTCGGCCGACTGCCGGGTGGGATCGTGAGCCGCGCCCGGGACCGCGGCACCACCCTGCTCTTCTTCCCCGCCGCCTTCCTCGTCGTCGTGGCGCTCGCCTCGGTCACCGTGGACTTCGCCCGCCTGCACCTCGCCCAGCGCCAGGCCGACGACCTCGCCGCCGCCTCCGCCAATGACGCCGTCACCGTCGGCCTGGACGAGGCGGCACTGCGGTCCGGTGCCGGCTACCGCCTGGACCGTGCTCGGGTCGACGCCGTCGTCGCCGCGCACGTGGCCGCGGCCGACCGCTCGACCCTGCGCGGCATCACCGCCCGTGGCTCGGTCCGAGACGCCCGGTCGGTCGACATCACCGTCACCGCCTGGGCGCCCCTGGCCTTTGCCCGGTCGCTCCCCGGAACGCCGGCGGCGGTGACGATCCGGGCCCGGGCGGCGGCCACAGCCCGCCTGCGATGACCAACCACGTCAGCATCGAGCACCGAAGCGACGGGCGGACGCTGGCCTGCAAGCGTTCCACCTCGGCCGACGGTGGCCCCCGCATCCGGGACGAAGCGGCCCGCCTCGACGGCCTCGACCATCCCGGCGTGGTCACCTTCGTCGAGCTCCGGGAGACCGATGGCGGTCCGATCCTCGTGACGGAGTATGTGGGGCCCCGCACCCTGGCGTCGATCGGACCGGTCACGACCGAGCGCGCCGCGCGACTCGTGGCCGACCTGGCCACCACGATCGCGGACCTCCACGCCCGAGGGCTGACCCACGGAGCGGTCGGTCCCGAGCACGTACTCGTGGCCGGTGACCGAACCGTGCTGTGCGGCTTCGCCCCGTCGGCGGCCGACCAGAGCTCCGCCGACGACGTCCGCGGCATCGGCACCACGCTGGGGGACCTGCTCGACCCCGAGGTCGAGGAGGAGCCCATCCCCGACCGACGGCCCTGGCGCCGCACGCCCTGGCACGGCTACCGCCACCGGGCCCTGCTCACCCTGGCCGACCAGGCCACCGACGACGATCCGGGTCGGCGGCCGGCGGCTCGGGCGCTGGCGGACGCCGTCGGGTCACTGAGCGGCGACCCGACCTGCGGACGCCACGAGGAACCGCGACCGGAGCGTCCGGGGCCGAGGTGGCCCGAGGCCATCGTCGACCTGATCGCCGTGCACCGGCCGCGCCGTGAGCGCGCTGCACCCGTCCGCCCCGGTCCTCGCCGACACCGCGCCCCCGTTCGCGTCGTCCTGCTCGGCGCGCTCGGCATCGGTCTCGGCGGCTTCGGGCTGATGGGCCTCACCGGTGGCCCGGCCCCTCCCCGCGGCAGCGCCCCGATCGACGTGGTGACCGAGAGCCCCGCCTGCCCGGATCGGCTCGGGGCCGACTCGGCCGACGTGGACGGCGACGGCTGCCTCGAGCCGATCCGCCTCGGTCCCGGCTGGGTCGAGGTCGATGGCCGTCGCTTCCGCGTCGGGCGCCCGGGCAACGTCCTCGCCATCGGCGACTGGGACGGTGACGGCGCGGCGACCGTGGCCCTCCTCCAACGGGGTACAGGCGACATCTGGCGCTTCCCGACCTGGGACCCCGAGAGCCCCGTGACCGCGGAGCCGGTCGGCCGCTACCCGGACGCGGTCGACCTGGAACGCCGCGCCGCGCCCGGCGGCGACGTCCTCGTCGTCCGCCTGCGGGACGGGGCCAGCACGGAGGTACCGGTCGGGTGAGGCGAGGCCAACCGGTCCGCGCCCTCGTCGGCCTCGTCATCGGGGCCACGGCGCTGGTGGCGGTGGCCCCCCGGGCGCTGCCCCGTCTCGAGACGGTCGGTGACCCCACCCGACCCGTCGCCGAAGTGACTGCGTTCGGGCTCCGCCTCGTGGCCACCGGGTTCGCGGGCTACCTCACCCTCGTGCTGCTGGCCCTGTTCCTGGCCTCGCTGCGCCTGTTGCCCGCCACCGTGCGCCGGGCGGTGGACCGCTCGACCACGGGCGGCCTCGCCGGCGGCCTCCGACGACTGGTCGGGGCCTCCGTCCTCGCGATCGGGGTCGCGCCGCTCCAGCCCCTCGCCGCCCACGCCGATCCACCTCCACCCGTGCTGGCTCCCGCCGACCTCCCCCCCGGGGCGGCGACCGGACCGGCCCCCCGCCTCGAACCCGCCCCCCGGACCACCGTGGGTCCCGGCACGACGGAGCCGCCCGTCCTCCCCCCTGCGAATCCGATGTCGCCTCCCCCCGGCCCGATGCCACCAGCCGAACCCTCGCCCGTGTCGCCATCGGACTCCAACCCCACTGTCGAAGGATCGGTGACCGTCGCGGTCGGCGACTCCTTCTGGTCGATTGCCGTGCAACTGGTCAGGATCCGCCTCGGCCGGATGCCGACCGACACCGAGGTGATCGAACCGTGGCTGGCCCTCATCGGCGCCAACCGCGACCGCCTCGTCGACCCCGCCGACCCCGACCTGCTCCATCCCGGCCAGGTCCTCCGCCTGCCCGACCCCTGACCGTTCTGGGACCTGGAGTTGCCGTCAGGTGACGGCTGCTGGGTCCCAGAACGAGAAGCGAGTGGGGCTGGACACCCCAGCGTCCGTCGTATCATTCCCCTCGCCGGTTGGGACGTCGGGAAGATAGGCGCCGCTCAGGAACAGGGATCGGTGATGGCGTCCCGGGGCGCCCGTTCGAGGGCGTAGCCCCGGGAGCGGACGGTGCGTATCACCAGGCCCAGCGGCTCGAGGCGGCGACGTAGGCGCAGGACGTGGACGTCCAGGGCATTGCGGGCGGGGGTACCGCCCGGCCAGCCGGCCCGGGCCAACGCCTCGCGGCTGACCACGGCGCCGAAGCGCTCGACGAGCGTGGCCGCCAGGCGGTGGTCGACCGGCGGGAGCGAGACCCAGTCGTCGCCGATCCGGAGCACGCCGTCGTCGTCGATCTCCGGGTGCACGACGCCCTGGCCCTGGTAACGCCGTTCCAGGCCCTCCAGGCGGGCCCGCATGTCGATCTCCTGGGCCGGGACCCGGATCCAGTCCTCCAGGTCGTCGGCGGGCAGGGGCGGCGCCACCCCACCCTCGACGAGAAGCAGCCGGGGTCGGCCCTCGGCCCGCAGGCGGCCCAGCCGGTCGTCCTCCCCCGGCCAGCGGACCATGGCGACGACCGCGCCGGCGAAGGGGTGGTGATCGGTGGAGCTGCTCATGGCCGCCTCACACCGCGTCCTCGCCGACCTCACCGGTACGGATGCGCTGCAGCCGGTCCAGGTCGACGGCCCAGATCTTGCCGTCACCGATCTTGCCGGTCTGGGCCGCTTCGGCGATCAGCTCGATGGCCCGGTCCACTGACGCGGCCTCGACCACGAGCTCGATCTTCACCTTCGGCACGAAGTCCACCTGGTACTCCGCACCCCGGAAGGTCTCGGTCTTGCCCCCCTGGCGGCCGTAGCCCTGGACCTCGCTCACGGTCAGGCCCAGGATGCCGGCGCCCTGGAGGGCGTCCTTCACGTCGTCCAGCTTGTAGGGCTTGATGACCGCGGTCACCAGGAACGGCATGGGGAGGAACGGTACGGAACCCGTGTTGCCCGGATGTGTGATCTTCGTGGCGGTCCGTGGTCGGTCGTCTGTCATGTTTCTGACGGGCCGGGGAGAGGGTCCGCAGGCCCTCTCCCCGGTGCGGGCTCAGACCGCGTCCGTGCCCTTCTCGCCCGTGCGGATGCGGGTGATCTCCTGCACGTCGGTCACCCACACCTTCCCGTCACCGATCTCACCGGTGGCGGCGGCGGCGATGAGCGCCTCCAGGATGGCCGCGACGTCACCGTCGTCGACCACCGCGTCCAGGCGGACCTTGGGCACCAGGTCCACCTGGTACTCAGCCCCGCGGTACACCTCGGTGTGACCACCCTGGCGCCCGAACCCCTTGACCTCGGTGACCGTCATGCCCTGCACGCCCGCCCCCTTCATCGCCGTCTTCACGTCGTCCAGCTTGAACGGCTTGATGACTGCCGTGATCTGCTTCATGTCAGCGTCCCTTTCGTCGTCGTTGCCGTTACGAGTGATCAGCCAGGTTGTACCCGGCCTCGGCGTGCAGGGTCAGGTCGAGGCCCTGCTGCTCCTCGGACTCGCTCACCCGCAGCCCGATGGTGGCGTCGATGGCCTTGGCGATGAGCATCGTCACCACGAACGCGAAGCCGATCGTGGCCGCGGCGGCGATGGCCTGGTCGATGAGCAAGGTGACGCCACCCCCGAGGAACAGGCCCTCGTCGACGACCAGGGGGTTGACGGCCGAGTCGGCGAACAGGCCCAGGACGAGCGACCCGAACAGGCCACCGACCAGGTGCACACCGACCACGTCGAGCGAGTCGTCGTAGCCGAACCGGTATTTCATCTGTATGGCGAAGAAGCAGAGCATGCCGGCGCCGGCGCCGATGGCCAGGGGAGCGAGGCCGCCCACGAAGCCCGCACAGGGGGTGATGGCCACCAGACCGGCAACGATGCCCGAGCAGACGCCGAGCGTGGTCGGGTGCCCGTCCTTGAACCACTCGACGGCGGTCCAGACCAGGCCGCCGGCGGCCGCAGCCACGAAGGTGTTGAGGAAGGCGACGGCCGCGATGCCGTCGGCCGCCAGCGCCGAGCCGGCGTTGAAGCCGAACCAACCGAAGAACAGGATCCCCGTGCCCAGCATGGTCATGGTGAGGTTGTGTGGGGGCATCGGTGTGTTGGGCCAGCCGTGACGCTTGCCCAGCAGCAGGATCACGGCCAGAGCCGCGGCACCGGCGTTCATGTGGACCACGGCGCCACCGGCGAAGTCCAGCGCACCCAGGTCGGCCAGCCAGCCACCGGCGAAGACCCAGTGGGCGATCGGGCTGTAGACCAAGAGGGCCCAGACCGGCACGAACACCGCCCAGGCCGAGAACTTGAGGCGATCAGCCACGGCCCCGCTGATGAGCGCCGGGGTGATCACCGCGAACGTGAGCTGGAAGACCGAGAAGACGATCGTCTCCCCGGTCGGATCCGGGAAGACGTCTTTCAGACCGACGAAGTCGAGGTTGCCGATCCACCCCCCGTCGCCGCTGCCCCCGAAGGCCAGCGTGTAGCCGAGGACCACCCACAGCACGGGGATGACGGCCATGCAGTAGAGGTTCATGTTGAGCATGTTCAAGACGTTCTTCGAGCGCGTCATCCCGCCGTAGAAGAGGGCGAGGCCCGGCGTCATGAACAGCACCAACGCGCTGCTCACGAGCACCCAGGCGATAGCACCGGAGTCCATGTGGATCTTTCCCCTCCTGAGTCGATGTGACCGCCGGAGTGTGGGGGATCAGGATTTCGCCGTGGTCACCTGGATGTTTCCTGCCGATGAACAAGCTGACAGAACCCTGACGTCCGTGCGTCGGTTGTCTGTCAGTGCAGGCGGAGGGCGACCTCGTTGGCCAGCAACCGGCCGCGGCGGGTCAGGACCGCCCGGTCCCCGTCGATGGTCACCAGACCGGGAAGGTCCTCGACCGGTAGCGCGGCGACCGGGACACCGTCCCGCAGGCGCAGCGCCAGTTGCAGCCCCTCCATCCGGCGCTCGTCGGGACCCAGGGATTCGTCGGCCGCCTCCACCGTCCGCCCCGCCTCGACGGCCTCGATGTAGCGCTCAGGGGTGCGGAGGTTCCACCAGCGCCGGCCGTGGCGATGGGCGTGGGCGGCGCAGCCGAGGCCCAGGTACTCGCCCTGGGACCAGTAGAGCCGGTTGTGGCGACACTCGTGGCCGGGCCGGGCCCAGTTGGAGACCTCGTACCAGTCCAGGCCGGCCCCGGTCAGCAGGTCGTCGGCCAGTTCGTACTTGTCGGCCTGGTCGTCGTCGTCGGGGTGACGGTCCGGGTCCTCCGCCAACGGTGTGCCCGCCTCCACCGTCAACCCGTAGGCCGAGACGTGCGGCGGCTCGAGGGCCAGGACCTCCTCGAGGGTCCGACGCCAGTCGTTCAGCGACTCCCCGGCCGCCCCGTAGATGACGTCCAGGTTGAACGTGAGGCCGGCGGCCCGGGCCAGCTGGACGCACCGGCGCACGTTGGCCGGGTCGTGGGACCGCCCGAGCGCGCTCAACACATGAGGGACCATCGACTGGACCCCGAACGACAGCCGGGTCACCCCGCCCGCGACGTAGGCGCCGACGAGCTCGGGTGTGACCGTGTCCGGGTTGGCTTCGACCGTCACCTCCGCGCCGTCGGCCAGCGGCAGTTCGGCCAGCACGGCCAGAAGGCCCTCGACCGGGACCATCGACGGGGTGCCCCCGCCCACGAACACGCTGGTCAGCGGTGGGATGTCCGCCCCGGCCTCCACGGTCTGGCGATGCAGGGCGGCCAGGTACCGCTCGGTCAGGTGGTGCCGGTCGTCCCAGGCGGCGAAGGCGCAGTAGTCACACCGCCGCGCACAGAACGGCACATGGACGTAGATGCCGAAGGGGTGGACCACCCCCGAAGGCTACGGAGCGAGCGTCAACTGTCGCTGGGCTTGACCCGGCGGAGGCCGAGGTCGTCCAGGCGGGCGGGCGTGCTGTCCACGTCGGTGCCGAGGATGGCGGCAATGGCCTGCAGGTCGTCGCGCCGGATCGTGAGCACCCGGCCGTTGAAGTCCTGGCGCTGGACCTGGATCATCGACAGGTAGCGGTTCAGCATGTCGGCCTCGGGGCCGGCGAGGGCGTCCAGCCGGGTCAGGTCGATGATGATCGAGCCGAGCACGGTCTGAGCCTGGCGGCTGTCGGTGAGGTCGATGGCCTCCCCGCCGCCGGTGCCGAAGTCGGGCATGGCGTTGCCGGGCAGGAGCTGGTCCACCGGCACGGAGTAGAAGCGGGCCAGGCGCTGGAGGCGGGGCACCGAGATGGCCCGCTCCCCCCGCTCGTAGGCGCCGAGGACCGACGCCTTGAACTCGTGGTCGGAGGCGGCCTCGACCTCCTGCAACGACATGCGCTTCTGCCGGCGGATGGCGCGCAGGCGCTCACCCACCTTGCGTCCGTACTCCCCGGCCGGATCGATGTCAGCGACCATGCGCCCCATCGCCCTCTCTGCTCGGGGTCACTCGATGACCACCCACCGTGTGAGTTGCTCGCACGAAGAACACTGTACGCGTCCGCACCCCTCAAGATCAACCACCGTGCGCGGTCAGGCCGGTCGGACCAGCCCGTGACGAAGGGCGGCGAGAAGCGCCCCCGCGGTCATCGCGGCCGTCTCGGCCCGCAGGACGGCGGGCCCGAGACCCATCCGATCGGCTCTTCCGTCCCGTTCTGCGTCGCTCCAGCCCCCCTCGGGACCGCAGAGAACGACCCTGTCGGCCAGGGTCGGGGGACGGCCCCCGGGGTCGGCCAGGACGGCGTCGGGGTGCTCGGACAAGGTGTGGACGCCCTCGACGGTGGGCAGCCAGGCGCGACGGCTCTGCATGGCCGCCTCGCGGGCGATGCGACGCAGGCGCTCGAGGTGGTGGGCCACCCGGTCCCCCTTCCAGGCGATGACCGAGCGCTCGGTGCGCAGGATCACGATGTGGTCGATCGACAGCTCGGTGAGCTTCTGCACGGCCCACTCGGGGCGGTCGCCCTTGGTCGGGGTCAGCCCGACCGTGAGGGGTGGGGACGGGCGGGGCTCGACCACGACCTGACCGTCCGGCTCCAGCTCCGCGCCGAAGCGGACCGAGCGCCACGACCCGGCGCCGTCGGCCACCACCAGCGGGTCACCGGCGCGCAGACGGAGCGACTTCTGGAGGTGGTGCCGATCGGTGTCCGCCAGCTCGGGGCGCTCGACGTCGGCGACGAACACCAGCGGGCCGAGGCTTCCCGGGGGCACCGTCGGCGCCTATTTGAAGGCTTCGCGGATGCGGCCGACCACGCCGCCCTTCGGGGCGGCTACGGCATCGCCCCGCAGTTCGGCCAGGCGCCGGTAGAGCACTTCTTCCTCGTCGCTCAGGTCGGTGGGGGTCCGCACCACGTAGCGGATGCGCAGGTCGCCCCGACCCCGGCCCCGGACATGGGGCACGCCCTGGCCCCGGAGGCGGACCACGTCGCCGCTCTGGGTGCCCGCCGGGACGCGCAGGTCCTCCACCCCGTCGAGGGTCTCGAAGGCCACCTCGGTGCCCAGGGTGGCCTGGGCGGGGGTCAGTCCCACGATGGCGGCCAGGTCGTCGCCGTCCCGGCTGAAGCGCTCGTCGGCCTTGACCCGCAGGTGCACGTACAGGTCGCCCGCCGGACCGCCCCTCGGGCCGACCGCGCCACGGCCGGAGAGGCGCAACGTCGAGCCGCTGTCCACGCCCGCGGGCACGTCGACGGTGTAGGTGCGGTCGTCGACCTTGCGCCCCTCCCCGTCACAGCCGCCACAGGGCTCGGGGATGATCTGGCCGATGCCGCTGCAGCGTCCGCAGGGCGCGGCGGTGACCATCTGGCCGAGGATCGACTGGCGGACCCGACGGACCTGGCCGGTGCCGGCGCACTCGGGACAGCCCTGCGGTGACGTGCCCGGCGACGCCCCGGTCGCCTCGCAGATCTCGCAGACCACCGCCGTGCGCACGTTGACGTCCTTCTGCGCGCCGAAGACCGCTTCGGTGAACTCGATGTCCACGGTCTGCTCGAGATCGGCCCCACGAGGGGGTCCGGCCGGTCCCCGCCGGCTGGCCGCGCCGCCGAACGGGCTGCCGCCGCCGCCGAAGAAGGCGTCGAAGATGTCCCCGACGCCGCCGCCGCCGAACGGGTCGCCCCCCGCTCCCCCGAGCCCGGCCTCCCCGTACAGGTCGTACTGCTGGCGCTTCTCGGGATCGGACAGGACCTCGTAGGCGAGCGAGACCTCCTTGAACCGGGACTCGGCCTCGGGATCACCGCGGTTGGCGTCGGGATGGTGCTCGCGGGCCGCCCGCCGGTACGCCTTCTTGATCTCCTCGGGCGAGGCGTCGCGGCCCACCCCGAGGACGCCGTAGAAGTCGGCCATGGTCAGCCCTCGGTCAGGCGATCGCTGAGCCGCTGGCTGACCAGGGCCACGGCGGCGAGAGCCTGCGGGTAGTCCATGCGGGTGGGGCCGAGGACGCCGATGGTGCCGGCGGGCACGCCGCCGATCTCGTAGGGGGACACGACCAGGGCGCACTCCTCGAGCGGCGCCATGCCGGTCTCGGTGCCGATGGCGACCGTGAGGCCCCGGGCCATGACGTCGCGCAGCAGGGTGACGACCACCAGCTGCTGTTCGAGGATGCCGAGGATCTCCCGCACCGTCTCGACCGCGTCGAACGACGATGCCACCCGGGAGGCACCGTCGACGAAGACGTGCTCGGCGTCGTGGACCTGGTTGTCGCCGCCCATCAGCTCCACGGCGGTGGCGACGAGGCCGTCGACCGCGGTCACCCCGGTGGACGGGGCGGCGCCGAGTCCGGAGGGGGCCTGGCCCTGGGCGTGGGCGGCCAGCCCGTCCTGGGCGGCGGCCACCTCGTCCTCGCTGATGGCCGCGCTGAGCTCGACGGTGTGCTTCTCGACGACGCCGTTGGCCAGGACGACCACGACCAGAACCACCCGCTCGGTCAGTGCCACCAACTGGACGGAACGCACCTGGCTGGCGTCGTAGGGCGGCCCGAGGACCACGGCGGCGCAGTCGGTCAGGTTCGACAGCAGCCCACTGGTCTGGCCGAGCATCCGCTCGATCTCACCGTGGGCCCGGTCGAAGAAGTCCCGCACCCGCTCGGCATCGGCGGTCTGCAGGTCCGACGGGACGAGGTTGTCCACGTAGAAGCGGTAGCCCTTCTCGGTGGGCACCCGGCCCGCGCTGGTGTGGGGCTGGTGGAGGTAGCCCTCCCGCTCGAGGGCGCCCATCTCGTTGCGGATGGTCGCCGCCGACACGGCCAGGCCACTGGAGGTCACCACGTGGCCCGAGCCGACGGGCTGGGCGGTCTCGATGTACTCCTCGACCACGGCCCGAAGGACCGCCGCCTTGCGTTCGTCGAGCCCGAACGCCGCGCCGGTGACAGACGGAGAGCGGTCCGGGGACATGGTCACCCGATGATACCGACCGTCGGTCAGGCCGCTGGGGCTGTGCCCACCTCGAGCAGGTAACCGGCGCCGGTGATGCCGTGGATCTCGACCCCGAGGACCGCCAGCTTGGCCCGGGCCCGGCGCACCGCCCCGTCCACCGCCCGGTCGTCACGCTGCTGACCGGGCCAGCCCGCCTCGAGCAGCCGGGCCCGGGAGACGCAGCGTCCCCTTTCCGCCAACAGGACCGCCACCAATCGGACCTCGAGCCCGGACAGCGCGACCCAGCGGCCCTCCCGACGGACGAGGCCGTCGTCGTCGAGGGTCACGCCGACGACGCGCCACCGAGGCGGCTGGATGCGCTGGTCCAGGCGGCGACGCAGGGTGGCTTCACGGTGCCCCCGCTCCGCGGTGGGGGCCTCGGCCAGGATCCAGTCCTCGTCGATGGCCCAGGCCGCCGGCGGCGAGGCCCCGGCGCTGACCACCAGCAGACGGGGGACGGCGGCGGCGGCGAGCTGGTCCCGCCGTGCGGATTCCTCGGGCCAGCGGAGGGGGACGATGACGTCAGGGCCCTCCATCGTCGGTGGTGCCTCGGCCCACGGCGGCGGCGGGGCGGGGAGGACAGCGGTGGAGCCGGGGGCCATGACGCGACCGTAGGGACAGCGGGTGTCCGCGGCGTTCGGTCCCGGTGTCGATCTGGTGATCGTCTTCTGACGCCAGTCTGACGCCTTCGGTCACCGGGCGACGAGGCCGCTCCGGAACCGACGGCGGGAGAGGGCGGCGCCCTCGATGATGTGCCGACGGATGCCCTGGCGATCGGTCTCGCCCAGCTTCTCGCCGTCGCCGGTCACCAGCTCGAAGGTGTCCACGGCTTCGTCCTCGTGCTCGCTGATCGAGGCCGCCACCACGTCCACACCGGCGGCGGCGAAGGCGGTGGCCAGCTGATGGAGCAGGCCCGGGTGGTCGGGGGCCTCCACCTCGCAGAGGGTGTGCCACGGTGAGGCGCTGTCGTCGAAGTGCACCCGGGCCGACGGCAGGGGCCCCGAGGTCAGGGGGGCGTCGAACGCGGCGCGGAGTCGGCGGCCGAGCTCGGCGCCGTCCGGAGCGGTCGACGACACGATCTCGAACGCCTCGACGGCGGCGCCGTCCAGCCAGGTGGCCACCACCGCACGCCGCACGTCGTAGCCCGCCTCGGCCAGGACCCCCGACACCATGGCCAGCAGGCCGAGACGGTCCCGGGCCCCGACCAGGACGAACCAGGTCCCGTCCGCCTCGGCGCCGCGCCGGCGGACCTCGACGCGGGCCTCGTCGGCCTTGGGCAACGACGCCACCAGGCGGGCGCAGGCAGCCAACTCCTCCGGCGTCACCCGGAGCACGAAGGACCGGGGGGCAGCCTCGATCCGGGCCCTCAGGTCGACGCCGGCCTCGGCCCCGCTGACCGCCTCCCGGCGGCGTTCGGTCACCAGGCTCCGGACATCGGAGCCGGTGAGCCCGGTGTCGTCGAGGACGGACTGGATCAGCTCGTGGAGCTCGCGTAGCCGCTCGAGCTCCCAACGCTGCTGATCTGTCCGGCGCAGGGCCGTGAGCACGTAGAGCCCGCGGGCCCGATCCGGGGTGTCGAGGTGCGTGGCCAGCGGGAGCACCGCGGTCTCGATCAGACCGGAGGGCCGATGGGCCGCAGCCCAGAGCAACGCGTCGCCGTCCTCGGCCAGGTCCCGCACGCGGCGGACCCGGGTCGGGTCGAGCCCGATCCGCCGGGCGGTCGCCTCGGCCACGGCGGCCCGGTTCGAGCCCCCGTCGGTGGCGTCCACCACCAGGAGGGCGATGAGGACGGCATCCAGGTCGTCGAGGCGCCCGACCTCCAGCGCCAGTGGGTCGTCGCCGTCGAGCGTGCGCAGGCGCTCGACGGACCGCAGCCGGTACGCGGCGCTGACATCGAACGAGACCTGGTCGGCCTCCGGCTCGCGAAGGGCCAACTCCAGCTCGGGCAGGGCCCGACCCAGCAGGCCGGTCGTGAGCAGGAAGCGCCACGAGCGGGCGTTGCCCCGCTCCACGGCGTCGAGCAGGGCCTCGCGGGCCTCGTCGGTCCACGCCAGAGCGTCATCGGGCAGTGCGACGAGCCAGTCCAACAGGTCCTGGGCGGGCCGGTACCGACCGGCCACGACCGCGGCCCGGAGCCCGACGACCAGGCCCTGCACCAGGGGCGGATCGGCCGCGAGGCCGATGTCGCCCTCGGCCACGGCCAGCCAGCCGCCGGGCGGGGCCAGGGTGTCCGCGGGCGGTCCCGTGGGCAAGGCCGCGGCCCGCAGGTGCGTGTAGCGGAACTTCAGCAGCGGCGGGGTGATCAGGGTCGTGGCCAGCACAACGAGGAGGAGGGCGGCATAGAGGTCGTCGCCGAGGATCCCGTTCTGCAGGCCGATGGTGGCGAAGATCAGGCCGACCTCGCCCCGGGGCAACATCCCGAGGCCGATCAGGATCTTGTCGCCCCGCGTGCCCAGGGCCCCGAGCGGCGAGACCAACTTGCCGACGGCGGCGACGACCAGGAGGATCCCGGCGTCCCGCAACACGTCGGCGGAGAAGAAGGCCCCGACGTCGGCGTCGATGCCGATCCCGAGGAAGAACACCGGGATGAAGAGATGGCCCACCGGGGCCAGCTCCCGGCTGATGCGGGGGGCGGCGTCGGCCCGACTGAGGGCGATGCCGGCGACGAAGGCCCCGACGATGGGGGCCAGCTGGGCCGCCTCGGCCAGGCGGGCGAAGCCGAGGGCGAAGGCGAAGGCGATCGCCACCAACGTCCCCGTGGAGCGCGAGAAGCGGTCGACGAAGGCGAACAGGGGCCCGGCCACCTTCAGGCCGACGATGCCGCCGATGACCAGGAAGGCCACGGCCACCACGACGATCCACAACACCGACAGGACCGAGACCGAGCCCTCGGTGACGAGGCGGACCACGACGGTGAGCACGACGAGGCCCATGACGTCATCGGCCACGGCGGCGCCGAGCACCAACCGGGCCTCGGTGGTGGCCAAGGCCCGGAGATCGCCGAAGACCCGCGCCGTGATGCCGACGCTGGTCGCCGTCAGCGCCGCGGCGACGAAGAGCTTGGTGTCGAAGTCGTCGGTGACCGCGCCCATGGCCAAGAAGCCGAGGACCATCGGCGTGACCACCCCGACGGTCGCCACCAGGAACGAGGCCTTGCCCACCTTGCCCAGCTCGACCAGGTCCATCTCCATGCCCACCTCGAGGAGCAGGAGCACCACGCCGATCTCGCCGAGGGTGACCAGGACGTCGTCGCCCCGGCCCACCAGGCCGAGGACCGACGGGCCGACGATGACCCCGGCGACGATCTCGCCCACCACCGCGGGGATGCCGATGCGTTCGGAGATCTCGGCCGCGGCCTTGGCCGCGATCAGGACGATGAGGATGTCGGTGAGGAACTGGGCGAAGTCCATGGGCGGTGAGAGCAGTCTTCCTTGTCCGAACCAGCGACGGGTGCGGGCCGGAGCCCGCACCCGTCGCCAGGAACCGGTGTCGAGGACCGAGCTACACGTTCAACTCGGTGCCCCCCGGGTCGGACACCTGCTGGTCCTCGAGACCGGGTAGGTGGCTGCCCATGAACTCGGGGTAGGCCAACATGCCCATCTCCGGCAGGTCGAGACCCTCGATCTCGTCGGCCTCGTCGGCGCGGATGCCGCCCTTCATGAACTTGTCCTGCAGCTTGAAGAAGCCGTAGGCGACCCCGAAGATGACCGTGCAGATGACCAGGGCGCCGATGGCCTGCGCCAGGAGCTGCGGGCCACCCTCGCCCACGTCGTAGAGGATGCCCGTGACGCCGGCGTCGGTGGTGGTCGTGCCGTTCCAACCGGCGCCGTACTGCCCGTCGGCGAAGATGCCGACACAGAGGACGCCGAACAGGCCGCCCACGCCGTGGACCGCGATGGCCCCGACCGGATCGTCGATGCCGCGGCGCTCGATGAAGGCGACGGCTTCGATGACGATGATGGCGGCGAGGATGCCGATGACGGCGGCGGCCCAGGGCTGCACGAAGGCGCAGGGGGCCGTGATGGCCACCAGGCCGGCGAGCATGCCGTTCACCATCATGCCGGGGTCCGGCTTGCCGGTCCGCTTCATCATGTAGAACATGGCCGCCGTGGCGCCGAAGGCGGCGGCGAGGGCGGTGTTCAGGGCGACCACGGCGAACCGGATGTCGGTCACCGCGAAGGTCGAGGCGGCGTTGAACCCGAACCAACCGAACAGCAGGATGAAGCAGCCGAGCATGGCCATGGGGACGTGGTGGCCCGGCATCGGGTTGGGCGAGCCGTCCTTGTTGAACTTGCCGATGCGGGGCCCGAGCACGAGGGCCCCGGCCAGACCGGCGATGCCACCGACGGCGTGCACGACACCGGAACCGGCGAAGTCCACGTAGCCGACACCGAAGTCCATCGACTCGCCCAGCTTGGCCAGCCAGCCGCCGCCCCAGGTCCACGCGCCGAACAGCGGGTAGTAGATGGCCCCGCAGAACAGGCCCCAACCGACGAAGGCGTTCCACTTCCACCGCTCGGCCATGGCCCCCGTGGGGATCGTGGCCACGGTGTCCATGAAGGCCACCATGTAGAGGAAGATCCCCATGGCGCCCGCGGTGTAGAAGGACGTGCCGCTACCGGCCCAGCCGCCCTGCCAGAGGAGGACCCAGTTGCCCGAACCGACCAGGTTGGTCCCGGTGGGGGTGTCGAAGCCGATCAACGGGACCGTGTAGCCGCCGAACATCAGCGGCCAGCCGATGAGGAAGAAGCCCACGAACCCCAGGCCGAAGATGGCGAAGTTCGTGCTCACCACGTGGGCGGCATGCTTGGCCCGGCAGAAGCCGGTCTCGACCAAGGCGAAGCCGGCTTGCATGAAGATCACGAGCACGGCGCCGAGGATCACCCAGAGCAGGTTGACCTGGATCCCGAGGTCGGTCACCGCCTGCGCCGGATCGATGTCCTGCGCTCCGGCCACCGATGCCGTCCCCAACAGCACCGCCGTCACCACGGTGGCACCCAACAGCAGCTTGTGCCTCATGGGTACCCCACCTCCCCCAGTTCGCACCTCGTGCGAGGCTCGCCCATCTCCGCTTCCTTTCGTGTGGTCGGTGGCGCGGGCCCAGCAGCCCGTACCCGTCGGGCGGCAACCTACGAAGGGGGGAAAACAGACGAGTGTCACGTTCGTGAACGTCGGGGCGCGAGACCCCTACGCGGCCGCGCCGCGAATCTGACACGTTCCTGACAGATGGCTCCGTACCTCCCGAGGCAGCCCCGATGACCCTCGGGATCGGCGGCGCCGGACGGGCTGAGCGCAGCGACGCCCGTCGGATGCAGCGACCTCAGTCGATGCGCAGGGCGGAGACGAAGGCCTCCTGAGGCACTTCGACGCGGCCGATGTTCTTCATCCGCTTCTTGCCCTTCTTCTGCTGCTCGAGCAGCTTGCGCTTGCGGGTGATGTCCCCGCCGTAGCACTTGGCCAGCACGTCCTTGCGCTTGGCCTTCACTGTCTCCCGGGCGATGATCCGGCCCCCGATGGCGGCCTGGATGGGGACGTCGAACATCTGGCGGGGGATCAGCTCGCGCAGCTTGGCCACGATCTTCTTGCCGTACTCATAGGAGCTGTCGCGGTGCACGATCGTGCTGAAGGCGTCGACCGGCACCCCGTTGAGGAGGACGTCGACCTTGACCAGGCTGGACGCCTCGTAGCCGTCGGGCTCGTAGTCCAGGCTGGCATAGCCCTGGCTCCGGCTCTTGAGCTGGTCGAAGAAGTCGGTGACGACCTCGGCCAGCGGCAGGCGGTAGACGATCTCCACCCGCTCCGGCGACAGGTAGTCGATGCGCTGCTGGCTCCCCCGGCGGTTCTCGCAGAGCTCGATGAGCGTCCCCGTGTAGCTGGACGGCGTGATGATCGAGGCGGTGAGCCAGGGCTCCTGGATCGACTCGATCTCGCCGGCCGGCGGCAGGTCCGACGGATTGTCGACCTCCACGACCGTGCCGCCGTTGGTCTCGACCCGGTACTCGACCGAGGGGGCGGTGGCGATGAGCGCCAGGTCGAACTCCCGCTCGAGGCGCTCGCGCACGATCTCCATGTGCAGCAGGCCGAGGAAGCCGCAGCGGAACCCGAAGCCGAGGGCGCCGGACGTCTCGGGCTCGAAGCTGAAGCTGCCGTCGTCGATGATCAGCTTGTCCAACGCCTCCCGGAAGTCGGCGAAGTCGTCGCCCTCCACCGGGTAGAGGCCGCAGAACACCATCGCCTTGGGCTCCTGATAGCCCTCGAGGGGCTCAGTGGCCCCGTCCCGGACGCTGGTGACCGTCTCGCCGGAGCGGGCCTCGGCCACGTCCTTGATCCCGGCGATCAGGTAGCCGACCTCGCCCGGCCCGAGGCTGGGCACGGGCGTGGGTACGGGCCGGCGCACGCCCAGCTCGTCGGCGTCATGGGTCACGCCGGCGTGCATGAACTTGAGCTTGTCGCCGGTGTTGAGGCGGCCGTTCATGACCCGGATCGAGCTGATCACGCCCCGGAACTGGTCGTAGTGGGAGTCGAAGATGAGGCCCTGCAGGGGGCCGAGCTCGCTCCCGGTCGGGGCCGGGATGCGCTCGACGATGGCATCGAGGAGGTCGGTGACCCCCTCGCCGGTCTTGGCCGAGATGGGCAGGATGTCCTCGGCCGGGATGCCGAGCACGTGCTCGATCTCCTCGGCCCGCAACTCGGGCTCGGCCGCCGGCAGGTCGATCTTGTTGAGGCAGGCCACGATCTCGAGATCGTGCTCGAGGGCCAGGTAGCAGTTGGCCAGGGTCTGGGCCTCGATGCCCTGGGCGGCGTCCACCAGCAGGACGACGCCCTCACAGGCGGCCAGCGAGCGGGAGACCTCGTAGCCGAAGTCCACGTGGCCGGGCGTGTCGATCAGGTGCAGGGTGTGCTCGCCGTACTGCAGGCGGACGCTCTGGAGCTTGATGGTGATGCCCCGCTCCCGCTCCAGGTCCATCGTGTCCAGGTACTGGGCCCGCATGTCCCGCATCTCCACGGCGCCGCAGATCTCGAGCATCCGGTCAGCCAGCGTCGACTTGCCGTGGTCGATGTGCGCCAGCAGGCAGAGGTTGCGGATTCGGGAGATCTCGGTCATCGGAACCCAGCGAGGGTAGGGCCGTGGCCACCCGTCCCGGTATCGTCCATGCCCGTCATGGCCAACATCAAGAGTCAGATCAAGCGCAACAAGCAGAACGAGAAGCGGCGCGTCCGCAACAAGCAGGTGCGCTCCGAGCTCCGCACCCGGGTGAAGGCGGCCGAGGCCGGCGGCGAGAACGCCGACGAGACCCTGCAGCAGGCGATGAAGACCATCGACAAGGCGGCCGCCAAGGGCGTCATCCACAAGAACGAGGCCTCCCGCCGCAAGTCCCGCCTCCAGAAGCGGGCCGACGCCGCTTCGGCGTAGTTCCGCCCTGGCCCACTGGGCCGGCGCTGCTCTTGCTCGTCTCCGGTACCGGACCGCGCTCGGGTTGGGCCCAACGACGGCACGCAGGGGGCGCTGGGGCGGGTCGGCGGTCACGGCTGGGCCGTCGGGCAGGGGCTCCGCCACGCTCGGTGCTCGACGAATTCCTCTGTCGGAAATGGCCCACGCGCCCCCGGGACCCGTCATGGCCCGGACCGGCGGGTCAGCGGCTCAGTCTGGCCAGGCGGGCCACCAGCACTTCCAGGACGAGTTCTTCGGGCCAGGCGGTCTTGCCGCGGAGGTCGACGTCGGCTTGGGCGACGAGGCCGACGGCTTGGGCGCTGCCGTCGTAGCCGAGGCGATTGGCGCGGCCGAGGGCCTTCTTGGCGGGAAAGGTGGAGCCCTTCATGCCGAGGCGGGCGGCGGCGTCGGCGTCGTTGCGGACGTCGGCCCCCTCGAGGGCGAGGATGCGGCGGAAGTGGGCGCTGAGGATGGCGAGCACCTGCAGGGAGTGCATGCCGCCGGCGCCGAGCATGCGGTGCAGGCGTTCGATGGCCACGCTGATGTCGCCCTTGTCGATGGCGTCGGTGATGGCCCAGGGCGGCAGCTGACCGGCATTGCCGAGGAAGGGCTCGACCGCGGCCGCGTCGACCTTGACCCCGGGGCCATAGGTGGACTCGACGGTGGCGATCAGCGCACCGAGGCGGTCCAGATCGTCACCGAGGTGGGTGGTGACCGCGTCCTTGGCCGAGCGGTCGAAGCTCACCGAACTGGCCGCGAACTGCTCGTCCATCCAGCTCTGGCGGGCCTTGCCGGTTCCCACCGAGGTGTCCACGACCTCGCCACCGGCGGCGCTGACGGCCTCGTTCAGGCGCTTGGGCAGCGGGCTGAGCTTGTCCTTCGGATCGGGGCCCTTCTCCCAGACGAGGATGAGACTGGTCGTCGGAAGCGGGTCGGCCAGGTACCCGAGCAGTGGCCCCAGCTGGTCGACGTTGAAGCGACCCAGGTGGTGGACGACCACCACTCGACGGGCGGTCAGGAACGGCGCCGTCTGCGCCGCGTCGATCGCCGTGGCCAGCTCGTACTCACCACCCTCGATGCGGTCAAGGGCGAAGTCGGCGTCGAGATCGCCGAGGAACTCGTGGGTCAGGTCGCGGACCGCATCGGTCCGGATCATGTCGTCGCTGCCTTTGACGAGGCGGATCGGGGCGGGGCTCATGTCCTCGACAGGATGGCAGCCATCACGTCGGCCACGCGCCGGGAGCCCCGGACGTCGTGGGCCCGCAGGACGCGGCAGCCCCGGGCGATGCCGAGGGCATGGGCGGCCAGGCTCGCCTCGCGGCGGTCGTGGACCTCAGTGCCGACCAACTCACCCAGGAAGCGCTTGTTGGACGCGGACAGGAAGACGGGGAAACCCAGGGCCACCAGATCCTCGGACCGGGTCAGCAGGAGAGCGGACTGGGCGGGGGTCTTGCCCAGGTCGAGGCCGGCGTCAACCATCACCCGCTCGGCCGGGATGCCCGCGGCCACGGCTTGAGCCGCCCGGTCCGCCAGGAAGTCGCAGACCTCGGCCGACACGTCGCCGTAGACCGGCTCGGGGTCGGGCACCCGGGGGGCCAGTCGGATGTGGGTCGCCACCACCGAGGCGCCGGCCTCGGCCGCCGCCGGCAGGTAGGCGGGGTCGGCGAACCCCGAGATGTCGTTGCCGATGACCGCACCGGCCGCGTAGCTCGCTCGGGCCACGGAGGCCCGAAAGGTGTCCACGCTCACCGGGAGGTCGAAACGGGCCACCAGGGCCTCCACCGCGGGGATGACCCGCTCCATCTCCTCGGCCTCGGTGACCTCGGGCCCGGGTCCGGCCTTGACGCCGCCGATGTCGAGGAAGTCGGCGCCGTCGGTGACCAGTTGCCCGGCCGCGGCCAGAAAGGCGTCGAAGTCCCAGGTCGCGCCCCGGTCGAAGAACGAGTCCGGGGTTCGGTTGAGGATGCCCATCACCAGCGCCCGGTGGGTGACGTCGTAGCGG
>Ga0315287_10001125_pt1 | contig 24323 bp, 21 predicted proteins | sample YL17G11_0_MG_FD_205037 | JGI IMG/M metagenome (GOLD analysis project Ga0315287, IMG submission 205037) | Sediment microbial communities from Yellowstone Lake, YNP, Wyoming, USA - YL17G11_0 | ecosystem: Environmental > Aquatic > Freshwater > Lake > Sediment | place: USA: Wyoming | collected... | reverse complement strand
GGGGCCGTCCCGGGTTCCCCAGCCTGCTCAAGAAAATCGCAGACGCGTGGGAAAAGGATTCCGCCGGTCTCACGAGTCAAGCGCGTGAATTAACCGAACGGTTGAAGAGCGAACTCAAAGCGTTGTCTCCCGTCTCAGTCAGCGTCTCCCTGCTTGATGAGGCCGTGACGAAATTCCGGGAGGATTTCGATGAGCGCTACGGTGGATTCGGCAGTGCGCCGAAATTTCCCCCCTCCGCAGGGCTCTCGTTGCTCCTCCGTTGTTACCGCCGAACAGGAGAGAGCCGAACCTTGCAGATGGTCACCAGCACGCTCGATGCGATGGCGGCGGGTGGGATCTACGATCATATCGGTGGCGGGTTCGCACGGTACTCCACCGACGAACGCTGGCTGGTTCCCCATTTCGAGAAGATGCTCTACGACAATGCCCTCCTGGCCCGGACCTACCTGGAAGCCTATCAGGTGACCAAGCAGACTTCCTATCGCCAGGTCACGACGGAAGTGCTCGATTATATTCTCCGGGAGATGACCGATCCTGCCGGAGGATTTTATTCCGCGACGGATGCGGACTCGGAAGGGGTCGAAGGAAAGTTTTTTGTCTGGACGCCGGCGGAGATCCAGGCCGTGCTGCAGGATGCAGAAGATACCAACCGATTTTGTGCCTGTTACGATATTACCGATCAGGGGAATTGGGAACATCGGAATATCCCGAATCGACTGCGTCCCATCGAGGCCGTGCTCAAGGAGTTACACCTCACCATCGATGAACTGGACAAAACGATGCATCGCGTGCGTCCCCTCCTCTATCGCGCCCGCCAAGAACGAGTCCCGCCCGGACTCGACGACAAGATCATTACAGCATGGAACGGTATGATGATCTCGGCGATGGCCGAGGCAGGCCGTGTGTTAGGGATCAGCCGCTACATCGACGGGGCCATGAAGGCGGCAGATTTTCTCTTGCTGGTGCATCGGACTTCCGAAGGGGCGCTGCTCCGCACGTCGCGGCAGGGCCGAGCCCATCTCGATGGGGTACTGGAGGACTATGCCTATCTGGCAGAAGGATTGATCGACCTCTATGAAGCCAGCGGGCAGGAACGATATCTCACTGCCGCGCTTCAATTGGGAGAGCGGATGGTGGACTCGTTTCGGGATGAGGACCAGGGGGGGTTCTATACCACCGCGAAGACGCATGAACCGCTGATCATCCGAGCGCGTGAGGGAGCGGATGGTGCGACGCCTAGTGGAAACGCCGTGGCAGTCTCAGCCCTCGCCAGACTCTCGTTTCACTACGATCGCCAGGACCTGCGCGAGGCAGCGATTGGCGGGATTCGCGCCTATGGCCGCCAGATGGCCCGGTATCCGAGAGCCTTTGCCAAGAGTCTTGCGGTGGTGGATCTGTTGGCGGAAGGGCCGATTGAATTGGCGTTTGTCGGAGCGCCCAACGATCCTGGGTTGGAGGCACTGCAGCTCGCCGTGCGCGAGGTGTTTCTGCCTCATCGTGTGATTGCCTCAAGCGAGGGAACGGGCACACCCTCTACGCATCCCCTGCTAGCCGGCAAGGGGTTAGTAGAGGGAAAGGCGGCACTCTATATCTGTCGCAACTTTTCCTGTCAGCGCCCCCTCACCGACCAACGGGAGGTCACTGAGGCGCTACGGTCGGCGTCGCGACGAACAGATCAGACGACCCAACAGACACTCTTGCAAGGAGTGGCGCTCCCCGGGTCGGCCAGTCCCGAGGGGACAGCCAGGTATGCCGCCCGCATCGTGAGTCAGTCACGCCACGACGGCCGCATGGAACATGGGTATGGTCAGTTCGGCAACAGGGGATTGACGGCGTCCCGACTGGGGTTCGGTACCTATCGTGTCGACACAAGGGAACCAGAGTATCGAGACGCGCTCAAGAAAGCTCTGCGAGAAGGCGTGAACCTGATCGACACGTCGACGAATTACATGGACGGCGATAGCGAGCGTCTGGTCGGCTCTGTCTTACGCGAGTTGATCAAGAGCGGTGAGCTGACTCGTGAAGAGGTGATCGTCGTCTCGAAGATCGGATATGTGCAAGGGCAGAACCTGAAACAGGCGGAGGCACGAGAACAGGCCGGGCGCCCCTACCCTGACATGGTCAAATATGGTGAGGGCATGTGGCATTGTATCCACCCGGAGTATCTGGCCGATCAGCTGACCCTATCACTGGATCGACTTGGACTGGCCACCCTCGATGTCTGTTTGCTGCACAATCCGGAATACTTTCTGTCCGAGGCAGCGCATCATGCAGGTGGAAATCTCGCGGCGACGCGGGATGCCTTTTATCGTCGGATTGAGCAGGCCTTCACGTTTTTTGAATCGCAAGTAGCAGCTGGACGGATCAGCTATTACGGCCTGTCGTCGAATACGGTCACGGCAGATCCAGCGGATGCCGAGGCGACGTCGCTCTCTCGCATGTGCGACGCTGCGCGAGCTGCCGCTGCGGCACAGGGAATGGACCGCCACCACTTCGCAGTGCTGCAATGCCCCATGAATCTCTATGAGGCAGGCGCGCTGGTGACGCCCAATACCGGGGAGGATCAGCAGGAGACGGTGCTAGAGGTGGCACAACGAGAAGGGATTGCGGTACTGGTCAATCGTCCGCTCAATGCCATGCCGACGAAAAAGAGCGGAGTGCTTCGATTGGCGGATTTTCCGATCGAAGGCGATCCGGTGGACTTCGATCGACAATGCCGGATGGTCGCAGCACTTGAAGAAGAGTATCGCAAGTCCATTGCCCCGGCCCTTCAACAGAGTGGTGAGGGGATGGCCCCGGCCGACTTCTTTACCTGGGCCGTTGAGTTGACGCGCGTGCGGCCTCAGATCCAGGGGCTGGAACATTGGGAGCAGATCGAGCATCAAATGATCGCGCCGCATGTGAATCAAGTCATGCAGGCACTGTCACGGCATCTGACCGGAACGGCTGCTGAACAGTGGGAGGCCTGGCGCGATCGCTATGTGCCCCAGTTGCTCACCCTGTTGCGCGGGCTCCGCAGAGAAGCCACCGAGCACAGTCGTGCGAAAACCGCCTCGGTAACGGCGGCCCTCGATCCCCTGTTGCCCGAAGCAAGGCGCAGAGAATCGCTGTCACGAAAGGCCTTGTGGGTGCTGGCGAGTACGCCGGGCGTGACCTCTGTGTTGAATGGGATGAGATCACGAGACTATGTCGAAGATTCTCTGGTTATCATGAGGTGGGAACCAGTACCGGCCGTGAGACCGCTGTACGAAGGGGTGAGGCCACGATAAACGTGCGGCGGGCGTGAAAGCAGATCAGCAGCGTTGCTCGCAACGTATCAAGACATCAACATAATTGGGCATGAGTTTCGCAGCGTCTGTACTCCGGCTTTGGAGAAGTTGCTTCATGTGCCAGCCAGCAATCGTTCAAGATGCTCGACGATCCGCTGCGCCGCTTTGCCGTCCCATTTCGGAGGAATCGCCCCTTTTTTCCACTGCCCTGCCATCAATCGCGCCAGAGCGGGAGGCAGCTTGCTCGGATCGGTCCCAATCAGTTCATTAGTCCCAACCGTGATGGTCTCGGGACGCTCGGTGTTGTCGCGCAGGGTCAAGCAGGGTACTCCCAGTACGGTGGTCTCCTCGGTGATGCCACCGGAATCGGTAATCACGCCGCGGGCATGCTTCACCAGGTAGTTGAATTCCAGATAGCCCAGTGGATCGACATAATTCAGTTGCGGTGTCTTGCTGTCGAGATCGCGCAGATTCTTGGCGGTGCGCGGATGGACGGGAAACATTACGGGCAAGCCGCGCGTGCCTTCGGCTATGGCATGCAGCAGCTGTAGTAACTGATGCTCCCCATCTACATTTGCCGGGCGGTGTAGGGTCACCACAAAGTAGTTGTTTGGCTTGAGCTTCAGCGATTCCCAACAGGCGGGTGGACGCAGGCGCGGGAGCTGCTTGAGCAGGGTATCGATCATGGTGTTGCCGACGAAGAAAATGCGATCGTCCGGAACACCGGAGCGGCGAAGATTGTCGTTGGCGGTTTCGCTGGTGGTGAAAAACCAGTTGGTGATGGAATCGGTCACCACCCGGTTGATTTCTTCCGGCATGGTCCAGTCGCCTGAGCGTATGCCGCCCTCCACATGCGCCACCGGCACTCCCAACTTGCGGGCGGCGATGGAACAGGCCATGGTCGAGGTCACGTCCCCCACGACCAGGCAGAGGTCGCTCTTCTGCTTCAGCAACACCTTTTCATAGTTCACCATGATGGCAGCGGTTTGTTCAGCCTGGGTGCCCGAGCCTACTTCCAGATTGATGTCCGGATCCGGGATACCCAGCTCCTCGAAGAAGCTCCCGGACATGGCGCGGTCGTAATGCTGGCCCGTATGGATCAGACGAAAACGCAACGAACCGCCCCGCGTCTCGGCCGCGTTCAGCGCGTCGATGATTGGCGCAATCTTCATGAAATTGGGCCGCGCTCCTGCGATCAGATCAATTTGCTTCATGGTCTGCCCTCGATCAGCATGCATACACCCTGGATGGCGCGCTGGTTTGGTTCATCTGGTTGGTCTGGTTTGTCTCGTTTATCTGGTTTATTTGGTTTGTCTCGTTTGTTTGGTTGAACAAGATCAACTAAATGAACAAAACAAACCAGATAGACCAGACAAACCAGACACGAAGAGGACGGCCTGTTGAAGAAGAACTTATCTGATTGGTTCGTATTCCACAACTGAGAAAGGTGTTCGGTGGGCCATTACGCAGCAGTTCCTGCCACATCTGCAACGCCTGTATTGACCAGGGTTAGCGGTTGTCGCGGTGCATTCGTCGCGTACTCAACGACTCGATTCGCGTAGCGACATCTCGATATTGTGGTGCTTCACGGCGGAGCCATCGATAGGCCTCCAACGCTTCAGGAATACGCCCGAGTGACTCTAACGTTCTCCCTAAGAGGTAAAGAATCTGCACTTGTTCTTTCGATGATGTCGAAGGCACTTGCAGAGCTCGACGAAAGGCCGCGACGGCTTCTTCCTGTTGTCCGCTCTTCTTGAGGCTGAGGCCCATTTGGGCGAAGCCCTTCAGCGCGTATGCGGGATCCTGTGCAGCTTTCTCAAAATGTTCCGCTGCCTGTCTGAACAGGCCCACATTCTTGAGCGCCGTTGCTCGTTCGTATGATTCCTGTCCGTCCGGTGGCCTTGTCGATGCGGTGGCTTCGATTGCCAGAAGCAGTGCCCCCGGTATCGGGGCACTATCTTCATTCTCCAACGAGGCTCGCTGTAAGGCTGGACGATTCTCTTGCGTCAGGGGTAATGCACTGGTTTCGTTCACGTTCGTGTTTCCTGTGGGATATGAAAGCAAATGGCATGAAGTTCGCAAGTCTTGGACCACTTAGACTTGCTTTCGAACCCGTTACGTTTCAACGTGTTTGCGTCTGTCTCCGTGGGTGTGAGAGAGGCAGAACAGCGCATGCAGGGGCAGGTTCGTACAAATGTGCTCACGCAGGCAGCGTTGGAAGGTTAAGGCTGAGGTTGAGCGGAGAGGTCAAGCTCGGCCTGAACCTGAACCTCGACCTGAGCCTTCACAGAGGTTGGAGGCAAGCCGGGAGAGGCTCCTGAATTCTGACCGGCCTCAGGCCTCAAACCTCAAGCCGCCGGAGGCAAGAAGAGAGGTTGAGGTAGTGCAGGCTCAGAATGAGGGAAGTCTGGCGTGTTTCTTTTACGCCTCGGACTGAACCTTCCGGAGCGCGTTACGGTTAATTCAGCCAAGTTGACATGCGGTAGAAGGTGGCAGAAAATGGGCTCCACTGTGAAGGACTGGCCTGATTGGTGGGAATGGGAGCTTGAGTTCACGTCTCATCTTGAAAAACGCATGGAGGACCGAGATTTTACCGAACTCGACTTGCGAGCGATGCTGGAGCGAGCCGAATCCTATCGGCCGAGTGTCGTAGAGGGACGATGGATGGTTACCACCCGACATTGCGGCGCAGAATGGGCGGTGGTAGTTGAACCAGATCCGAACGCAGATCTCCTCGTTGTCGTTACGGCGTACCCTGTGAAAGGATAACGTATGAAGGACCGCTATCTCGAAGTGACGTTCCGCAAAGGCAAACCGCTTGCCGCCTATCTCTACCTCCCTCGATCGGTTGGAGCTAAGAGCGCCCGAACCGAGGAAGCTCTTCCCGGCGTTTTGGTGGATTTTTCAGCGAGTGGAGAACCTATTGGTTTAGAGATTATTACACCTACCTCGGTGACGGTCAGCCAAATCAATGTGATTCTGACTAAGCTCGGTCTTGCCGCGATTTCTCCGGAGGAACTTGCCCCCCTCCAAGCTGCCTAACCCGCATTGTTCGTGAAGGTTTCTACTCCAACTGCCTGCCTATGCCGGGCACGGTAGACTGGCCGATACACGTTGCGGCGCTCCTCGTCGCTCGCTGTTCGATCATGCTTGGCACGTTCCAAGTCCAATGCTGCAAGTTTCCGGAAACCTGTAACCTGAAACTAGACACTTCTCCCCCATGCTTTACCACTTCACGGAAAACGCGGGCTGATAGGCGCCGTCAGAAAGTGACTTGTCGAAGATTGTGGCGGTTGGCAAAAAACCACTGCATCGTCTTCTTGAGTCCTTCACGGAGTGTATGCTTCGCTTGAAAGCCGAAGAGTTCTTTGGCCCGGCTGACATCCAGGCACCGTCGAGGCTGCCCGTTGGGCTTGGTAGTGTCCCATACGACCTGTCCTGTAAAACCGGCCTCCGTTGCAATCATGGTGGCAAGATTGCGAATCGTGACTTCCTCCCCTGTCCCCAGGTTGACGGGTAGACTTCCTTCATAGTGCTCGGCTGCGAGCAGGATGCCTTCCGCGGCGTCCTCCACATACAAGAATTCTCGAGTTGGAGATCCGTCTCCCCATAACGTGAGTGTGGCTTGGCCTGCTTCTTTTGCCGTCACACATTTGCGTAGTAAGGCCGGGATGACGTGAGACGTTTCCAGGTCAAAGTTATCTCGAGGGCCATAGAGGTTCACCGGGAATAACACAATTGAATTGAACCCATACTGTTCACGATAGGCCTGCGACTGCACCAGCATCATCTTCTTGGCGAGACCGTAGGGCGCATTGGTCTCTTCGGGGTATCCGTTCCAGATTTCGTCTTCTTTAAATGGAATGGGGGCAAACTTGGGGTAGGCGCAGATGGTGCCCAGCGCCACGAATTTCTTCAGTCCCCGTTGGCGCCCGACTTCTATGAGCTGGGTGCCCATCATCAGGTTGTCGTAGAAAAACTTTCCTGGATTGGCTTGGTTCGCGCCGATCCCTCCGACCCGTGCCGCCAGATGGATGACCATATCAGGAAGTCTATCGGTGTAGAGTTGGTTCACGGCGTCCATCTGAACGAGATCGTAGTCTTTGCTGCGTGGGACGAAGATGTCTCGGCAGCCTTTCGCGCGCAGCTGTTCCACGACAAACGATCCCAGAAAGCCGGCTCCGCCCGTGACGATGACGCGTTTATCGGCCCAAAATAACATCGCTACCTCTTTGCCTGACTTCCTTCAAGGCGTTCACGCTCGGCGGCAAGATCCGCATCCACCATCATATGTGCCAGTTCCTCGAACCGGACCTTCGCCTCCCATCCCAAGTCCCGTTTGGCCTTGCTCGCGTCGCCTATCAGGAGGTCCACCTCGGTGGGACGATAGTACTTTGTATCGATCTTCACGTATTTCTGCCAATCCAGTTGCAAGCGATTAAACGCCAGCTCCAAGAACTCACGCACGGTGTGCGTCTCGCCAGTCGCGATGACGTAGTCCTCCGGCTTGGGGGCCTGCAGCATCATCCACATGGCCTGAATATAGTCTCCAGCGAATCCCCAGTCTCGTTTCGCGTCCAAGTTGCCCAGAAAGAGGTCCTTCTGCACGCCGAGCTTGATCCGTGCCGCCGCTTTCGTGATCTTGCGCGTTACGAATGTCTCGCCGCGCCGGGGCGATTCATGGTTGAATAAAATGCCGTTGCAGGCAAAGAGGTCGTAGGCTTCTCGATAATTGACGGTGATCCAGTAGGAGTAGACCTTGGCCGCTCCATAGGGACTGCGGGGATAGAACGGAGTGGTTTCGCGCTGAGGTACCTCCTGCACTTTGCCGAACATCTCGCTCGACGATGCTTGATAAAACTTCGGCTTCAATCCTGACTCCCGAATGGCTTCCAGGAGGCGGATCGTTCCGAGTCCGGTAATCTCGCCGGTATACTCGGGAATGTCGAAGCTCACACGCACGTGACTTTGTGCTCCCAGGTTGTAGATTTCGTCGGGTTGGACTGTTCGGATGATGTGGTTCAGCGAACTCGCGTCGTTGAGGTCGCCATACACCAGATGGAGTCGTCGATGCGGAACATGCGGGTCTTCATAAATGGGATCGATCCGTCCCGTATTGAACGAACTCGATCGTCGAATAATGCCGTACACCTCATAGCCCTTCCCGAGAAGAAACTCTGCCAGGTACGATCCATCCTGCCCTGTAATGCCACTGATCAGCGCTTTTTTCACAAGAGCACTCCTTGGTTGTGGCGGAAAGCGGCTGAATTATGTCTCGATTACGCCATGTTGTCTACATGCGAATAGAGTTTTGATCGTTTCACAGATCTATTGGTTCTTCTTGCACGAGACCTTCGCTCCGCACTAGAATGGATCGTTGAATGGGACTATTGATCCGAAGTCGCTTTCGAAGACTATGAATATACGCCGGGGCATCATATTCGCTTATGTCATGTGCGGCACCTTTCTCGTGGCCCACATCATCAACGCCGTGATTGCGGAGGCGCTGTTTGTGCCGATAGGGCTGGTGGGGCCGTCACCGGCTTCCGACCGAGAGGCTGCGGTGAGGGCCTCCGTGCCGGCGATGGTTGAGCATATTCGGACAAGCGGACTCTTTCCCCTGCCGCCTGATCCCCTCGGTATGAGCACCGCAGGGTCCAGCGCGCCGCCTTCCCGTGCTCCGTTAAATCTGGCGTCGAAGCTCAAGCTGCTGGGGGTGGTGATCGGCGATCATGGGGGGGTCTCGGCCATCGTTGAAGAACTTTCCAGCAAACGCCAACTATTTTTCCGGTTGCACGACCACATACCCGATGTGGGTGAAATCAGCGAAATCCGTCGGGACGGAATGGTCATTCGTCTAGGCGATCAACAGGAGTTGCTTGAACTCGCCGCCTCGCAGACCGAAAAGCCCCCGTCTGCCCCAGTCACAGCGGGATTAGCCGTAGTTCCGGTACCTGGGAGTCCAGTGCGCACAGTGCTCGATCGAAGAGACGTTGAACAAGCGATGGGCGATCTGCCCAAGTTATTGTCTCAGGCGAGAGCCGTGCCCTACGTGGTGAATGGAGCGATGAATGGGTTCCGTCTGGACTTTATCGCGCCCTCCAGTTTTTATGAGAAAATTGGTTTGAAGTACGGGGATGTCCTCCAGCAGGTCAATGGCGTGGACATTCGTGATCCTGGTACGATGCTCACGCTCTTCCAGCAGCTTCGCAACGAGAAGACGGTTAAACTTGATGTCCTGCGTAACAATCAGCGAACCGCGATGACGTTCGACATTCGCTGAGTCTGCTGTATCCTCATCTGTTGCGGCTTCTTGCTGTTTCCAACAACCTGGTTTCTTTGGTCTATTTGGTTTGTCTGGTTTGTTTTGTTTGCCTGGTTGATTTGGTTCATCTGCATAGTTTCGTTCAGCCAAAGAACCAGATAGACCAGACAAACCAAATAGACCAGATGAACCAGATGCCTTGTCAGAGGTATCAGGTAGAGAGTATTCTTTTTAAGTTCCAAAGGCTTGCGGTTTTGCCCCGAGGCCAATGGGCTTTCCCAGGGATGAACCATCCATTATTGGGTGTTCTGTGATGAACGACGAACATTGCGGTCGGCCGCTGTTAGGAGCGATCCTCGAAGAGCAATTCGGCTTGTCCGAAGCCAAATTGCTTGAGGCGGTTAATCTTCAAGGGACCAAAGGGGGGCGCCTCGGAGAGATCTTGGTCCGACTCAGGGCGATTACCGAAGATCAACTCCTACAGGCGCTTGCCGTTCAATTTGAACTTCCCTGGCTCCCGAATCTTGATGTGAGCCAGGTCGACCATGAATGGGTCAGGAAGGTTCCGATCCACTTCGCGCGCCGCTATCACGTCCTCCCTCTCAAGACAGAGAATGGAGCTGTACTTGTGGCGACGACCGATCCCATGGAAACGGCTGCATTGGACGACCTTCGGCTTTTGCTGGGGCTTCCGATCAAACCGGTGCTGACGAGCAGCCTGTCGCTCCTGACCTGCCTGAATCGTGTGTATGACGACGCGGCGAGTCCTGCAGGCGCCGAGCAAGTGATGGAGGATATCGCGGCCAGTGAGAGCCTGGACCAAATTGCTCACGAGTTGGATGAACCGCAAGACCTCCTCGACGCCACCGACGAAGCCCCCATCATTCGGTTAGTCAATTCCGTGCTCTTCCAAGCGGTCAGGCAGCGAGCGAGCGATGTTCATTTCGAATCGTTCGAACGGGGGCTGGTCGTTCGGTATCGCATCGACGGGGTGCTCTATCCTGTCTTAACACCCCCCAAACATCTGCAGGCGAGTATTATCGCGCGATTGAAAATCATGGCGGGTTTGAACATCGCGGAGAAACGTTTGCCCCAGGATGGCCGATTTCGGATTCGGACGGCGGGTAAGGATGTCGATCTGCGTGTCTCGGTGCTGCCGACCTCCCATGGCGAACGGGTGGTCCTGCGTCTATTGGAAAAAGAGAACCGCCTCCTGGATCTGTCGGAGATGGGTTTTTCGCAGGGTCGGTTGGGGGTCATCCAGCAACTGATCCAGTTGTCACACGGCATCATTCTCGTGACCGGGCCGACCGGGAGCGGGAAGACGACGACGCTCTATGCGGCGTTGACTCACATCAATGCGCCGGACAAGAACATCATTACCGTCGAGGATCCGGTGGAATATCAGTTGCTCGGCGTGGGCCAGATGCAAGTGAATCCCAAGATCAACCTGACGTTTGCCGCGGGGCTGCGGTCGATTCTCAGGCAAGATCCCGATGTCATCATGATCGGCGAAATCCGCGACCGTGAAACCGCCGAAATCGCCATTCACGCCTCACTCACAGGGCATTTGGTCTTCTCCACGCTCCATACCAACGATGCCGCGAGCGCGGCCACACGATTGATCGATATGGGCATCGAACCGTTTCTCGTCGCCTCCTCGGTGGTGGCCGTCTTAGCGCAACGTTTGCTGCGCCAGGTCTGTTCAGAGTGCAAGCAGCCCTATCACCCGACCGATGAAGAACTGATTCGGATCGGTATCGTCCCCCCGAGGGTGCGCCCCACATTCTATCGGGGAGTCGGGTGCCCGGCCTGTTCCCAAACCGGCTATCGAGGCCGAACAGGCATTTTTGAACTCCTCGTGCTGGACGATGAAATCCGCCGCCTCATCGGCAACAAGGCGGACTCGGCGTCGATTCGTCAAGCGGCGATAGCGAAGGGGATGGTGACATTGAAAGATGAAGGGGCAGAGAAAGTGTTTCACGGGGTGACGACGACCGAAGAATTGATGCGGGTGACCCAACAGGAAGTCGAGATTTAGCCCGCATTACTCATGAACGCTTCTGCTACAATCACCGATCCGCTGCTACGACGAGCCTTCGGCCAGCGGGCTCGCCCCTCGGACCCTCAACGTACTACACGAGTACGCATCGGGTCCTCACGGCTCCGCGCGCTGGTCTCGCGACGCGGCTCCGCGATTTCGCGACGAACCGTCATGAGTAATGAGGGCTAGCAGGATGCCGGTCTACCATTATAAAGGTTATCGGAACGACGGCGGCGCCGCGACCGGCATCATCGATGCCGAGAGCCCGAAGGTTGCGCGCGTGAAATTGCGGAAGGTCGGCGTGTTTCCCACCGATATGGTGGAACAGGGCTCTGCCACGGCCGGCTCGACAACTGGTTCTCCAGGCAGATCCTCCGCTGGGATCGGCCGCTCCCCTGCCCTCAGCACGACTGATGTGGCGATGATGACCCGGCAGTTGGCGACATTGCTGGTGGCTGGTCTGCCGCTGGTCGAGGCGCTCGGGGTGATGGTGGATCAAGCCGAGAAGAAATCCGTGAAGAGCCTCATGGCCGATATCCGCGAAGAAATCCGCGGAGGATCGTCCTATAGTGCGGTGCTGGAGCGCTATCCGCGCGAGTTCTCCCAGATCTACGTGCATATGGTGCGGGCCGGTGAAGCCAGCGGGGCGTTGGATCAGATTTTATTCCGCCTCGCAGAGTTTCTCGAAAAGCAGTTGGCGCTCAAACACAAAGTAACCAACGCCGTGCTCTATCCCGCCCTGATGTTGATCGTCGGTGGCTCGGTGCTTTTTTTCCTCATGACCTTTGTCGTGCCGAAAATCACCGCCGTCTTTACGAGTATGAAGCAGGCCCTCCCCTGGCCTACAGTCGTACTGATGAGCCTCAGCCATTTCCTTGCAGACTATTGGGCAGTGATTATTGGTGGGGTGGCTCTGATGGTGTGGGCGGTGCGTCGGGCCATGAAGACGGAAGCGGGCCAGCTCACGGCCGACCGATGGCTGCTCAAGGTTCCACTCATCGGCCAAGTCGCCCGGATGGTCGCTATCTCGCGGCTCACGAGCACGCTGGCCACCATGCTGGCGAGCGGTGTGCAGTTGTTGGATGCTATGGATGTCGCGAAGCGTGTGATGAACAATCGTGTGCTGGAACATGCGGTCGAGGGCGCCAGACAGAATATTCGCGAAGGGGAAACGATTGCCGAACCGTTGAAGCGCAGCGGAGAATTTCCCCCGCTGGTCACCCACATGATTGCGGTCGGTGAGCGAAGCGGTGAAATGGAGGAGATGCTTCGTCGGATCGGACAAATTTATGATGGAGAAGTGGATCGGGTCATTACGCGGTTCACGTCGCTGCTGGAACCCATCATGATTCTGGTCATGGGTGTCTTGGTGTTCTTTATCGTGGTGGCCATCCTGTTGCCCATCTTTGAGATGGGACAGATGGTGCGATAAAGAGCGGTGATCAGTGAACGGTGATGAGTGATGAGTCTAACGGGAGGTGTTTGATGAGAGGCAAGGAAAGATGCGAGCGCACGCGGACGATGTGGAGCAAAGGGCGCCGGCTGCCGAGTTCCCACCCATCACCCATCACGCATCACTCATCACGCCATATTCTCCGCAGTGAACGTGGTTTCACGTTCATCGAAATCATGGTCGTGGTGGCCATTCTCGCGATCCTCGCGGCATTGGTCATCCCTCGCATCATGGGGCGGACCGATGATGCCAAGCGTACGGCGGCAAAAGTTCAAATTCGGAATATCGAAGGAGCCTTACAGCTCTACAAACTCGACAACGGTGTCTATCCCTCAACAGAACAAGGACTGAAGGCCTTGGTAGAAAAACCTTCGGTCGGGGTAATCCCGAAGAAGTGGAAGATCGGCGGATATCTTCCAAAGCTTCCGGAAGATTCCTGGCAAAATCCCTACAAGTATCTGAGCCCGAGTCAGAAAGGTGATTACGAGATTATCTCCCTCGGGACTGATGGCGAAGTGGGTGGCGAAGGGATCAATGCCGATATCACCAATTGGAATCTGGACAAGGATTAGAAAACCGTTATTTGGTTTGTTTGGTTTGTCTTGTTTATTTGGTTGAACCAGACTAACCGGACAAACCAGATGAACCACACCAACCAGAGAAACAAAACAAACTAGATGAACCAGATGAACCAAATCCGGTCGCGCACGTCTCGCCTTTCGCGCTTGTCCCTCGCCTTACGCCTCTCGCTGTGCACTCCCCTCGCCTCGCGCCTCGAACCTCGTACCTGTCCGTCTGCGGCAGGATTCACCATTCTGGAAATCATCATTGTGCTTTTCTTGCTCGCCGGTTTGCTGGGAATCGTCCTGCCTCGAATTTCGCTGGAAGAAAATCTGGGTTCTGTTGGCCGGCGGATGGTCGGGACCGTGAAATCCCTTCAGAGCCTGGCCATGTTGACCCAGAAGACGGTCCGCCTGTACGTTGATGTGGACCGAGGGGTCTACTGGCCGGTGATCCTGGATGGGAACCAAGAAAAGGTACCGATCGATGCCACCTGGGCCACGCCGTTGCACCTCCCGGAAACCATTCGCTTTTCAGACATCCTGGTGAGTCAGGGAAAAAAAGAATCTGGTCGGGTCGATCTGTTCTTCTACCCTACGGGAAGGATCGATCCGGCGACGATGCATTTGGTGGATGCGCGCAAAAACATTCTGGCCATTGCCATTGAGCCGGTCACAGGAGCGATCCGCATGAGCGATGAGCGGATTGAGCCTCCCAGGCCACTCACAATTCCCGATCGTGTGAGACCGTTGCTACAGACTGCAGGGGCAGTCAGATAATCACACCAACGCTGAGAAACTGTGTCATCGCAGGCGGTTCTTCTATGGGGAGTGAACGGGGTTTCACGCTATTGGAAGTATTGATAGCGCTCGGCATTCTCGCGCTGGCGCTGCCGATCTTATTGGGACTTCGCAATTGGGACCTCGACCTCCATGCGAGAGCCAAGGATCTCACGACCGCCACGATCCTCGCGCAGGAAAAGTTGATCGAGACGGAGTTGGGGACGCTCTTACCCCTCGGTGAAACAGGCGGTGAATTTCTGTCGACCCCTCTGGGATCGCAAGCCACCGCCGAGATCACGAATCGCCCGTCGAATTATCGATGGAAGCGGATTGTGTCGCCCACACCATTGCCAATCGTGCGGGAAGTCAAGATTCAGGTTCTGTGGCCGCGAGGGACAACGGAAGAAATGGTCGAGGTCAGTACCTATGTCTTTTCGACAAGCGCCACGGCGTTCTGAGGGCGGCTTTACCCTCGTCGAGGTCCTGCTGGCGGTGTCTCTGGTCGCCATGATGGCCACCTTGGTCTTTGGGTCCCTCTATGTCACGACGAGTGCGATCGATGCGGCACGAGCGAACTCGGCCAATGAACAGATCGTGCGCAGTACCTTACGTGTCATGACCGATGAATTGTCGGTCGGCGTGGGTCCCGCGACCGGTCCTTGGATGGGGATCAACGGCCAGCAGGACGGTCAGCCGGCCGATTCGGTAGCCTTTCTGACTATGGGCCAGTTTCGAGGGGCGGAGTCGACCAAAGATACCGAGCTGGTTCGTATCGTCTACACCAGAGAAGGTGATCGCCTCCTTCGATTCGTGCGCAGGAATCTCTATGGTCTGACAGACGAATCCGTCGAGCAAGTCGAGCTGGCCAGCAAGGTTAAAGGATTCAACGTGCGCTATTACGATGGCAAGAGCAATCTCTGGGTGGATGAGTGGGATGGCCGTGGTCGACCCGGGGCTCCGAAAGCGCTCTTGATCGAACTGACGCTGCTCCAAGCGAATGCGGAACTCCAAACCGTCCGCCAGTGGGTGGCGGTGGGGGCCTCATGATGACCTGGCCCATTGCCTGGCCTGAGACACTGAAGCTGAAAGGCCCCCTGGGGTGGGGGCTGGCGTCGCTGGCTTGCTTCATCGTATTTCTGTTCCTGACATTTCCCTATGGCCCACTCCAGAACCGCCTGTTGACCGAACTCAATCGGGCGAGTGGATGGGAGGTTCGCGCCGCGGATTGGTCGGTAGGCCTTCCCGCTGCCATTGAGTGGCGTGATGTCGTCCTCGCAGGACCGACGATCGGGGCGATTCCAGTTGAAGCCGTGCGGACAACAATTGGAGTCTTTCAGGCATTTTTAGGGCGACTGGTGCTAGACTACGCCGTCCAGTTACCGGGAGTGGCGCAAGCGGGAGATGGACGAGCCACGGGATCTCTGACTTCGGCTTCGTGGTCGTTGCGGGGTCCTGTCGTCGTCAAAGGCCACCTCCAGCAGATGGATCTTGCGGCAGTCCTGAAACCCTATGTGACCAGAGGGATGGTTCAGGGAGATTTTATTCATCGATGGGACAGCGCACAAGGCGTCAATGCAGTTCTCATGGGGGAAGGAACCGTGAAAGTCGAAATCAAGGACCTCGTAGTCGAACGGATCGCTACCGGCACCTCCTCGATTCCTTCGCTCACGTTCGGCCGCATCCAAGCCGCGCTCACCTGCCGCGATGCGGCATGCGACGTGACGGAGATGAAGGGAGACGGCGTCGATGGATCGTTTACGGCCCAGGGGCGTGTGACGTTGCGGCAGCCGCTGCAGCAGAGCCTTCTGGATCTCACGGTCACCATAGTTCCCGGCGCCGGGTTCGCCCAAAAAGCGGCGACCCTCTCGTTGCCGCCGTTCCAGCCAGGGGCCCCCTTGACGTTCAAGCTGGTGGGGCCGATCATGAATGCGAGAGTGGCGCTGTAATAGGTCTATCTTGTTAGGAGGTCTGTCTGGTCTATTTGGTTTGGGGAGTCGGATAACCAGGCAGACAAGACAGACCGAATAGACGAGATAGACCGGGAGTCGGAAGTTGTCGATGATTGCTGAATGTGTCGGGCTCGATATCGGACAGACAGCCTTCAAGGCCGTGCGGTTTCGCCGTCGTCTGACAGGGCGTGAATCGGTGGAATATTTCCACCTGCCCGTTCCCTATGGGCGTCGGGAGCAAACGGAACCAGCGCATCGCGCGGCCATGCTCCGAAATTTCCTCTGGCAGCATGGTTTGTATGGCAGTGGGGAGATTGTCACCGCACTCCCCTGCCAGGATGTGTTTGTCAGAACCCTCTCCTTCCCCTTTCGCGATGCCTCCAAGCTGGCGCAGGTCGTCCCGTTCGAAATGGAAAATCTGATTCCCATGCCTTTGGAGGACGTCACGGTCGACAGTCTGTTGTTGCCGGCGCGAGAATCCCGGGATGGGACCGCGAAAGCCAAAGGGTCCGATGTCCTCGTCACCGCAGCGCCCAAAGAAAAAATTGCTGAACATTTGCGGTTTATGGCCTCCGCTGATCTGAACCCCTCTGCGATCACGATCGACGGCATGGCCTTGTTTTCTGTCAGCCAATTTCTGAAAGAGGAAGGGGCCCAGGTTCCCGGCGACATGGCGATCATCGATGTCGGAGCCTCGAAGACGACCTTGTGCCTTGTGCATGAAGGTCGTCCGGTGCTGTTGCGGACCGTGCTGTGGGGCGGGAACCATCTCACCCATGCGCTCGCCGTGCGCTATGCCTGCAGCTTCGCCGAAGCAGAACGACGGAAGCGGGCCATGGCCGTACAAGAAGTCGATGCCTGGCTCGAACCGGTCCTCAAGGAATTGCGCGTCTCCCTCCATGCCTACGAAGGCACCGTCCATCAACGGTTGACCCATTGTTGGGTGTCGGGCGGCGGCTCTAAACTGAGAGAGCTGAGCGGGCATATGGCGCATCAACTGGGCTTGCTCCCGGTCGGACCACGACAAGGATTTGGATCGAGCTGTCCCCGTGCGTTTTCCATCGCATTCGGATTATCGATCCATCCGAAAATCGTCCGTCCCCGCTGGAAGTCGCGGCTGGTTGGATCAGGTCTCGCCCTGGACTTCAAAGCCGGCAGCGATGCCGCATCGGCCACAGCGAATGTCTCGAAACAGGATCGACGGTTGGCCTTGTGGGGTGGACTCATCCTGGCTGTTCTGGCGCTGATGGATCTCTCCGTGCGCGTGATGCTGAAAGACTCGACGGTCAAGGACCTGAAGCGAGGACTTCAGACTCAGTACGAGCAAACATTTGGTCCAGGCGCCGGGCCGGGTGAGGAATTGGACCAGGCGCGCTATCGAGTCTCGCAGGTAGAGAAAGGACTCTCGGTAGTCGACGGCACACGCTACAACGTCCTTGCCGGCCTTGCGGAGTTGGTGAAGCATGTGCCGCCAGGCGCACCGTTGAAAGTACGGGAACTGACGATCGACGGGACCAGCATCCATCTGGAGGGGGAAACCACGACCTTCGATGCGGTCGAGAAGATCAAACAGGCCTTCGTGGCAGACGAGACGTTTCATGACGTATCCATTAGTGATACCCGTGTCGGGGCTGTACCGAACCAAGTCGTGTTTCGCCTCACCTATACGGTGCAACGGCCATGATGCAGATGCTGAAAGAACGGTGGCAGCATTTCTCACAACGCGAGCGCATCATCGTGGCTGCCGGCGGGACCGTGGTTGCAGCAGTTCTCGCCTTTCTGCTGGTCATCGATCCACTCATGGCGACGATCGACAAACTCGATCGACAAGCGCGACGAAAAGCGAAAGACAGCCAGGAACTTGCGCTCGTAGCGCAGGAGTACCTGGTCAAGCAGGCCCGTATCGCCAAGCTCGAACAGCGCATGCCGAGCCCGCCCGCCCAGTTTTCACTGCTGGCGTTCATGGAAGAAGCGACGACGACGGCGCAGATTCGCGATCGTATCGTCGGCATGCAGCCACAGGCCCCCATAGTCGTCCAGGGCTATCAGGAAACCGCGGTCGACCTTCGGCTCGACGGCGTGTCGCTTCCCCAGATCCTCGCGCTGCTGGTTGCCATCGAACAGGCACCCTATGACGTCCAGGTGCACCATCTGCAGATGAAACCGAAGTACGATAACCCGGTGAATCTCGATGCTACGCTGAGAATCGTGACCTATGCGAAGGTCTGATGAACGCGGTATTGCCCTTCTCCTCACCCTCCTGGTTCTCACCCTCCTGGTTGCGCTGATTCTCGAGTTCGATGCCGAGGCGAGGCGGGAATACCGCGACGCCGCGGCCTTCCGCGATAATTTCAAAGCGACTGTGCTTGCGCGCGCGGCGGTGCAGGCAGCCCGTGGCGTGTTACAACAAGACTTCTTGAAGGACAAGCAAGCGGGACAGTTTTTCGACGCCCCCACCGACTTGTGGGCCTTTCCCATCACGAATTATGCCATCGGCGATGGTCTGCTGAACGCGCGGATCGAGGATGAACGGGGCAAGCTGAACCTGAACGACCTGGCGGCCGGAGGAGATCCCATTGCCAGGAAGGTCAAGGTACTGAGGGTCAAGCGACTCTTCGAACTCGTGCAGGTCAATCCTGATCTGGTGGATGCCATCGTCGATTGGGTGGATCAGGACGAGGTGCCGGAAGCGGCCGGCGCAGAGAGCCTCTACTATCAAACGCTGCGTCCCTCCTACCGGGCGGCGAATGCCCCTCTGCAGACGCTCTTAGAGTTACGGCTGATCAAAGGGATCACGCCCGAGATCATCGAGAAGCTCTCAAAGGTGGTGACCGTCTATCCGCAAGAAGGAGAAAGCCGGGTAAATCTGAACACCGCCGACCCCCTCGTGCTTCAGGCCCTCGATCCTCGTATCACGCAAAGCGTGGCTGCGGATATTGTCCAGGCCCGTCCCTTCAAGACCATTCAGGAGTTGGACCGCGTGAGCAGTTTTGAGGCGATTGGAAAGGAGCTCCGTCTCCAAAACCTGTACGACATCAAGAGCGACCTGTTCATGGCCCGTATGATCGTGGGCGTGAACGAAGTGACCAGGAATGCGACCGTGGTGCTCCGGCGTGATCCGAATACCGGAACGGGCGCGGTGCTCTACTACCGCGTCCTCTAACACAAGTCATTCTGATCCTGCGCCGGCAACCAAAGAGAACTCCGGCCAGCCTCGGCGACGAACGCGACAGAATCCGTGAATGACCTTCGTTTTCAGATCTGCGGACTCACCAATGCCAATCTTAGCCTGCGTTCTTCACTGAAAGAACAATCACGTACGATCGAAAAACTACAAGCCGAACACGAATGGCTTCGAACGAGAAAAAGCCGTGAGCCTCGAAGCCTTCTTCCGAACGTAAGCCCTCTCGCAAGCAGTCCCCGCCGTAACAATTTTACACAACGTGAATAATTTAACACGCTGGTAACACGCTGGTAGCAGTCTAATAACATGCCGTCCCTATATTCCTATGGTGTATAGGGCAAGTGAATCGAATCGAGGGTACCAGGTGAGCATCCAGCAAGCGAAAACAAGTGATGCAAAGAACAATGTTCAGGAATGGATTCTTTCTTCACCCCCTGAGCAAGCGATTACCGCATAACGCATCCTTTCTTATTCATGGTGAGTTTGAACTTAGCCATCCATCCACCTAAAAAAGGAGTTAGCCTCATGAATCTTACTCATCTCTTAACGCTTACGACTGCCGTATGCGCAGTGCTGTCCGGGTGCGCTCCCAACACACCATTTCCGCCAAATGTGATGGAAAAGGTCTCTCCGACCTTTCATTTTGAGGCGTGGCGTGACGCGCCTCCCTCGAATGAGGCAGGGAAGACCGATGCAGGCCATAAAGTCCTGCTGGGAGGTCGGATCATACAGGCTACCAAGAGCGCCAAAGGTATCGTGATTGTCGCGGAACAACTTCCCATCGTGAACCATCCCGCCTATGGACCAACGGAAGATGTCAAGAGAACAGGTGACTATGAATTCGCATTTCTCTATCCAGGAGAACTCGAACCGCAGGCTCTGAAAAACGGGAACCGATTCCTCATTGTGGGAACGACCACGAGCAGACGACCGGTCGTAGTGAACGGCGTGCCGAAGACCGAGCCCTTCTTGCTTGCAGACTGCATCCATGTGTGGCAGACGGGCAGGACCGAAATCGCCGAATTTAAAGAAGATGCTGGAGGAGGCTATTCACCCCTTCCGGAGAAGACCTACTGCGTCGCTCAGAAGTAAGAGAATTTTGAAACTAGGTACCAGAGCAGTGCACTGCTGCAGAGTGGGTTTCCCCAAGCTGTAGCCGGCAACCCATGCATATCTCACGAGGCCTCTACTTTGAGGCGTTGGAAAGGGGAAGAATTCTATGCGAAGCAAGCAGATCGTCCTTGCAGTCTGCATTCTAGCCATGGGGGGGGTGCTCTTAACCGGCGCACAGGCCACAGCAGCCGATCCCCCAGATCAGAGCCAGGGTCCAGGACCGGCAGTACAAGGGGCTGAGGCGCCTATTCCCTCTACGCCCGCTCCAGATCCCGTTGCGAATCTCGATACGCGCTTAGGCGCGATCGAGGAGTGGAAAGCTAAGATCGAAAGGCTTCCGTCGCTGAGCGGCAAGTTTAACATCGGATTGAACGCCCTGCAGTTCCTGTATTCGCACAACGAAGGCAATGTCGTCGAAGGCAAAAGCCAAGATAACTTCTCGATCCGACGGTCAGAGGTATTAATGTATGGAAAAATCAACGAATACATCCCGAAATGGCACGCCCTAGTTGAGTTGCAGAGTAACGGCTTGAGCAACAACACACCGGGCTGTACGGCGGGGTCACCCTGTAACACCCAAGCACCAGGGACCGCGGCTGCGACCACGATCTTCCGTGAATCCTATATCGATTTCAGACCGATGCCCAGCATCGCGCCCAATCTCAACGTCATTCGGATGGGTGTGTTTCGTATGCCCTTCGGCATTTTCACAGAACAATCCGGCGGTCTCCGTGATGTGATCAGCTCACCCTACCTCAACTCGGTCGGCAGTGGGACCGTAACGCGAAATGGGACGGGGAATAGCAGCGTCGGCACGATCGACTTCATTCAAGAGCGCGACTATTTTGTCGATGTCAGGGGCACCCTATTCAATCGGCTGGACTATGTGGTCGGGATCATGAACAACAATAACTTCCAGGCCAACGCTACGGGAGCTAATGGCCCCAAAGTCGGCTACTCACGGGTCCGTTTGATGGCTACGGACATTTCATTCGTCAGTTTTACAGTGCTGACGGGGGAGAGCAATAATGATGGTACCAATATTAATGGGCGTGGAAAAGGAGCCTTTGACCGGTACGGAATCGATGCCCGCTATACCTCTCGCTACCTTCCCGGGTTGATGATGCAGGGTGAGTGGTGGCAAGGGCATGACGGAGCCAACCAAACCACTGTCGGTACCCCAGCTCAAGGAGCCTGTTCTAATGTGGCCCAATGCGGCGGAAACGGAGCCCCGGGTGTTCAACGGCGGACATGGTATGTCCTCGGGAAGTACTTTATTTCGGATGGGCCTCTCCAAAACTTTGAGCCGGTGGTGATGTATGAACAGTTCGATCCCGATACCACCCTGAGCAATGATATGTACACGCGCGCCATCGTGGGACTGAACTACTACTTCGAGAATCTTCCGCCCAAGATCCAGAGTAAGATCTCGATCAATTACGAGTTTCGCCACCACCAGGGTACTGGCCCTGGTACTACGGTCCCCAATACCGATGCCTTCGCACAGAATCAGTTCCTGGTTCAATTTCAGGTCCGTTACCAGTAGGCGACTTCTGAGGCCGTCTAGACTGAAGAACAGAGGGATGATGGGGAGGTGGCGCAACACATCAGGGTTGATTATAATGTTCCACCTCCCTTTGGGTATGCAGAAGGACATCACCTCTCACCGTTACCCTGTATGAGAGAAAAATATTACCCGCGAAAGGATACATGGGTACCGCGATTGCAGAACGGCACTACTATCACTTCACTGCAACGTGGGCGTGCCTCGATATATCAGGCACACAAAGGGCCTGAACCTCATAAACTATCGGTTGGGAGCCAACTGGTAGTGCTGGTTGTTTTTTCGTTCACTCTCGCAAGCTGTATAGCAAACGCTCAACTCGTCAATGAAACGGCAACGGGAGGAACAGTCCTCTACTCATACGTTGAGGAACAAGATGTGCTGACCTCGCCAGGGCGACAAGATGCGTTGCGCCTTCTTGGGGAAAAGTGCCCAGCCGGTTACCGCATTTCTCGTGAGGGAGAAGTCCCTAGAGTCGACCAAGCTGTCGATAGAGCGTGGATGGGACAGGTATCCCGTGATGGGCAGGTGTCCCGGGAAAAGCGCTGGGCGATCCAATTCTCGTGCAAATAGGCCCCTGTCCTTCCGGCATTGAAGTACAGCTCATGAGCTGTACCATCCCCCTGTTCAAGAGGTGAAAAGAATGCGACGGCCTGCTCATACGTCCTTTTCATGTGCCAAGCCATGGCTCACGAAGCGAGCGGGCGTTGCACACAGCGGAAGGACCGCGGCTGGACTCCTGTTCGGCTTGTCTTGTCTGTTGGTGCTGACAGCCTGCGGATCAACCAGTCAGCAACGTGTTCTCTATCAGGCATCAGGTATTCAGGTCGGCATCAGGACTGATTTGTCAACGAATGAACAGGCTTCGCCCCCCGTGAGGAACAGGCACCCGGCAAATCTCACACCGCGAGAAATTCGCTCGCTTATCGGTTCGCTGGAAGTATCGGGGTGGAGCGGGACTATGATCGGGTTGTTTTCTACCCCTCAGCCGAAGCCGTTGTTCACCGAGGCGGAACGCTCCGAGCTGGCTGAGCCACTCGCCGCAGCGTTCCACGAAGCAACCCCGCGAGAACGCGTCTTCTTTGCCATCCAAAATCCGGATGCTCCATATGAGACGGACCGCACGTCCGGGAGCCTGTTTTTTCGAGACGACTACCTGCATGTGGTGCTCACGGACCACTATGCCTTTTTACAGGCAGACCCGGGAGGAGGCGAGAAGCGAGATCCGCGTGATACAAAAGGCATGAAACTATGGGTAGCCGGAGCAGCCAGGGCTGCTAGTGTGCCTGATGAGAAAGAGCCGCAGTGGAATGCGTTTGAAAAGGTCCACATCTCGCTCACACCGGTAGAAGTCCTGGCAGGACAGAGTGTGCCCCAAGCAGCAACTGGCTCATCCCGCCCCCCGGTCGCACTGCCCGCAACGGGACAGCCGCCGTTGAAAGCCGACACCGCAGCAACGAACGCGCCAGAATCCGTGAATGATCTTCGTTTGCAAATGCGCGAACTCACCAACGCCAATCTTGATCTGCGTTCTCAACTGAAAGAGCAATCAGGCACGATCGAGAAACTACAAGCCGAATTCGAGGGGCTTCGCAACGAGAAAAAACCTGGAACCTCGAAGCCTTCATCAGGACCTAAGCCTTCTCGCAAGCAGACCACACCCTAAGATTGTATACACCGTTAGCCGCGAGTATCCCCGCAACACTGCGAGGGGCCGACCCTATCGTGCCTGCACGGCACACACGCCGGCGTCGGCCCGGACGCGTAACAGCCAAAGTTGATGAACTAGCCAACTCTCTAACCAGTTAACAATAAGTTTACACATCCGTAACAATCCAGGAATGGATGACCTGTAGGCTCACGAGCAGGTGAAGCAAACTATTTCAGAAGGCCGGCGGCACGGCGATGTGTCACAAATCTTTCTATGGATGGGAGGAGTGCATATGATGGGTACACGGCTTGTGCGGTGTGTTGCGATAATTGGGTGTCTGGGAGTCTTCGGCTCAGGGAGTTACCTGGCCCACGCCGACCAAACGCCTCTCATTAAAGTCGATGGGTCGAGTACGGTGTATCTCCTGACGGAAGCGGTGGCGGAGGAATTTCAGAAAGCGAACCAGGGCCGCATGCGAGTGACCGTAG
>Ga0315287_10001124_pt1 | contig 24329 bp, 17 predicted proteins | sample YL17G11_0_MG_FD_205037 | JGI IMG/M metagenome (GOLD analysis project Ga0315287, IMG submission 205037) | Sediment microbial communities from Yellowstone Lake, YNP, Wyoming, USA - YL17G11_0 | ecosystem: Environmental > Aquatic > Freshwater > Lake > Sediment | place: USA: Wyoming | collected... | reverse complement strand
TCGAGAAAACGCCTCTATTTGAGGCACTTTCGGGCGAATCCTACAGAATCCAACAACCCACTTGTCGTAACCAGTTGCTATTATTCGAGTAACGTTCGGACACTAATGTTCAATAACCTGCCGTGAACGCACGGCGCAGCACATCTTAACATGTCCCGATTGGGGTCGCCTGTCAAGCGGGGGGCGGCTCGAACGGCTCGTCGTAGGCCCGCTGTAGGGGGTCAGCGGGGGGCTCGACCAACTCCTCGTCCACCGGCCGGACCACCACCCGACCCGCCCGTACCTGCACCACCCGAACTGCCTGCCCCACTTCGATGGGCATGCTCTCGCTGACGGCATCCACGTTGCGGCCGTCGATGGTGATTACGCCGCTGAGCAACATCTTGGTCTTGGCCAGGCCCACGCGGCCGACGAGGCCCTTGAGCCGCTCTCGGTCGGGATCGTCGGGCAGCACTTCTTCGCTCGTGGGGGCTGTCAGCATCACGCGGCGGCCCATCGCCGTCTGCGGCCAATACTTGAACCCCAAAATGATCACCGCCGGCAGTCCGCCGACGGCCAACACCAGGATGATCACCCCCGTCAGCGGCGTGTGGTAGAAACCCATGATGATCGCCGCCAGAATGGCCGCGGCCGAGAGGAACCCCAGGATGCCGGCGGAGGGAAAAAATATCTCCAAGACCGCCAGACCTGTCCCCAACACCAGCAGCAGTATCGCCCACACCCAAGGGTCCATCGTCTTGCTCCGTTCGCGGAGAGCACTCATCTTGCGAAACCGCAAGCGGCTCCCATTGCTATACTATCCGCCCTATTTACTCTTCACTCTTCACTCTCCACTCTCAGCTTTTCACTTCTCTCACAAGCACTCGACTGCCACGCACCCCGATCACTTCGATCGTCGCGCTGCGGTCGATCGCCTCGCCGTCGGCGATTACGTCGACCAACAGATCTCCGAAGCGGGCCTTGCCGGCGGGGTTCAACCGCGTGGTGGTGGCGCCCCGCGCGCCCAGCAGCCCGTGAAGATCGACCAGCGCCTCGCGGCGGCGGATGGTTTCGGCCTCCTCGCCCATGGGCGGTTCGAGCATCATGCGCCCCAACATCGGGGCGCGCGGCAGCCAGCGGCGCAGCAGCACTGCGACAACGATCAACCCGGCCGCCGCCCCGGCCACCATCAGCAACGATCGTTGGAGCTGGCCGAACTGGTACTCGTTCCGCGGCCAGACAAACGTCTGGCTGGCCAGCACCAATGAGGCCAGGATCATCGCCCCGCCGCCGAGCCCAAAGATGCCGAAGCCCGGAATCACGAACACCTCCAAGAGCACGCAGATTACGCCCATGCTGAACAGCGTGACTTCGAGCCAGCCGGCCGTGCCGCCGAGGTATCGGCTCCAGAAGAACAAGAGGAAACACACCGCCGCGATGAAGGCGCCGATGCCGAGGCCCGGCGAGTGCAACTCGAGATAGATTGCCGCCCCGCCGATCACCAGCAGCAGCACGGCCACGCCGGGCGACGCCAGGGCCTGGATCAACAGGTCGGCCCAGCCCGGCTCGACCAGCGCCGGATCGTTTTCGAGCCCATAATACTGCTTGAACTGCGCGAAATCGTTGACCATGCGGTTGATGAGATGGTAGTCTTCAGCCTGCGTGCCCTTGAGTTTCAGCGGCACGCCGGGGGTGGTGATGACCGCCCCTTTCTGCCATTTCGCGGCGTCGTCCTGCTCGGCCAGTTCCTCGTCGCAGAAATACTCCGTGTCGCCGAGCTTCGTGGCGCGGAAGACCTCGATGTTCGGGTCGATCATCGCCGCCACCAGCGACCAGGACCGGCCTTTGCGCGGGGCCAGTTCCTTGCGGATCGTGTGCCGCACTTGCTCGATCTCATCCGTCGAAAGCTCGTAGGCGCCGGGCCCGCCGAGCACGGCCTGCGGGTGCATCACCACCTGATCGCACGCCAAGGCCACCAGGGCGGCGTCGGAGCGGGCCTCGTTGGGAATGTAGGCCACCGTGCGGACTTTGCTCGGATCGAGTTGCGCCAGGAAGTTGGCCAGTTGCGTGGCATCGACCGCCGAGCCGCCGGCGCTCTCGATCCACAGGCAGATGAAGTTTACGTCGCGCGTGCGCATCTGATCTTCGATCAGCTTTTGCACCTGATCGACGTTCTTGGAGCGGATCGGTCCGGTGAGATCGACGCGCACGGCGCGCCACCCGCCCTCCAGCGACGGATCGTCTTGCACGGCCACCGGCGGCAATTCGAGTGCTTTGACCACGTCGCGGCGGTTGGCGGCCAGATAGCGGACGAAGCCGAGCCGCCGGGCCTCGACGGCGGAGAACTGGGCCGGCTCGCCCGCCGGCTTCAGCACGACCGGCTTCTGGATGCTGTGCCGCTTCTTCAATTCTTCCAACCCCTCGGCCGTGACGTACTCCGTGCCGACTTCGGTCTTCACCTCCAACACCTCGATCGCCGGGTTGAGCATGCCCAGGGCGATTGCCAAAGGCACGGTCCGCCGCCGGCCGGCGATTTCCGTGTAGGCGCTCAGCAGCGGCGGGTTGATCGTCTTCTCGTCGACGCCCGCCGCACCGATCGAGGCGTCCTTGGCCATGATGATCTGATCGCAGGCGACGGCCGCCAGCACGGCGTGGCCCTGAATCGACTCGGGCAGATAGGCCACCGTGGTGGCATTGTTGAGCGTCTCGCTGGAAAGGAAGTCGGCCAGGGCGTAGGCCGCGCCGAATTCGCTGCCGCGGCCGAACTTGCTCTGACCGGGCGGCACGTCGAACTCGAGAATCAGCACCGGCCGGGCGCCTTGGGCCCGGGCCTTCTCCACCGCCCGATCGACGAACCGCCGCACGCGGTCGGTCGCCTTGCCGTCGATCGGCAGCACGATGCGGATCGAGTAGCCGACCCGTTTGGGGGATTCCGGCTGGTCAGCGGCAAGGACGAAACGGGCTGGCGAGCAGAGAATCAGGGCAAGCAGGGCAAAAAGCGCTGGCCTAATCTGGAACAGGTGGGGCAGACATTCCTGTCTGCCGCCAGGCAGGCAAGAATGCCTGCCCCACCGACCAGTTTCCCCCGTCCGCGTCACCATAGCATAGCCTCAACGGCAGCACGGAAGGTGCTCCGACACTTTGCCCATGTTAACTTGCCTATACCTGATTATAGAACCCCCGTTCCCGGCGTCAATTCAGGAGTTGCCGCAAGCGGAAGAACGGAATACTCCTTGTTCCCACGCGGAGCGTGGGAACATACTACGTGCGACGCTCTGCGTCGTCCCCGGTCGCAACGGTTGTACAGCAGTACCGTCTTACGCTGGCGACGCAGAGCGTCTGAATAGTGCGTTCCCACGCGGAGCGTGGGAACGAGAAATCCGCTCTACGACAGACGTTACCGGCGAGCGGCCGGCGGGCGGCGGGCCTGGGCAGGCGGTGGCGGCTCGTCCACGATCTTCTGCCAGCCCAACGGCGTGTAGGCACGGAACGGATCGCCTTGGAACAGCCGCAAGGGATCGTTCACCACGATGTCGTAGAACTGGTAGGTGGTGAAATCCTTGCCGTTGGGCTGCACCACCCGCAGGGCGAACGGAACCATGCCTTGCGTGGTGATGATGAACAGCGAGTGATGGAAGTTCGCCGCGTCCTTCTGGAATCGAGGATACGCCTCCAGCCAGACCTGGTCCTGCACGTTGGGCGGCGTGGCGATGCGGATCCAGTAACGTTGCTTGAGCTTTTGGGCCTCGGCGTTGAAGAGAAACGGCAGCGGCGTCTCGACGATGGCCTTGCCCTGCAATTCCGGCGGCAGCTTGTGTTCGATCAGCTTCTTCTGGCCGGGCTTGTATTCCCAGATGGATTTGCCGTCGGCGATCCAATGTTCGGCCCGGCCGTCGGGGATGGGCGTTTCCTTCTTGTCCTTTTCCTCCTTTTCGACGCGGAAGAGCCCTCGATCCGGCGCGGCGTACTTGACGACGCCGATTTCGATGAACTTGGCTTCGCTGGGCGGGCCGAACACCACGTCGTAGATCCATCGCTTAAAGTGGCAGTCGAAGGTCTTGATGTCCTTGTTGCGTTGCTCCCACAGGTTCAGCGCCCGGTCGACCTGCGCCTCTTCCTGCGGGGTCAGTTGGAACGGCGGCGGGGGCGGCTGCGGCGCAACCGGCTGCGGCGCGGCGGGCGGTTGCGGCGAGCGGGGCTCCAAGGTGGGCAACTGCGGACGCACCGGCTGATCCGGCTCGACGGCCGTACCCGCCGGGTTGGGAATGTACCCCTCACGCTCCGCGTGAGGTTCACGCAACGGATTTGCCTGCGGCTGGGCCCACACCGGAGTGGCCAGGGCCAGAAGCGTCGTCAGTACACACAGACTGGAGCGTAGCTTCATGAGTGTGCTCCTGAAGAACACGAGGCTGCTGAACTACACAGGGCGGGGATTGTAGCAGAAATCCGCCCGCCGCCCTATGTCAGTTTGCCCCAGAAAAAGGTCACTCCTCTTCCTGTTCTTCCTCGTCCTCGTCCTCGTCCTCGATCTGGTCATCATCATCATCATCATCTTCTTCGTCGTCATCGTCGGTCAGTTCGTCGTTGACAAAGAAGCTGTCGAGCGAGGTGGCGGGCTTGATCAGTGTTTCGGTGGCCACGCCGCCGCCGACAGCGGCCTTTGACGACTGGCTCGAACCTTCGACTTTGACCGGCTCTTCCTTCCGCGCACCATCCAACAGCGGGAAATGCCGGGCCAAAACGTCTTCCTTCTCCACGACCAAGCCCTCCAGGGCCTGCGGCCGGATGCGGACTTCCGACTGCTGGTAGGAGTGGAAGCCGGTGCCGGCGGGCACGAGGTGGCCGAGGATCACGTTCTCCTTCAGACCGACCAGGCGATCGATCTTGCCGGCCAGGGCCGCCTCGGTAAGCACCTTGGTGGTCTCCTGGAAGCTGGCGGCCGAGATGAAACTGGAGCTTTGCACGGCCGCCTTGGTGATTCCCAACAATTGCGTGCTGGCAGTGGCCATTTTGGGCTTGACGCCCTTGGCGGGCGCGCCGGCGAGCGCCTCGATCTGGGTGTTGGCCTGCTCCAGGACGTCGACGGGGACGATCGCGCCCACTGCAAACTCGCTGTCGCCCTTCTCGACGATCTTCAGGCAATTGGACAACTCCTGGTTGGCGGCGCGGAACTCGAACTTGTCCATCACGCTGCCCGGCAGCAGGGCCGTATCGCCCATCGACTCGACGCGGACCTTGCGGAGCATCTGGGCGACGATGATCTCGATGTGCTTGTCGTTGATCTCGACGCGCTGGCTGCGGTAAACATTTTGGATTTCGCGGACGAGGTAGTGCTGCACGGCCTCCTCGCCGGAGATGCGGAGGATGTCGTGGGGCACCAGGGGACCGTCGACCAGGGCCTCGCCGGCGCGGACGAACGTGCCCGAGTGGACGCGCAAGTGCTTGCCGTGGGAGACGAGGTGTTCGCGTTCGATGCCGGCCTCGCTCTTGACGACGATGGTCCGCTTGCCGCGGCGTTTCTCGCCCAAGATTTCCACGGTGCCGTCGATCTCGGCGATGACGGCCGGGTCCTTGGGCTTTCGGGCCTCGAAGATTTCCGTCACCCGGGGCAGACCGCCGGTGATGTCCTGCGTGCCCGACACCTCGCGGGGCGTCTTGGCCAGCAGCGTGCCGGCGGAAACCGTCTTGCCTTCGAGCACCTCGATGTTGGCCTTTTCGGGCAGGTAGTAGAAGTCGAGAATCTTGCCGGTGGGATCTTCCAACACGACTTGCGGGTGCAGGTCGCCCTTGTACTCGGTGACGATCTGGCGGACGTGGCCGCCGGGGTCCTTCTCCAGGCGGATGGTTTCGCCTTCGATCACGTCCTCGTAGCGGACCTTGCCGCCGACTTCCGCCAGGATCGGGATGCTGTGCGGGTCCCATTGGCAGAGGACGGCGCCGGGCTGGACCTCGGCATTCTCGTCGATCAGCAGGTTGGCGCCGGCGGGGACCTCGTATTTCTCGAGTTCGCGGCCCTTGGGATCGAGGATCAGGATTTCGCCGTTGCGGGTGAGCACCACCTGCTGGCCTTCGTCGTTGCGGACGACCTTCATGCGGGTGAACTGCACGATACCGGCCTTCTTGGCGCGGATTTCGCTTTCTTCCACGGCGCGGGCGGCGGTGCCGCCGATGTGGAACGTACGCATGGTCAACTGGGTGCCCGGCTCGCCGATGCTCTGGGCGCCGATGATGCCCACGGCCATGCCCTGCTCGACCAGCGCACTGGTGGAGAGGTCCATGCCGTAGCACAGGGCGCAGACACCCAGCGAGGCGTCGCAGGTCATCGTGCTGCGAACCTGGATCTTTTCCAGGCCCATGGCCTCGATCTTCCGCGCGACATCCATGGTGATGAGATCGTTCTCGCGGACGATCACATCGTCGGTGATGGGGTTGACGATGTTCGTGCGGCTGACGCGGCCCTTGATCGAGTCGGCCAGGCTGACTTCGACCTTCTCGCCGCGGTAGATGACGCCCTTGGTGATGCCTTGGGTCGTGCCGCAATCGTGCGTGGTGACCACGACGTTTTGCGCCACGTCGGCTAGTTTGCGGGTGAGGTAGCCGGAGTCGGCCGTCTTCAGCGCCGTGTCGGCCAAGCCTTTGCGGGCGCCGTGAGTGGAACTGAAGTATTCCAGGACGGTCAGGCCCTCGCGGAAGTTGGCCTTGATCGGGGTCTCGATGATCTTGCCCGACGGCTTGGCCATCAAACCGCGCATACCGGCCAACTGGCGGATTTGCTCGACGCCGCCGCGGGCGCCGGAATGGGCCATCAAAAAGATCGGGTTGACGTAGCCGCCGGTGCGGTAGTCGCTCTCCAACTCCTGCATCATTTCCGTGGTGATTTGCTCTCGGGCGTGGGTCCAGGCGTCGAGCACCTGGTTGTAACGCTCGCCTTCGGTGATGATGCCGCGCTGGTAGAGCTTCATGATCCGCAGCACGCCCTTCTCGGCGTTGGCGATGATCTTCCCCTTGTTCGGCGGCGTGATCAGGTCGTCGGTGGCGAAGCTTAAGCCGGAGAGGGTGCATTGGCGGAAGCCGATGCGGTTCAGTTCGTCCAGAAGATCGATCGTCTTCCGCCGGCCAAGGATTTCGTAGCAGTCGGAGATCACGCCGGCCAGGTCGCTGGACCGCAGCGGGGTATTATAGAAGGGCATGCCCTCGGGGAGCATGCTGTTGAACAGCACGCGGCCGACGGTGGTTTGCACGAGTCCGCCGGGCTTGACGCCGCGGTCGCCCTTGATTTTTCGTCCCTTGAGCAGCCGCACGGTGATTGCCGCGTGGGTTCCCACTGCGCCCAGCGAGTAGGCCAGTTGCACCTCGTCCATCGAGGCGAAGATCATGCCGTCGCCCTTGCAGCTTTGCAGCGAGGTGGTCATGTAGTAGCAGCCCATCACCACGTCCTGCGAGGGGCTGATGATTGGCGCGCCGTTGGCCGGGCTGAAGATGTTGTTGGTCGACATCAGCAGCGTGTGGGCCTCGACCTGGGCCTCGATCGACAGCGGCAGGTGGACGGCCATCTGGTCGCCGTCGAAGTCGGCGTTGAAGCCCTTGCACACCAGCGGGTGGAGCTTGATGGCGTTGCCTTCGACCAGCACCGGCTCGAAGCCCTGAATACCCATGCGGTGCAGCGTCGGGGCACGGTTCAGCAGCACGGGATGGTTCTGGATCACTTCTTCGAGGATGTCCCACACCTCCTCGTCCTTCCGCTCGAGCATCTTCTTCGCGCTCTTGATGGTGTCGGCGTGGCCGAGTTCCTTGAGGCGGCGGATGATGAACGGCTGGTACAATTCCAGGGCGATCTTCTTGGGCAGGCCGCACTGGTGCAGCCGCAGGCTGGGACCGACGACGATCACGCTCCGCGCGGAGTAGTCGACTCGCTTGCCCAGCAGGTTCTCGCGGAAGCGCCCCTGCTTGCCCTTGATCATGTCGGTCAGCGATTTCAGCGGGCGGTTGCTGCTGCCCAAGACGGGCCGCTTGCAGCGGTTGTTGTCGAACAGGGCGTCGACCGATTGCTGCAACATCCGCTTCTCGTTGCGGATGATCACTTCCGGCGCGTTGAGGTCGACCAGCTTCTTCAGCCGGTTGTTGCGGTTGATGATGCGGCGGTAGAGGTCGTTCAGGTCGCTGGTGGCGAAGTTGCCCGAGTCCAACAGAACCAGGGGGCGCAGGTCGGGCGGAATCACGGGGATCACGTCCATGACCATCCACTCCGGGCGATTGTCGCTGTCGCGGATCGCCTCGACGATTTTCAGCCGGTTGATCAGGTCCTTCTTCTTCTGCTTTGACTTGGTTTCGACCAGCTCGGCGCGCAGCTCTTGCGAGAGCTTCACCAGATCGAGGCTCACCAGTAGCTTGCGGATGGACTCGGCGCCCATGTCGGCTTCCCAGCCGCCCTCGGGATACTGGAGGCGGGCGGCTCGGTACTCTTCCTCGGTCAGCAACTGGCCCGTCTTCAGCGCCGTGGCGCCGGGGTTGGTCACCACGTGATCCTGGAAGTAAATCACCTTTTCCAAACTGGTGGTCTTCATGGCCAACAGCGCGCCCAGCCGGCTGGGCATGGCCTTGAAGAACCAGATGTGAACCACGGGAGCGGCCAGCTCGATGTGGCCCATCCGCTTGCGGCGCACGCGGCTGTGGGTGATCTTCACGCCGCAACGGTCGCAGATCATCCCCTTGTACTTCATCCCGCGGTACTTGCCGCAGGAACATTCCCAGTCCTTTTCCGGGCCGAAAATGCGCTCGCAGAACAGGCCGTCCTTCTCGGGGCGGTACGTGCGGTAGTTGATCGTCTCCGGCTTCTTCACCTCGCCGAACGACCAGCTACGGATGTCGTGCGGCCGGGCAAGACTGATCTTCACCGCCGTGTAATCGTTGATCCGATCGTATGTGCTTTCGCCGATACTCACTGTCAATACTCCTTAGGTTCGGAGTCTTGTGAAGCCGCAAGCGGTTAGACGTGGGCTTTTTCCAATTGCATATTGAGCCCCAATCCGCGGATTTCGTTGGTCAGCACGTCGAAGCTGGCGGGGGTGCCGGCTTCGAGCGTGTTTTCGCCCTTGACCATGGATTCGTAAATCTTCGTGCGGCCTTCGACGTCGTCGCTCTTGACCGTCAGCAACTCCTGGAGGATGTAGGCCGCGCCGTAGGCCTCCAGCGCCCAGACTTCCATTTCCCCGAAGCGCTGGCCGCCGAAGCGGGCCTTGCCGCCCAACGGCTGCTGGGTAATCAGCGAATAGGGGCCGGTGGACCGGGCATGGACCTTGTCGTCGACCAGGTGGTGCAGCTTCATCATGTAGATGTAGCCCACCGTGGATTGCTGCTCGAACCGTTCGCCGGTCCGCCCGTCGTACAGTTGGGCCTTGCCGGAGATCGGCAGGCCGGCCTGTTCGAGGCTCTTGCGGATGTCCAGCTCGGTGGCGCCGTCGAAGATCGGCGTGATGGCCTGGAAACCCAAGGCGGCCCCGGCCCAGCCGAGATGCGTCTCGAGAATCTGGCCCACGTTCATACGGCTGGGAACGCCCAGCGGATTCAGCAGGATTTGCACGGGGGTGCCGTCGGCCAGGAAGGGCATGTCTTCCCTGGGCAGAATCTTGGCGATCACGCCCTTGTTGCCGTGCCGGCCCGCCATCTTGTCGCCCACCGAAATCACGCGCTTGGCGGCCACGTACACTTTGACCATTTGCAGCACGCCGCTGCGCAGCTCGTCGCCGCGCTTCATCGAGTTCAGCGTCCGATCCTTGGCGTCGGTCGCCGCTTCCACCGCCGGCCAAAGGTTTTTGTAGACCTTCTCCACGTCGGCCTTCCGTTGCGGGCTGCGGATGTCGAGCTTTTCGATGTCGAACTGGTGGGCCTGCTCGGCCACGTAGCGGTGCTCCTGGTTCTCGACCAGCGGGTTGCCCTCCTCGTCGGTGAGCTTCTTCTTGAGCACCTCCTCGATCTCTTGGATCAGCGCGCCGAAGGTCGCCGCGATCCGCTCGTTGCCCTTGGCCTCGGCCTCTTTCAGGTCGCTCTCGAACTTCTTGCGCTCGTCTTCCGTAAGGCTCATGCGGCGGGAGAACTTTTGCGTGCCGATCACTATGCCTTCCACGCCGGATTGCACTTCCAGCGAGTCGTTCTTCACGTCCTCGCCGGCGCGGCCGAAAATGGCGTGCAGCAGCTTTTCCTCGGGCGTCAACTCGGTCTTCGACTTGGGCGAGACCTTGCCCACCAGCACGTCGCCGGGCCGGACGTAGGTGCCCACGTACACGATGCCGTTTTCGTCGAGGTTGCGCAGTTGCTTCTCGGAAACATTGGGGATGTCGCGGGTGAACTCCTCGCGGCCCAGCTTGGTCTCGCGGATTTCGATGTCGAACTCCTCGATGTGGATCGAGGTGTAGGTGTCGTTCTCCACGAGTTCTTCGCTGATGATGATGGCGTCCTCGAAGTTGAAGCCGTCCCAGGCCATGAAGGCGACCAGCACGTTGCGTCCCAGGGCCAATTCGCCCTGGTGCGTGGCGGCGCCGTCGGCGATCGCCTGGCCCTTTTCCACCCGATCGCCCACCTTGACCAGCGGCTTCTGGTTCTGGCAGGTGCGCTCGTTGAGGCCCACGAACTTCCGCATCTTGTAGATGTCGGGGCCGATTTCGATGCGATCGGCGTCGGCCCGGGAGACCACGCCCTTGCGCGCGGCGCGGACCATCATGCTGGAGTTCATGGCGGCCTCGCGTTCCAGACCGGTAGCCACCAGCGGCGGCTCGGTGATCAACAGCGGCACGGCCTGTCGCTGCATGTTCGAGCCCATCAACGCCCGGTTGGCGTCGTCGTGCTCCAGGAAGGGGATCAAGCCGGCCGAGACGCCCACCATCTGGGCCGGGGCCACGTCGATGTACTGCAACTGGCCCGTGGGCACCAACTGGAAGTCGCCGTGGTGGCGGGCGATGATGGTGTCGCCGACCAGCCGGCCGTTGGAAATCGCGGCGTCGGCCGGCGCCAAAACCGTCTCGTGCTCCTGGTCGGCCCGCAGCCACTCGATCTCGTCGGTCAAATGGCCGTTCTTGATCTTCTGGTAGGGCGTCACCAGGAAACCGTAGTCGTCTACGCCGGCGTAGATCGCCAGGCTGGAGATCAGGCCGATGTTCGTGCCTTCCGGGGTCTCGATGGGGCAGATGCGGCCGTAGTGGGAGATATGCACGTCGCGGACCTCGAAGCCGGCCCGCTTGCGGTTCAAGCCGCCGGGGCCCAAGGCCGACAACCGCCGCTCATGGGTAAGCATCGACAGGGGGTTGGTCTGGTCGACCACTTGCGAGAGCTCGCCGCGGCCGAAGAAGTACTCGATGGCCGCCGAGATGCTCTTGGGGTTGACCAGGCTGCGCGGCGTCATGTCCTCGATGTCCTTCAGGCTCATGCGCTCCTGGACGGTGCGCCGCAACTTGAGGAAGCCCTTGCGGAGTTCGTCGGAGGCCAACTCGTCGATCGTCCGCAGACGGCGGTTGCCGAGGTGGTCGATGTCGTCGATTTCCGCGCCGGGGTCGCCGTTGCGCAGCCGCATCAGATATTTGATGGTGGCGATCAGGTCGTCGGGCCGCAGGGTCATCTCCGTCTCGGGAATGTTCAGCCCGAGCTTGCGGTTGATGCGGAAGCGGCCGACGCGGCCCAACCGGTAGCGGTTCGTGTCGTAGAACTTCTCGTGGAACAGGGCCTTGGCCTTCTCCAACTGCGGCGGGTTGCCCGGCCGCAGCCGCTGGTAAATCCGCAGCAGGGCCTCTTGGTGGCTGGCCGTGTTGTCGTCGCCCAGGGCATTCAGCAGCAGCGGGTTCTTCGGATCGGACATCACCTCGACCTGTTTCAGGCCGGAGGTGCAGATGGTTTCGGCGGCGTTCTTGGTGATCTTCTGGCCGCACTCGACGAGGATCTCGCCGGCGCGAGGGCTGTCGGCCGGGTAGACGACGTCGCCCACGGCCAGCTTGCCCTCGATCTTCGCGGCGCTGCGGCCATCGACGACCTTGACGGTCTCGGTTTCGTAGAATACGCGCAGCAGGTTGGCGTTGTCGCTGTACTGCGGGTCCATGGCCCGCAACAGCGTCATGATCGAGAACTTGCCGCTCTGGTCGATGCGCACCGTGAGGCTTTCCTTGCGGTTGATGTTCAACTCGATCCAGCTTCCCCGCTCGGGGATGATGCGGCAGCTTTGCAGGCGGCGCTCGGTGGGGCCTTCCGTCTCGGTGACGAAATCGACGCCCGGGCTGCGGTGGAGCTGGCTGACGACCACGCGTTCGGCTCCGTTGATAATAAACTCGCCGCCGCCGAGCATGATGGGGATGTCGCCGAGGTAGACTTCTTCCTCGATCGGCTGCTCTTTGGTCAGGCGGAGCCAGACCTTGAAGGGTCGGCCGTAGGTCAGGCGCAACTGGCGGCACTCGTCGGGCTCGTAGCGCGGCTTGCCCAGTTCGTAGCGGAGGTACTCCAAGCGGAGCGTCTTGTCGTAGCTTTCGACGGGAAAGATTTCCCGCAGCACGCCTTCGATGCCCTGGTTTTTCCGCTTCTGCCAAGACGTCTCGTGCTGGAGAAACGCCTCGTAGCTGCGAGTCTGAATTTCGGTCAGATCCGGTATGGGATGAGGGATTCGGAGGCTGCCGAAGCGACGCGTTTCCTTGGGTTGGAGCCGTCGTTGAGCGGTGGTAGCCATAAGGGATCACCCTCCTAAGGGTAGCAATGAACCAACAAAGACGAAGAATTCCCGCCCGCGCGCAAGCAGCGGCACACGTTCATGTTGTCCCCGAATTGTGAAATCCGGTGGAGACGGCAAGACGCACTATTCCTTTGATCGGAGTCGGACGCCTCGGCGTGAATGGCCACTACTTGATGGACACCGTCCCGCCGGCCTCCTCGATTTCCCTCTTCAGCTTCTCGGCGTCTTCCTTGGACAGACCTTCCTTGATCTTCGCCGGCACGCCCTCGACCAGGTCCTTGGCTTCCTTCAAGCCGAGGCTGGTAGCGGCGCGGACGACCTTGATCACGCCGATCTTCTTGTCGCCGAAGCCCTCGAGGATCACGTCGAATTCGGTCTTCTCGGCGGGCGCCGCGGCGCCGCCGCCGTCGCCCGTTGGGGCGGCCATCATCACCGCGCCGCCGGCCGCCGGCTTGATGCCGTGTACTTCTTCCAGGTAGTCGCTCAGTTCCTTGGCCTCTTTGAGGGTCAAGCCGACGATTTTCTCGCCCAGTTCCAGGCTCAACGCGGAAAACTGGCGGGTTGCTTCAGCAGTTGACATGACAATCTCGATCCTTTCTCACACTTGAAGTTCGTTACGTGAAAAACACTCGGAATACGGGGTTTGCATTTCTTAATTTGCAGTCTCTTCCTTATTTGCAGTCTCTTCCTTCTCCTTGCCCTTCTGTTCGATCTGGCTGACCAGGGCGCCGCCGACCGAGTTCAATTGGCTGGCCAACATCGCGCCCGGGCTGAGGATCTGGCCCAGCAAAATGCTCAACTGCTCGATGCGGCTCGGCCACTTGCTGACCTGATCGACTTGGGCGGCCGTGAGGCGTTCGCCGTCCATCACACCCGCGCGGGCCGCAAAGGGGGCATTCTTCTCGTTCCTGACCAGCTTGGTGATTTCCTTGGCCAGGGTCACCATGTCTTCGGCGCCCCAGCAGATCGCCGCCGTGCCGGTCAGTCCCTCGAACATCGGCGCCAGCGGGGTTCCCTCCGCCGCCCGAGCCGCCGTGCTGTTCTTCACCACCACGACGTTGATGTTCTTGCTGCGCAATTCCGCCCGCAGGCGGGTATTGACGTTGGCGTTCAGGCCGACCATGTTCACCAGCAGCGCGTCGTTGACGTTCCGCAACCGCTGGCGAAGGTGGTCGGCAACCAGGTTCTTGACGTACTTGCTCATTAACCATCATTCTTTCATATTTGGATGCGCACGCTTGGACTCATCGTGGCGCTGATGGCGATCCCCTTAAGGTATTGTCCCCGAACGGCGGCCGGCTTCAAGCCGACCACGTGGTTGATGAAGGCCGCGGTATTGTCGGCGAGTTTCGCGGCATCGAAGCTGAGTTTGCCCACCACGGCGTGGATGTTTCCGCCGGCGTCGTTGCGGAACTCGACCTTGCCCGCCTTGTACTCCTTGATGACTTTGCCCACGTCGGGCGTGACGGTGCCGGCGCGTGGCGAGGGCATCAGGCCGCGCGGGCCGAGAACCTTGCCCAGCGGACCGACCACGCCCATCATGTCCGGCGCGGCGATGCACACGTCGAAATCGGTCCAGCCGCCCTTGATTTTTTCGGCCATTTCCGGCCCGCCCACCTCGTCCGCCCCGGCGGCCTTGGCCTCGTCCGCCTTGTCGCCCTTGGCGAACACCACCACCCGCAGCGTCTTGCCGATGCCGTGCGGCAACACGATCGAGCCGCGCACCAGTTGGTCGGCCTGTTTCGGGTCGATGCCCAGCCGCATCACGATTTCGACGCTCTGGTCGAACTTCGTGGTGTTGAAGCCCTTGAGGATGGCCACCGCCTCGGCCACGGGCAGCGGCTTCTGTTCCGGCGGCGCCTTGGTCAACATGGCGGTCATGCGTTTTGCTGTCTTTGGCATAGCTAATCCTTCAGAACTTCGATTCCCATACTTCGGGCGGTGCCCTCGATCATGTGCCGGGCGTGCTCCAGGTCGCGGGCGTTGAGGTCGGCCTGCTTGGTCTTCACGATCTCGTCGATCTGCGCCATGGTCACCTTGCCCACCTTCTCCTTGTTGGGCACACCGGAGCCCTTGGCAATCCCGGCGGCCTGCTTCAGCAGCGGCGCCGCGGGCGGGCTTTTTGTGACGAACTCGAAGCTGCGGTCGTTGTAGACCCTCACCACGACAGGAATCGGCATGCCGCCGGCTTCCTTGGTGCGCTCGTTGAACTGTTGCACGAACTGTCCCAGGTTGATGCCGAACCGCCCCAAGGCGGTGCCCACCGGAGGCGCCGGCGTGGCCTGGCCTCCGGGAACCTGGAACTTCACTTCACCCGCTAATTGTTTTGCCATAACCGTGTTCGTTCTAGGTAATCTGCGAAGCCGCAAGCGGCTACAGGGCCTCGATCTGCCAATACTCCAACTCGACGGGGGTCGAGCGGCTGAAAATGTTGATCATCACCGTCACCCGGCCGTTCGTTTCGTCGATGCTGTCCACTTCGCCCTCGAAGTTTTCGAAGGTTCCTTCGTTGATTTTCACGCGATCTCCCACGCGGAAGGCGATCTTCAGCTTGGGCGCCTTCTCGCTCTTCTCCTCGGCCTTCGAGACGATGCGTGCGACCTCGTGGGGAAGCATGGGCGTCGCCTTGGGCTCCTGGACAGACCCCCGCGCGGTCGCCCCCGTGAAGTCGCCGATGCCCGGCGTCTCGCGGACCAGATACCACGTGTCGTCGTTGATCTCCATGTGGACCACGAGGTAGCCCGGGTACAGCTTGCGCTTGATGACCCGCTTTTTGCCGCCCTTGAACTCGGTGACTTTCTCGGTGGGGACGATGACGTCGCCGAAGTAGTGTTGCAGGCCGGCGATGTTCACGCGGCGGAGCAAGCCCTCGCGGATCGACTCCTCGCGGTTGCTCTGCACCTTGAGGATGTACCAATCCATCTTGTCGGATTTGGGCTCTTCGACGGGCACCGGCGGGGGCGCGGCCGGCTCGGCTGGCGCCGCAACGGCCTTGGATTGCACCACGGGGGCCGCTTCGACTACCGGCTCGACCTCGGGAACTACCGGCTCGACCTCGGCAGTTACCGGCTCGACCTCGGGAACTACCGGCTCGACCTCGGGAGTTATCGGCTCAACCTCGGGAGCCGCAGCGGGCAACCCGGTCTCCGCGGGCGGTGCCTCGGCGGCGGGGGATTTCGCCTCGTCCGGCAAGACAGACATTCCCGTCTGCCCCTCCGCCTGCTCCCCGGCAAACAAGTCCGCCTGCTCCCCGGCAGGCAAGAATGCCTGCCCCGCCGGCATCTCCGCCGCCGGCATCTCCGCCGCCGGCGCTGCCTCGACGGGAGCGTCGACTTGCGGCGCACCGGCTTCCGGCGGCAATTGCTCGGCCGAAGGCCCATTCACCATGTTCAGGTCGTCCGTCACGCCGGCAGTTCCTAAAGGATGTGCAGTACTTTGGAGAACATCAGTTTCCAGAAGATGTCGTATCCGGCCAGGACAAAGGCCAGGACGAAGATCACGATCAACACGACCATCGAGGCGCGGAACAATTCGGCGCGGGTTGGCCACGAAACCTTGTTCATCTCCGCCTCCACCGCGATCAAGAAGTCGGCAAAGGCTGGGAAGTTGACCATGCGGTACGAGGCCCACAGGCAGGCCAGCAACAGCGCGCCCGGTACCCCGTACTGGTACCCCGGCCCCGAGGTAACCAGCAGCGAACTCATCCGCAACAAGCCGAGCGCGATGGCGATCGCCATGGCGGCGAAGGTCACCTGCCGGGTAATCCGGCCTTGGCTCCGCTTGTAAACGCCTACACGCACAAATTCTCGAAGTATCGCAACCACCGGAATGGCATCCTCTCAAAAAACTATTCACTTGTTGGGGCGGCAGTTCAACTGCCACCCCAACCGATTATGGCAGGGGCGGGGGGGCTTGAACTCCCAACCGCTGGTTTTGGAGACCAGTGCTCTACCAATTGAGCTACACCCCTAAGGGAAACGACGAATGATTCCTTCGTCATTTCGATTTCGACATTCGTGATTGACTACTTAAGTACCTTCGTTACCACTCCGGAGCCCACGGTCCGGCCGCCTTCGCGAATGGCGAACCGCACGTTGGCGTCCATGGCGATTGGCGAGCCCAACTCGACTTCGATCTTGACGTTGTCGCCGGGCATGCACATCTCGGCGTCGCCCAACAGCTTCGCCGTGCCGGTGACGTCGGTCGTGCGGAAGTAGAACTGCGGCCGGTAGCCGCTGAAGAAGGGCGTGTGCCGCCCGCCTTCCTCCTTCGACAGGACATAGACCTCGGCCTCGAAATTCGTGTGCGGGGTGATCGAGCCGGGCTTGGCAATGACCTGGCCGCGCTCGATCTCCTCGCGCTTGATGCCGCGGAGCAAGAGGCCGACATTGTCGCCCGCCTGACCCTGGTCCAGCGTCTTGTTGAACATCTCGACGCCGGTGCAGATCGTCTTCCGCGGTTCGGTACTGAAGCCGATAATGGCGACTTCCTCGCCGACCTTGATCACGCCGCGCTCGATACGACCGGTGGCCACGGTGCCGCGGCCCTCGATGGAGAACACGTCTTCCACTGCCATGAGGAACGGCTTGTCGACTTCGCGCATCGGCTCGGGGATGTACGCGTCGATGGCGTCCATCAACTCGCCGATGCACTTGATGGCGGTTGGATCGGTGGGGTTGTTGTAGGCCGTCAGCGAATCGCCGCGGATAATGGGAATCTCGTCGCCCGGGAATCCGTAGTGGGTCAGCAGTTCGCGGAGTTCCAACTCCACCAGTTCCAACAATTCGGGATCGTCCACGAGGTCGATCTTGTTGAGGAAGACGACCAGGGCGGGGACGTTCACCTGGCGGGCCAGCAGCACGTGCTCGCGGGTTTGCGGCATCGGGCCGTCGGCCGCCGAGACCACCAGGATCGCCCCGTCCATCTGGGCGGCGCCGGTGATCATGTTCTTGATGAAGTCGGCGTGGCCCGGGCAGTCGATGTGGGCGTAGTGGCGTTTGTCGGTTTCGTATTCGACGTGGGCCACGGCGATGGTCACGGTCTTGGTGGCGTCGCGCACCGTGCCGCCCTTGGCGATGTCGGCGTACGACTTGAACTTGGCCATCCCTTTGCCCTGCTGGACGGCCAAGATGGCGCCGGTCAACGTGGTTTTGCCGTGGTCAATGTGGCCGATGGTGCCGACATTGACGTGGGGTTTGGTCCGAGCGAAAACTTCCTTGGCCATTTTAGTGTCAATCTCCCTGCGTTGGATCAAGCGGATCGGTTAGTGGAAAAAAAGAGCTGCTGATGGGAATCGGACCCATGACCTCGTCCTTACCAAGGACGCGCTCTACCGGCTGAGCTACAGCAGCCTGCGCCGTTGCCCAAGCTCCCGTTGCGAAAGCGGACGCCGTGGGCCGCCGCACTCTGGTTGGTTTCTCCTTGTCCCTTCAGTCAGTTTGTCTCTTTGGTTGGCATGACTTTCTGCGGAAGCGGGTAGAGGGAGTCGAACCCTCGTGAGTAGCTTGGAAGGCTACGGCTCTACCGTTGAGCTACACCCGCGCGGGTTAATGACGAACGACAAAATCCAAATGACGAATGTCGGATCGCCATTCGCCCTCGGTCATTCCTCGTTCGTCATTTGGATTTCGTCATTCCCCTTCGTCATTTGGATTTCGTCATTCGTCATTCACGCAATGGGGGGTGAAGGATTTGAACCTTCGAAGGCATTGCCATCAGATTTACAGTCTGACCCCTTTGACCACTCGGGAAACCCCCCGCCATAAATGCCAAAACCCGAATGACGAATGACCAATGGCATTCGCCAAACGCCGATTTCGTCATTCGTCATTCGTGCTTCGTCATTTCCCACTCCTCCGTGCCGCCGTCCGAAGACCAGGGCCGGGGGTTTCCAGTTACGAGCTAGCGGAGGGACTTGAACCCACAACCTGCTGATTACAAATCAGCTGCTCTGCCGATTGAGCTACGCTAGCCGGTCGAGCCCGTCACGCGAATCTCTTAATATAGCCAACCTCCAAGTCCATGCAAGGGCGGCCGGAAGGCAAAATGGGCTTCCAATCAAAAATTTCCAAAATTCGACCGGAATACACCACAAGAAGGGGGGATGTTTAGGTCAAAAGGTAGTAGAATCGGGAGGGAAAAAAGCTGAGGGGGTCCGTGTTTCCAACCGCTATCCCCCCTATCGGACCGGGAACTCGATCTTCTCTTCTTCGGCTGCTTTCCGCAACTTGCTTAAAGCCCGGGCCTCAATCTGCCGGATCCGCTCTTTGGTGACGCCCAACTCCGCCCCGACCTGTTTGAGCGTCAACGGTTCCTGACCGCGCCGCAAACCGAAACGTCTGACGATAATTTTTTGCTCGCGCTCGTCAAGGCGCTCGAGAATTCTTTCTACCTGGGCCTCGCGTTGGGTCTGGGCCGCTTCCTGCTCCAACTGGTCGGTTCGGTCATCCACCGTTGCGACGAACATCTCCGCGTGGCTGGTGCTGAAGCGCTCCCGGCGACGGTGTTCGTCGGGAATGGTGCGGGCGAATTTCTTCATGATCGCCCAAGTGGCGTACGTGCTGAACTTGTTGCCCCGCCCAAAGTCGAACTTCTCCACCGCCCGCATCAGCGACATGTTGCCGTCGCTGACCAGTTCGAAGAAGTTTTGCGTCGGGCCGACGTGCCGCTTGGCGATCGACACGACCAGCCGCAAATTGGCGCGGATGATCTGGTTCTTCGTCGACACGGCCTCGTCGTGGAGCCGCTCGACCTGCTCCATCAAGCTCCGTTTCGACCGCGTTGGATCCAGCTTGGCGCGGAGCCTGGCGGCCTTGTGCTTCAGGTAGTTCATCTTACGGAACAGGTGCGCTTCCTGCTTCCGCGTCAGCAGCGGCACCTCGTACAAGCTGGCCAAATAGGGCGGCAGCCCGCTGGGCAGACGCGGCTTTTTCGCGGGCAATTCCGAGGCCGGCATCTCGCCCACAAGGCGATTCTCCATTTTCTGCGACCGCACCCGTGCGAACGCGTCGTTGGGGATGTAGTCCAACGGCAGTTCCATGATCCGCTGGGCGCGCACCTCGGCGATAATCCGGTAGATGCTCGTCCGCGTCCGGCAGAAACGTTTGGCCAACTCCTCCGCCGACTCGCCGTGCTGGTACTGCTGGTAGAGTTTGCGCTTGGTCTCGGGTCGCAACGGCCCATGATTCTCTGGGAAAACCGCGGCTTCCGGGTGGTCGTGGTCGAATTGCTTGAGCGTGTAGCGGATGGTCTCGGCGCTGCGGCCCGTATGTTGCGACAACCGTTTGGTGACGTCGGCGGGGCAGCCGCCTGCATGGGCGAGTCGCCGGGCTCGTTCGACGATCATCGCCCGCTCCTCGTCCGTGAGCTGGCTGAACTGCGCCCCGCGCCGCACCCGCTCCTGGTTGAGCTCGACAAAACGATCCACCGAACTCTGCAGGAAGCCCAACCGCTTGCGGCCGTCCAGCACGAACCGCCGGCTGATGAGCCCCTGCCGCCGCCATCGGGAGATCGTCTTGGTCGACACATTGAACTCCTTGGCGAGCGCCTCGACCGTCAACACGCGCTCGCCGGCGGCCTCGGCTGAAACGCCGGCGGCCTCCGAGACGTCTTCGACGAACAGCCGCAAGTCATGACTGGCCTCTTGACCGCTCAGCTTGAGGTCAGGGTATGCCTCCGGGCGGTAATTCGTGACCCGGTAGCAAATGTATTCGTAAGGATACGTCCGCGCGGGGTCCAACTCGCTCAGCAGCTTCTCCGCTTGTGCCACTTGCTCGAGCTTCTTTTCGCGCGGGGCGAAGCGCACTTGCTGATCGCGAAGTTGTCGGAGTGCGGGATTCACGTAGTCGCTGTGCATTTTTTGTCCCTCCTGCCTGCCGCCTTGAACTCTTCTCCGTCTAGTATAACCGGGCCGCCGACTTTTGACAACCATTGATGTCATAATGTCTGAATGTTTCCTCCACGCCCTTCATAATACCACTATCTGGCAGTAAAATCACCCCCCATCCCGGTCGATTCCCGCTCTGTTTGTATGGGTTTCTCGTTACCAAGCGGAGCGCGGCAACAAGGTGTTCAATATAGCGATCCCTGTTTTCGCCAGGTATCCGATCTTCCCCTAGCGACTCGCCGTCCTATCCGGTTTTCTCTTAGGACGCCGGTTCGGACCTGTTTCCGGTCAACTTTGCCGCCTTTTTCGGTCGATCTAGCGATTACGATGCGTTGGCGACGTGAAAACCGATAAACCGGACCGTACTCAATCATGAGAAGTATTCTGAGCGTCCTACTGGTTCTGGCGATCGCTGCCACGGCACGGTCGGCTGCGCCGAAGACCACCTACACGCTCCACAGCCAGCGCAAGCCGGGCCAGACGGATCGCGTCACGGTGCTCTTGGAGGTCGGCGGCGAAACCAAATACGTCGACGACGGCAAGCCGCAGCGCGAGAAGATGAGCGTGGTCTGCAACCTCGACTACCACGAAAAGACGCTCGACGTTCCGGCCAACGGGGATGGAACCTGGCGGTCGGTTCGCGACTACGCGAAGGCCGCGGGAGTAGTGAAGGTCGGCGGCGATGAGTTCAAGCCCACGCTTCGCGCCGACCGCCGTCTGATCTGCGCCGAGGCCGCCGGACAGACCTCGCTGCTGTTTTCGCCGTTGGGCAAACTTGCCCGGGCGGAGTTGGAAGTGATCGATGTGCAGGCCAACAGCTTGCTGTTGGACCGTCTGCTGCCGGAGAAGCCCGTGGCGGCGGGCGACGCCTGGAAGCACTCCGGGGAGTTGCTCGCGGCGATGCTTGGCCTGGACGAAGTGGCCAAGACCGACGTGCAAAGTCGCTTGAAGGAGGCGACCGACACCCTGGCCCGATTCGAAATCGAGGGCAAGGTTGAGGGAGCCATTCATGGCGTGGCGACAAAGATCGAGATCAAGGGCAAGTACCGCCTCGATCTCCGCCGAAAGCGCGTCGATTGGCTGGGACTGTTGGTGAAGGAAGACCGGCAGGGCAGCCTGGTGGCCGACGGCGTGGACGCCGTTTCACGCTTGCAGATGACCGTGTATCCGGCCAACGAGCCCGAGAGTCTGGCCGACGCCGCGCTGGCCAAACTTCCGCTGAAATCGACGCCCGAGTTGACGCAGTTGACCTACGAATCGCCCGGCGGTTGGCAGTTCGACCACGACCGGCGTTGGCACGTGTATCGCGATCAGCACGACGTGGCCGTGTTTCGCATGTTGGATCGCGGCGCGCTCACGGCCCAGTGCAATGTCTCCTCGCTGCCGCAGCGGGCGCCCGACAAACTGGTGAGCCTGGAAGAGTTCCAGGCGGACGTGAGGAAGGCGCTGGGCAAGAACTTTGGCGAGTTCGTCGAGGCCGGCCAGTCGGTGGACGACGCCAAGCACCGGGTTCTGCGGGTAGCGGTCGAGGGCAAGGCCTCCGACATCCCCATCCGGTGGACCTACTACCACGTTGCCGACGAGCAGGGGCGGCAGGCGGCCTTCACCTTCACGGTCGAGAAGAGCCTGTTGGAACGCTTCGCCGCCGCCGACAAGCCGCTGGTGGGCTCGCTTAGGTTTGTCGAGCAAAAGGAGAAAAAGCCGGAGAAGGAAAACCCGAGACTGTAGTACAGGTATTGGGTTGCGAACGACCCCCGCCAGCTTGTCTGGCGGGTGAACAAGTTTGAGAGGCTAGAAATTCGGCCAAGAGCGCGCTGCGACCCCTGCCGGCTCGTCCGGCAGGTGAAAGAGTTTGTACCGCTGGCAGCCGTGGCCAGTCCGACCGACTTCTTCACCTGCCAGACAAGCTGGCAGGGGCCGAGGAAAACGCGCCGGCGTCACCCTAGCCCGTCAAACTTGTCCACCTGCCGGACAAGCCGGCAGGGGTTCCATCGCCGGCTGAAGTTCCTAGCGCAATAAAAACCGCCGCGTTCCTGCTGGGGGAACGCGGCGGCTTTGAGTACAAACTTCCCGCCGATTGCGACTGGATGCGTCGTTGCGAGACGGGCGAAGGTCTGGCGTGCTTCTGCACTAGCCGTCAAGTTGACCCCGGCCCACGCGTGTGGTTTGGCACCTCCGTCGGAATAACAGGCAGGAAGTTCGATTCCATGTAGCTTGTGTACCCAATCTATCGGCAACTTTTGTCGGCCGTTTGCAATCGAATTGTAGCGATTTTTCCGCGGCGGCCGGGCGGACCGGCCAGAGAACCTAACCGGCTCATCCTCTTCCTGTAGTCTACGTCACATAAGCGGCAGGCGGAGCCGCAAGTAGGGCGGTGGTTTCCCACTCGGCCCCGATAGAGTACAATTGAGTTCGGGGTGATCGATATGGAACCTTCGCTGTACGTGGAAACGACGATTCCGAGCTTTGTGGTCGGCGGGATTTCGACCGTTCTGGCTACGGCGGCGCATCAGGTCGTTACGCGACGTTGGTGGGAGGAGGAGCGGGAGAAATACCGCATCTTCGTTTCCCAGATAGTTGTAGACGAAATCGCACAGGGCAAGACTGCGTTGGCCCAGCAGCGTGTTGCCCTGTTGCAGGGCCTGCCGCATCTTGTTGTAGATGATGCGATTGGAGAACTTGCCGCCGAACTCCACGCGTATCTGCGGCTGCCTCCAGCGGCTGATACAGACGCGCTGCATCTGGCAATCGCGTGCCACTACGAGATCGACTACCTGTTGACTTGGAACATGAAGCACTTGGTAAAGGCCGCATCCGACGGGAGATCGAACGATTCCACGATGAAAAGGGCGTGTTCCTCCCCATAATATGCACGCCCGAAGAACTTGCCGGTTGGAGTGATGGGAGTGATGAACTATGAACGATGAAATTGTCGAGGAAGTCCACGCGGCGCGCAAGAAGATCGCCGAGGAGTGCGGGTACGATTTCAAGAAGCTGGTCGAGCGGTACAAGCGGCTGCAAGCCGAGCACCCGGAGCTACTGGTCGACGAGGTTCCGAAATCCGACCCCGAGCCGCTGCCGACGTAATACTGCGGGAAGCTTTCAGAACAACGAGCCGACCGGCACGCTGAAACCGGGCAGCACGTCGTCGCCGACGAGCACGTCGGAAGAACCGAGAATGGCGATTTGGTTCCGGCCGCGATACACGGTCACGGTCGTGGTTTCGGGATCGACCACCCAAACCATGCGGCAGCCGGCGGCCAACCAATCTTGAACCTTTGCCGCCACTTCGCTCGCACGGTCGCCGGGCGAGAGGACTTCGACCGCCAAGTCGGGCGCCTCGGGGAAAAAGCCCCGCACCGGCGTCGGCGGCATACGGTCGGCGCGGATGAACGCCGCGTCGGGCGCGCGAACCGTGTCGGGATCGCGGCCAATCTGAAAGCCGGTCTCCGCCCCAGTCACCGTGCCAAACGGTCGGCGCTTTACGTACTCCTTCAAAACCCAGCCGATTTCAGCGGCAATTCGACCATGCTCAAATCCGGCGGGCGTCATCGGAATCAATTCTCCGTGGATCAACTCGCACCGCCCCAATCCAGGCGTTTGGAGCAGTTCGGCAGCGGTCATAAGATGTTCGGCAATCATGTTAGTTTATTATCTATACTTTCGCAGATTTTCTGATGGATTGTGATATTAAAAGTGGACGGGGTTCCTTGTAAACTTTGCATGGAATATCGCAAAGGACAAGGAGGTCCCCATCCATGT
>Ga0315287_10001123_pt1 | contig 24332 bp, 20 predicted proteins | sample YL17G11_0_MG_FD_205037 | JGI IMG/M metagenome (GOLD analysis project Ga0315287, IMG submission 205037) | Sediment microbial communities from Yellowstone Lake, YNP, Wyoming, USA - YL17G11_0 | ecosystem: Environmental > Aquatic > Freshwater > Lake > Sediment | place: USA: Wyoming | collected... | reverse complement strand
CAACGCTTGAGGCAGAATCCGCCACTGTGCTACCTTCCACGCGCCGGGCCAACGTAGCTCAGCCGGTAGAGCAGCTGATTCGTAATCAGCAGGTCCGCGGTTCGAGCCCGCGCGTTGGCTCCAAAGAATCAAGCACTTAGCGCCCCGTCTCCGGGGCGCTTTCTTCTGGGTCGCAGCCGGGTCGCATCCAGGATTCGGATCTGATGCAGCAACCTGGGTGGTTGCCGGAGCTGGTCCTTGCCGGAAATGACGCGCCGCTACGTCCTCCGGACCGCCGATTGGAGCCGACGAGGGTGAAGGAGACACGGCGCGCGCCGTCAACTTGACAGTGTCACGTAGCACTGTCATATTAACTACATGGACGATGCGCGGAGCTGGGACCTTACGACGCTGAGCCGGCTTGCGGAGGTGACGCCGAGGACGGTGCGGTATTACGTGCAGCAGGGCCTCCTGCCGTCGCCTGGGCAGGGTTCCGGGGCGCGCTATTCCGAGGCGCACCTCGCGCGACTGGCGCTGATCCGCTCTCTACAGAAGGAGCACCTGCCACTGGCGGAGATTCGCCGGCGCCTGGCGGGCGTGGACGACCGCACGGTGATCCGCAATGTCGAGCCGGGGGTGCACGAGGTGTCCCGGAGCGCGGCGGAGTATGTCGAGAGCGTGCTCACTGAGCAGTCGATCGTCTACGGCGACCCATCGCAGCCGCCCCGGACGGCGCCCGGGCCGCGACGGCACGGAGAGGTCGAGCGCTCGCAGTGGGAGCGGGTCGCGCTGTCGGCGGACGTGGAGGTGCACGTGCGCCGGCCCCTGACCCGCGAAGCCAACCGTCGCGTTGAGCGGTTGCTCGCAGCCGCCCGCGCGATCTTCACCGAGGCGTAGCCCGGGCGCCTCAGTCCACGGGCTAGGACTCCGTCGAGCACGGAAAGGAGTTTGGGATCATGGAGATCAAAGCACTGGCCGATCGAGCTTTCATCCGTAGCGGCAGTGAGAGCGTTCGATACATCGCGGTTGAGCTGACGGCCCCAGCGGCGCCGGCGAAACGCGAACGTTCGCCGCTGAACCTTGCAGTCGTCCTCGACCGCTCCGGCTCGATGGGAGGCGATAAGATCGCGAGGGCGCGCGAGGCGGCGCTGCAGGTGGTGCGAACACTCGGGGAGCGCGATGTTTTCGCGGTGGTGGCCTACGACGACCGCATCGACGTGGTGGCGCCGTCGGACCGCGCGACACCAGAAGGAAAGGCGCGCGCTGCCGAGGGGATTGCACACCTCGACGCCCGCGGTTCGACCAACCTGTGCGAGGGGTGGCTGCGCGGCTGTCAGCAGGTCGGCGAGCGACTGCACGATGAGGAGATTGGACGCTGCTTCTTGCTCACCGACGGCCTCGCCAACGCCGGCATCACCGACCACGACGAGATCGTCCGCCACGCCACCGAGCTGCGCCGCCGCCGCGTGTCGACCTCTACGTTCGGGGTTGGCTCAGATTTCGACGAGAGGCTGTTGCGGCGCCTGGCCGAGGCCGGCGGTGGCAACTTCTACTACATCGAACAGGCGCGCCAGATCCCCGACTTCATCGCCAGCGAGCTGGGCGAGGCGCTCGAGGTGGTAGCGCGTGACGTCGAGCTCACACTCACGGTCGGAGACGGGGTGTCGGTGAGGTGTCTGAACGAGTTCCCGGTCACGCACGCCGGTGGCGTGGCGCGCGTCGAGATTGGCCCGCTGGTGTCCGGACAAGCGGTCACGCTCGCGCTGCGCCTGGAGTTTCCCCGTGGGCGCTCCGGGACGACGCAGGAAATGACGCTCAAGCTCCGCGACCGCGACCGGGTCCTCAAGTCGAAACGACAGACGTTCGTATTCACCTACGGGTCGCATGCGCGCAACGATGGCCAGCAACGAGACGTCTGGGTCGACCGCAAGGTCGCGACCGCGTACGCCAACCTGGCGATACGCGAGGCACTGGAGTGCAACAAGCGCGGTGAGTTCGAGGGCGCCCGTCGCGCCATCGAGAAGTGCGTCGAGCGCATTCGCGTGTACGCCGGGGGCGACGCGGAGCTGCTCCGCATCATCGCGGACCTCGAGGGCCGCATTCCCCGCTACGAGGTGCACGTCATGGAAGCGGCCCGCCGCGGCGAGTACTTCCAGGCCGTCTCGAACCTCCGCTCCCGCGACGTCCTCGGGCGCGCTCGCGGCAGCAAGGGTTCGTAGACGGGCGACGGCAGCCCGCTGGCGCTATCCAAACGATCGCGCCTTGCTCTAGTTCACGTGCAAACCGAGCTCAGGCGCGATGCAGGCAAACAGGACCTTCCACTCCGGGCCGAACTGTGCCAGCACCTTTTCCAAATCGCCTTTGTCGATCCTGCCGCAGCCGCGAACCGGGTCTTCGTAGCTGATGACTTCAATGAAGGTGTTGTCGTCGAGGGCGAGCGTCAGGGCGTTGGGGCCGTGGCTGGTCTGGCGGTTCAGGATCGCGGTGATTGTGCGGCCTACGGCGCCGGGTAGGTTAGAGAAGCACAGCTCGTCTTTCGGCTTCGGGCCGGGGCTGACGTGGACCCGAGTGCGGCACGAACACGGCCTAGCGGACCCACCTGCGGTGGCCAGGCGATCGCTCCCGGACGTGCTCATCACACCCACAACTAGCAGGTCCATGTTGTCATGCAACCTTGGGTTCTCCACAGCCGCGACCCGTCCCGCGCCAATGTAGAACTCGAAGTGACGCGCGCCGTCGAGCAGCAAGAAGACCTGCATCGTCGGAGACGAAGGGCCTTCCTTGATCACGATGCCGGCGATGGTTGCACCGATCAGGTCGAGGAACTCTGTGCGCATAGCTGCACTCGAATTGTAGCCCCGGTGACGGTGTCCACAGTGTCGACCCCTGTGCGCCTGCGGGACTTCGAACGCTCGCGAGCATCGTCATGATCGTTGGCACCTACTTGTCGCCGTCCCGGCCTGGCGGCGCCTGCTACTCTTCATTGTCGGACGATGGCGATGAAGATCGAGCGCGAGCCACATGGTCCCACGAGGTTCCACTGGCCGGAACGGCTGGCTCGGCTGCTCGGCAAGCTGCCCGATGCGGCGCTCGCGAAGCTTGCCGGGGTGCACCTGGTCACCGTTTCGGGCGAGCGGCGCCGGCGCGGCATCGCGCCGGCGGTGCCCAGGCGGCCACCGTTCGAATGGCCCGAGGAGTGGGTGGCCCTGTTGGGCGAGGCCACCGACAAGGACGTCGCGGCCGAGCTGGGCATCAACGTCGGCTCCGTTTATCGCAAACGACGGCTCCTCGGAATCCCGGCGTATCACGAGCCAAACCGTCGCTCCGACCCGTTCTGGACGCGCGGGCGCCTGGGTCGGCTCGGAACGGTGTCGGACGGCGACCTCGCCAGGAAGTGGCGCGTCCCGAGGGCGCGCGTGGCCTACCGCCGCCAGGTCGAAGGCATCCCGCCATTCCGGCCGGCGGCTCGCGCGATACGCTGGACGGCCACGATGACTCGGCAGCTCGGTACCGTACCGGACCAGGCGCTCGCCGGGCGGCTGGGCATCGGGATCGGCGCCGTGCGCCTGGCGCGGGAACGCCGCGGCATCCCGCCGGCGCGGCCGTATCGCGCGAAGGTCGTCCGCAGCGACGCTCTCCGTCCGGAGCTGGCGCGGCCCAACGAGGTGGCAGCCCGACGGACCGGAGTATCGGTAGCGACGATCACCACCCTGCGCCGCGAGCTCGACGTCCCGCCGCCACCCCGGCCGACGGTCTGGAAGAAGCGGGTGCTTGCGCGCCTGGGGAAGGTGCCCGACGGCACGCTGGCCCGCGAGCTCGGCCTGAAGCCGTCGACGGTGCAGAGGAAGCGACAGAAGCGGGGAATCCGCAAGCGCATTCTCCGCCGCTGGACGCCGGAGGAGGACCGCCGCCTGCGGACGCTCTCGCCGGCCGAGGCCGCGCGCCGCCTCGCTCGAACTCCAAAGGCGATCACGCACCGCCGCGCTGCGCTTGGCCTCCCTCCACCGCCACGCAGCCGTTGGACGCCCGAGATCGAGGCGCTCCTCGGCACGATCGCGGATGCCGAGCTCGCCGGCAGGCTGGGCCTCAAGCCGGGAACCGTGAGGCTCAGGCGCCGCCAACGAGGCACCCGGATGCGCGCTCGGTCGCCCTGGACGCCCGAGGAAGACCGCGTCCTGCGCGAGCTCTCCCCGGTCGAGGCGGCTCGCCGCCTGCAACGATCGCCACAGGCGGTCGAGCACCGCCGCGCCAAGCTCGGGCTCGTCCAGCGAGCTCCCAGCCGCTGGACACCCGAGATCGTCGCTCTCCGCGGCTCCCTGACCGACCGCCGTATCGCCAGGCGCCTGGGCATCACGCCCGAATCTGTCCGCGCAGCCCGCGTCCACCGCGGCATCGGACGCGCTCCCTGGCACGCGAGGCTGAAGCGCCCCGCGGGCACCGGGGACTGAGCGAATGGGTACCAGGTATCACCATCGCCGGGAGTCAGTCAGCGGAAGAAATCGGTACCGATGGAGAAGCCTAGGTGCCCTCGCTTGAATTCGGAAGCAACGACGCTCGGTGGGGGATGACGTATACCGAGACGATGAGGTGCTCGGCGATGTCCATTGCGGCCATGAGTTCCTCGACGGTCTGGGGAGCGACCTCATGGGCGGAGCGGTTGCCCATGATCCTGAGGCTCTGCAGGGTGTTTGCCTGGCCCTCGCTGAGGACACCGGCCCCCGCGAGTGAACGGATTCGCTCCTTGAGGTTGGAGCCGCTGGCACGCCTGTCCTTGCAGACGGCTTCGACCAATGCCCGGATGCCTATTCCGGCGAGGAGATCGAGTTCGGCACTGAGTGCGTCGTAGGTTTCATCGTACACGCGCCAGATGGACTCGGGGATGCAATCTTCCTGGTCGAGTCGGAGCTTGCCTTCGATGCGTGGTGGATATAGGTGCTCGAGGGTCTGCTGGACGAGGTTGGGCTGCGGCGAGGCAGAGGGCAGATCACAGAAGTGCGTCAGCGTTCGGAAGGTGGGACGCTGGCACCCCTGGCACTGAGTGACCTGGCTCTGGAAAAGCCACTCTCTGCCGGCAGCAGGAGGCGACCAGGAATTGAGGGAGAAGAGCACCTTGTGAACGGTTCGGCGGCCGCAGTAATGGCACGAAAGGGGTTCGAATTCCGTGTTTCTCGGCATAAGGGTCATGGAGTGCTCCTCTGATGGCACCCAACTCTGGCGTTGAGCTGCCCAGCAGATGAGGTACAGGGTAATCGCATGGAACGATCTTCACCAAGACACTGGTACCGTGTAGGACGATCACACCATCTGTGTGCGCCGGCCTGTGCGTCGTTGTGCGTGCCACTGGGGGGTGACCGGCACGATGGTGAGATGGTGATACACGGTACCTATTCGGTAGTGCCGCTGCTAGTTCACGACGGCTCGGGCCTCGGGGCTCGCCGTTGGGAAGACAACGTACCACTCTGGTGCGAAGCGCCCGAGAACATGCTGGGAATCGCCTTCGTCGATCCTCCCGCAACCGCGAAGAGCTGCGCTGTGCGAGACGACCTCGACGAAGGAGCTGTCATCGAGGATGAGCGTGAGGACGTGGCGCCTGTCACCGGTCTGGCGAAAGACCACCTGGGTCACCGTCCGCCCCATCGCCCCGGGGAGATTGCGGAAGGAGAGCGACCCCGCCGGCTGCCTCCCGACCATGATGTGGATGCGCGAGCGACACCAGCACGCTCGCTCGCTGTCGCTCCGGGTAGCGACCGGCGGACCGTCGCCCGAGCGCGCGACGGCCGTCACCACGTACTCGCGAGTCTCGTCCGGCCTGGGATTCTCGACCGCGACGACGTTCCTCTCGGTCGCGTAGAACTCGAAATGGCGAGCGCGTGTGAGCAGGAGGTAGAGCTGCACGGTGGGCGACCGCGGCCCGGCCTTGATAACGATCCCCGTCAGCGTCTCACCGACCAGCTCGAGGAACTCCGCACGCACCATCGTCTCGGAATTCTAGCCCCGCGTCCCCCAATGGTGTTGTGCAGGACGATCACGCCATCAGTGTGCGTAAACCAGCGAGCCGGTGTGCCTACCTCTGGGGTGAGCCGGCACGTTGGTGAGATGGTCATGCACGGTAGCGATTCAGATCGATCCGCCTGCCTGGCTCGCGATAGAACTATGATCTTACCAGGTACCTATCATTTCTCCGCGCTTTGCGGCCCTGGGCGAGATTGCTGTCCTGGCTCAATTCACGGACGCAAATATTTCTCACTATGGGCCTTCGTCGCCAGCCGACGTCGTGGCCCATCGACGGAGTCGCGGCTCCGCGGCATGGGTCCGCTGCGACCGGAGCTAAGTGGATAGCCATTCAACTTGATTTCATATCGCCCCAGCAAGATCGTGGTCCCCGCCCGTTCGCTGGGTGGGGGTTTAGTGGCGATTCCCCCTGCCCGGTTTGCAAAGGCCGAGTCGCCAACCCCATACTTCGCCCATGCACCACCTCGTGTCACCGGGAGCGAAAGCCATCATGATGGCGCGTTCGCCGCCCTTCAGCTTGGCGAGAGCGCTGTCGTGGCGGCTCCGCTGCCCGTACCACCGTGCTATTACCTACAGCAGTCGCAGTAAGGCGGGCAACGAAAGGGGAAGATATGGTCGGCTTTGATGGGACTTTCATAGACCAACTACTTGACGAGCTCGACGGGGGCAAGGTCTTCCAGCGCGCATGCGCATGGCTCTTCCGTCTTTCCGCCGTCGGTTTTGTGCTGACTTCGCTCCTTTTCTTCGTCACAGCGACCTTCGGCAGTGACAGTTGGTTCAACGGTTTCGGAGACTTCACCATCTGGGTGAAGACCCGATATATCGTCAGCTTTCCCATCATGCTGGCGATTTCGCTACTCATCCCAATAACCATTACGCTAATCCTGCTGCGACGAGCCCGGGACATCGAGTCACGGCAGTACTCGGGGCTCGTAGCTATCTGGCTCCGAGTCATCAAGGTGGCTGGCGAGGTTCTCGTTGTCATTCCAGTAGTGCAATCGCTGGTGGTCTTGGAGGCGAAGGTCTTCCAGGTACGCGTGTACAACCCCTTCTTCCTGGATTGGTCTAGCCTGTTCCGCCCGCTGCGCGCGATGGTGGGAGCGATCTCTCAGTTCGGGCAGAGCAGCTACGGCTACGGGGCAATGACAGTCGGGCAGTACTTCCGCATCATAGGCGGAGGCGCAGTGGCGGTGATTGGCACTGTGGCCGTTTGCTTCGGCGTCCTCGTGCTGTTCTACCTCGTAGCCGAAATCGGGGAGTTGCTGTACTTCTTCCTGCTGAGGAGGCCGGCGTTCGGCCAGCAGGCTGCGCAAGAACCCCCACGGGCGCGTTGACACCCAGTGGTACCGGGTAGGACGATCACACCATCTGTGTGCGCCGATCTGTGTGTCGTTGTGCCAACAACTTGGAGTGGACCGACACGATGGTGAGATGGTGATGCAAGGTACGTATTCGCTACGACGCTGAGCGCGGCCGCTGCCGGGCCGCGCGCCGGTAGGCCCTTGCGATTCGCTCGTGCTCGCGGTCGTCGATACCCAGGAATGGCAGCGGGACTCGCTGCCCCCGAGCGCCCTCGTCGGGCGCTGCCGCCCGGGGCGGCTCTTGACCCGTCGCCGCACCGCGGGGAGGCTGGGCGCGATCGGCAGCGGGCTCGGCTGCCCCGGTAACCGGCGGCGTCGCCCGGCGCCGGGGTCGGCCTCCGCTGAGCCTCATACCCCGAACACCTTGAGCACCTCATCCCCGTAGTGGTTGATGACCTTGATGGCGATTTTGCCGGAATCGGGCTTGGGGAACGGGCGGCTGGTGGTGCTGTAGAGGGCGCTCCAGGCGGCTTCGTCGATCTCGGCGCGGAGGGCGCGCTTGAGCTTGTCGTAGGGCTCCTCGGCGCCGGTGAAGTAGGCGTGGCGGACGAAGAAGCTCTCGCCGTTGTAGTCGGTGTCGATGAACCAGCAGGCGATGTCGTCGGTGGAGGCGCTGCGGACCTGGCCGGTGGTCGGGTCGTAGACGTCGACACCGTTGATCTTCACGACGAGCTGGCCGTCCTTCTGAGTTGTGATGTCGACGTCGGGCTCGCCGAAGACCATGAACAGGTTGCCGGCGCCGGTCGTCTTGAGCAGCTCGTCGCCCATCGCCAGGTCGGGGTTCATCTTGGCGGGAAGCACGGTCAGCGCACCGTAGCGCTTCACCTCCTCGGCGACGTGCGGGTCGAAGGCGAAGCCGCAGACGACGAGCGTGTCGTAGCCGACGCCCTGCACCGCCTCCTTGGCGGCCTCCTTGACCTGCTGCGGGCCGACGGTGCCGTGCTCCGGGCCGATAGACACGGCCACGCGCCGCGTCTTGCCCCCAACCTCCGTGAACTCGCCAGCGGCATTCAGCCACCTGCCGGGGTAGGCGTCCAGTCGGTCGAAGGTGAGCCGCTCGCTCTTGCGGGTGTTCTGCACCCCGGCCTTGCGGAGGTTGTCGAGGATTATGGTGGTGAAGTCCTGCTGCTTGCGGGCTTCCTGCTCCGTCACTGTGCCGTCCATGTCCTCGTCGGCGGTGGACAGCACGCGGTGCGGCGACAGGCTCTCGACGGAGAACGGCCCGCACACCCGAACCCGCTTCGAGTCCTCGTAGGGCTGGTCGTACAGCGTCTCGGATTCGGCGTGGCGGGCGATGGCGGCGTCGATCTGCTCGCGCGCCATGCCCTCCTTGATGTCCGGGTTGTTGGCGATCGACTTGAGCGTGACGTGCGGCACGCGCTTGTAGACGAAGCCCTTCTTGATGTCGCCGTCGGTGGTGTAGTCGGGCGGCGTCTTGCCGGTCAACTCGGTTTCCTTCCTGATGCCCTCGGGCGAGTCGGCTAGGAGGTAGTACGGATACTTGGCGGCCATCATCCGGGTGCGCGCCAGCGCCAGGGCGACGCGGCTGGTGTCGATGGTGATCCAGCGCCGGCCCCACTGCTCGGCGACGTACGCGGTGGTGCCGCTCCCGCAGGTCGGGTCGAGCACGAGGTCACCGGGGTCGGTGGTCATGAGGACACAGCGTTCAACCACCTTCGCGGCTGTCTGCACCACATAAACCTTGTCGTCCGTGAATGACCCTGTGCCTGTGTCTGTCCAGTTGTTCACGAGGGGGTAAACGGGAAAGTCGTCGATGTACCGCACATACCCCAGGCTCCTTCCGGCAGGGACCAGCCGCCGGCATTTGGCCAACCTCGCCATGCCATCAGGGTGGGTCGCCCAGTGCCGGTTCTCGCCAGCCTCAAACTCGACCCCATCGAGAGGGCAAGGTGCTGACAGCTTCTTGCTCCAACCGGCCGAGGTCACGTTGTCAACGCGGAACACGGTGGCATCCTCAGGCACGTGCCCGGACTCGCGCTCCGCGGGAGTCATTCGCCTGCGGGTACCATCCGGGAACTGAAGCCATTGATACACGCCTGCCACGTCGGTCTCGACGGTCTTGTCGAGGTAGAGTTGGCGATACTTGACTGCGCCCAGGCTCTTCGCATACCAGACGAGCAAGTCGCAGACGCCCCCAAGGACGTTCACTCGCGCCATAGGACTGCTGACAGCAGACGTCTTGCGGAAAGAGACGAGGGCAACAAAGTTCTCGCTCCCGAATACCTCATCCATCACGCACCGCACGAGATGGACGTTCTCGTCGCCAATCTGGACAAAGACGGAACCGGTCTCGGTGAGCAATTCGCGTGCCACTACCAGCCGGTCGCGCAGGTACGCCAGGTACGAGTGAATCCCGAGCTTCCAGGTGTCCCGGAACGCCCGCACCTGCTCCGGTTGCCGCGTGGCGTCCTCGGCCTTGCCGTCCTTCACGTCGCGCTTGCGGGTGCTGACCTGCCAGTTGGAGCCGAACTTGATGCCGTAGGGCGGGTCGAGGTAGATCGTCTGAACCTTGCCCTTGAGCCCTTCCTTCTCGGCCAGCGAGGTCATCACCAGCAGCGAGTCGCCGAGGGTCATCCGGTTCGACCAGTTCTGCTCGTGGTGGTAGAAGTCGACCTTCTGCGCGAAGTCGGCCGGGCCGCCGTTGAAGTCGGCGAAGAGGTTCAGTTGATCGCCACCGGAGCGCTCGATCCGCGGCAGCGCGTCGATGATCGCCTGCGGGTGGATCTTCTCCTGGATGTAGACCGGCACGATGGGCACGGCGAGGTCGGCGCGGTCCTGCTCGTCCTTGCCCTTCCACACCAGTTGCGGATCGAGCGAGGGATCGCGCGGGTACAGCATGGTCGCGGGCGCCGCCTCCTCGCCGGCCACAAAGTCGCGCAGCTCCTCGGTCGGGATGTTGCTGCGCTTGTCCTTGTGACGGATGGACTCGACCTTGATGGGAACGGGGGTCTTTCTTGCCATGTGCGTGCGCTCTTTCATCAGCTCTCGCCGGTCAGTGACGGGGGTCCGCGCCGCGTGCGTTTGCGCGGTGCGCCCTCAGCCGCCGGCGCCATGCCCTGCAGGTCCGGATCGCTCTGGGCGTAGAACTCGTGCAGCTTGGCCTGCAGCAGCTTCTTGTCGGGCAACTGGGTCTGGTACTCGGCGATGAGCGCCGGCGACAGCGAGCGGCTGAGCGCGTACTCGACCACCTGGCTGTCCTTGGTGGCGCAGAGCAGCAACCCGATCGACGGGCGCTCGTGGGGCTTGCGGACGTCCCGGTCCAGCGCCTCGAGGTAGAACTCCAGCTTACCGAGGTACTCCGGCTCGAAACGCCCCACTTTCAGCTCGATGGCGACGAGGCAGTTGAGTCCGCGGTGGAAGAAGAGCAGGTCGAGGGCGAAATCCCGGCCGCCGACCTGGACCGGGACCTCGGAGCCGGCGAAGCAGAAGTCCCGCCCCAGCTCGATGAGGAAGGCGCGCAGTTGGTTGAGCAGTCCGCGGTGCAGGTCGCTTTCCGTGTGGCCGTCCGGCAACTGGAGGAACTCGACGACGTAGGCGTCCTTGAAGACCGCCTCGGCTCCGAGATGAGCCTCGCGCAGCGCTGTTGCGACCTTTGGCGGGCTCAGAACGGCGCGTTCGAAGAGCGCGGTCCGCATCTGACGTTCCAGCTCCCGCTTGCCCCAGCGCTCGCGGATGGCCAAGCGCAGGTAGAACTCCCTTTCCTCGGGACGTTTGCACTGACCCAGGATGATCAGGTTGTGCGACCAGGGCAATTGTCGCACCAGCGGTGCGACTTTCTTCTCGCCGCAATATGTCTCGAAGAGCTGGCGCATGCGGAACAGACTGGCTCGCGTGAAGCCCCGCAAGTTCGGATGATGACGCTGGATATAGGCTGCCAGATCAGCCACCACGCCGTCGCCCCATTCGGCGGTCTCGAGCTTCTTGCTGATGTACTCGCCGACCCGCCAGTAGAGGTCGACCAGGACCGTGTTGACGGCCCGGAACGCGCCCAGGCGGGCCTGCTGGATGAGGCTGACGACCTCGGCAAACGAGGCTTCGAGCGGGCCGGTGGCACTCACGGTCGGCGCCGTGGCCAGTGTCTCGGGCAGATGGTCCTGCGCCCTGCTCAACGGGTCCCGCCCGGGTGCGTTCGGAGCTTTCGTTCGTTGCGGCATCGATTACTCCGTCCTCGGCCTGGCCTTTCTCGCGACAGCGACGATGGCGTCGAGCTTCTCTGCGATCTCCGAATCAAGCATTCCAGGCGGCACGAGGCCGGCCAGGATGTGGTAGTCCGATTTTCGCAACTGCAACGGCAGGTGCAGCTTCTCGAAGTACTTCTTGAAGACGGGGTCGAGGAACTCGTCCGTCGCCTTCACGTCCGGCGACCACGGGCCCGGCTTGTCTAGGGTGGCGAGCGCTGCCTCCACCTCCGCGATCGCCTCGCGCATCGCTTGCTCCTGGTGTTGACCGTCAGCGTGGCCGAACAGATCATCGGGCAGGCCGTATCGAGCGAACCTCAGGAGCACGACTTCCATGCAGAAGTAGTTCTCGATCTCTCGGCGCCGCCACATGGTCTCGATGAGGGCATCGGACGATTGCAGCTCCTTGTCGAGGCGATCGAAGACGGCGATTCCGAGGAAGTCGTTCTTGGCTTCCCGGAGCCCGTGAAAGTGGTCGCGCGCCCGTTGCGGCAGGTTGGTCTCGACATACTTGACAAAGGGACGCTCGAGGTACTTCTGGGCTTCGTGGTCGAGCACCCTCGCGAACGTCTGGAGGATGGCGAGATCCGTGGAGTTCTCCACGTACAGCACCCAGCCGGTCGCCTCCGCCTGATAGTACTGATCAAAGCCAATGTCGCGGAGCGCCTTGAGAACCTGGCTACCACGGTCGTCGACCCGGTGGGGCTTGCCAACAAACGCGATGACTACATCCCGCCCGACCGCCTCGTCGAGCACGACCTCTGAGTGGCTGGCCGCAACGATCTGCGACCCCTGCTGCTCCGCGACGTGAATGAGGAGGTTGTAGGTTTGGCGCTGGCGCAGGATCTCCAGGTGAGCATCAGGCTCGTCCAGGAGCAGCACCGCGCCAGGGTTCGCATAGAGGTGCCCAAGCAGGAGCAGTGTTTGCTGGAGTCCCCGCCCCGACGACGACAGGTCGAGGTTCTTGCCTCGCTCGTCCCTGTAGGCCATTGTGATCTCGCTGCGCTCGGCAATGTACTGGGGCGCCAATAGGGTGACACCGAAAAGGGTCTCGATGTGCCTGACCAGATCGTCCCAGTGCCCAGCCTCGCCACGCTTGAAGATCTGGTGGCAGAGGTTCCGCAGCACCTGGGCCGTCTGACCCTGGCCGACAAGCACGCCAATTTCGCCGAGTTCCTTCACGAACTCACGATCCGCCAAGCCTGACATCGGGGGGAGGAACGCAACCCGGACATCCCCGGCCTCATCTGGGACGGGCATCCGCTCCTGGCTCTCGTCAATCCGCAAGGGCCGGCAGTAGAACGACTCCTCGTTGGCGTAGTCGAACTCGAGGCCACAGGACCATGCCTTGCCACGCGTGACGCCGTCGACAATGACATCGACCCGCACGTTCTCGGTCCGCCACCCAGGTTTCCCCTCCTTCGTTGCGCGAACGGCATTGCGGATATGTCGATCGCGCCAGAGGAGATCGGCGGCCGGCACCGGGATCGAGGCGAGATCGCGGCGGTTGACCGTGACGCCAGATCGCTTCTCCGGTGACGACCTCCCTCGGCGCTTCTCATTCCACCGCCGCACGCCCATATCCCACAGGGCGAGCGCCTGCAGCGCCGTGGTCTTCCCGGAGTTATTGGGGCCGATCAGGACGGCCGCCTTCCCAAGCTCGAAGTCGACCTCGTCGAAGCGCTTGAAGTTCCGGACTCTGATGCGTGTCAGCATGCTGGGGTCCTATTCCTGATGAGGTTCTGGGCATCCCACGGATCGGCGATCTCCAGGAACGCCCAGCGCCCGAAGCCGCCGTGGTGGTTGACCGCCGGTACCCACAGCGTGCGCGCGGTGCCGGCCTTGGCGGCCTTGTCTTTCTTCTTCTCGCCGGTGACCTCGACGATCAGGCTCAGGAGGTTGTCGAGGCCGTGGCCGTCGTCGATGCAGGCAATGAAGTCGGGGACGTAGTTCTTCTCCTCGCCTTCCAACGTGTAGGGGATGGTGAAGCCGAGGTTTTGGTTTTTGACGTAGCGGATGACCTCGGGCATGTCCTCGAGCGCCACGGCCATCTTCTGCTCCCACGAAGTGGTGTCGGCAACGACATGGGAGATGTGGCACCTGTCGTCACGGGTGGGGTAGACGGGTCGGGTGGTGTCGAAGTCGACGAAACGGGTAGACCCGATGGTGTCGTCGGGACGCAGGGTCGGCTTGAGCTGCGCCGTGCCGTCGGTCGAGGTGACGATGGCCTTGTAGATGCGATCGGCGGCGTCGTTCGCGAAGTCCCCAAGGAGCAGGAGCTGAGGGAAGGTGTGGTCCTTGAGCGTGACGCATTCGGCGAGCCAGCGCTTGGTGATCCGAAGCAGTTGCGGGAAGAGCCACGGCTTGTCGTTGCCATCGTCGTCGCGAAAGTAGTGTTCCAGGGTGAGCTTGGCCAGCGCGAAGGCGACCTCGTTGAGGCGGCGCCGCTTGAGCGCCTCGAGGTCGTGGACGCTGGACTCGCCGGCAATGGGCGCGATCTCGGTCGTTGTGGGCAGGTCGGCCGTGGAGAGCGCCAGCCGGGATTCGTCGGTGAAGGTGGCCGTGAGCCGCTCGCCGGCGATGTCGTAGCGGTAGCCGAGCAGGCGCGGGAAGGTGATCTCGCAGGCGATGCGGCTCTCGAGGGCGCGTACGCGGGTGGGCTGCGGGCCGGGCGTGATTTCCGCGGTGGCGCCGCTGCATGGGATGAAGGAGAACGGCACGCCGTAGACCTCGGCGTACTCCGGGTCGAAATGGCCGTTCTCGTTGGCGGCGTAGCTCATCCGCCGCAGCGCGCGACCGACCACCTGCTCGCACAGGAGCTGGGTGCCGAAGGCGCGCACCCCGAGGACGTGCGTGACGGTGTTGGCGTCCCACCCCTCGGTGAGCATCGAGACGCTGACCACGCACTTGACGTGCTCGCCGAGCTTTCCGGCCTTGCCAACCGTGTTCATCACTTCCCGGAGCAGATCCTCGTCGGTGAGGCTGTCGGTGTCACGGCCGGGGAAACGGACGCGGTACTCCGCCTTGAACTCCTCGATTTCGCGGGCGGCGATCTTCTTGAACTCGTCGCTCATCGCCTCGCCGGACTCGAGCTGGTGGCTGTCGACGAGGATCGTGTTGGGCCGGTCCAGCCAGCCGCCGTGCTCGTCGTCGTTGCGGAAGATCGGCAGTTGCCCGGCCTGCACGACGGTCTGCTCGCCGATCTCCCGCTCCCAGCCGGCGATGAAGTCGAACACGAGCTTGGAGACGTTGGTGTTGTTGCAGACGACGATGAACACCGGCGGCGTGATGCCGCGGGCGTGGGCTTCGGTGTTCGCCTCCCACAGGCGGTAGTACTTCTCGTAGTTGCCGTACAAGCTGAGGAGCGCGCCTTGCAGCTCGGCCGGGAGCCGCAACCCGCCGCCGAGGTCGTCGGTCTTGCGGCCCTTCTTCGGGAGGCCATCGCGGATGCGCAGCCAGAGGTCGCGGTAGGTCGGCAGAACTCCGGTCATCGAGTCGTCGGCGACGGGAACCCGGGGCACCTTGACGATGCCCGCCTCGATGGCGTCGATGAGCGAGAAGTCGGACACGACCCACGGGAAGAGCGTGCCTTCCGAGTAGCCCGAGCCGCGCAGGAAGAACGGCGTCGCCGAGAGGTCGTAGATCGCCTTGACGCCGATCTTGGCCCGCACTGCCTCGATGCCGGAAATCCAGACCCTGGCTTCTTCTTCACGCTTCTTGGCCTCGACCCGCTCGTCGCCGGTGAGCTTCTCTTCCTCTGCATCCGGCTTGCGCCGGTAGCAGTGATGGGCCTCGTCGTTGATGACGACGATGTTCTTCTTGCCGCCCAGCTCGCGGCAGACGCGGCGCACCATCTGGTCGGGGGTCTCGGTGAATGGGCTGGCCTGGCCATCCGCGAGAATCGACTTGGTGATCTTGCCGGCGGCGACCTTCTCGCGTAGCCCGAAGGTGTGGAAGTTGGTGATGATGATCTTCGCCTGGCCGAGCTGGTCCTGGAGGTGAGCCGGAACGACGTCGCGGAGGCGGTAGTAGTTGCCCGGGTCGTTCGGCAGCAGCACGCGCAGCCGGTCGCGGATGGTGATGCCGGGCGTGATGATGAGGAACGTGTCCGAGAACCGGGCATCCTGCGGGTTGGCGCGCTTGTTGAGGGTGTGCCAGGCGATGAGCATGGCCATGACGACGGTCTTTCCGGAGCCGGTCGCCATCTTGAACGCGGTGCGCGGCAGGCCGGGGTTCGACGTGTCGTTGGCGTCGCGGATGGCGTTCTCGATCCAGGCGTCGTTGTACTTCTTGGCCACTTCGGCGATGTAAATGGCGGTTTCGAGCGCTTCGTTCTGGCAGAAGAAGAGCTTCTTCTCGCGGTTGGGATCGGTCCAGTAGGCAATCAGGCGGGCGGTCGTCGGCGTCACGCCGAGGTAGCCGCCCGTGCGCCACATGCCGACGCGGCGCCGGATGTCGTTGACGAGCTTGTTCTCCTCGATGCGGTCTTGCGTCCACTCGGTGTCGAAGAGCGCCAGTTGCGCGGCGCCCTTCTTCTTTGGGCGGGCGATGGGAACGAAGTACGAGCTGACCCGGCGGCCGTCGGCAACCTCGTCGGTGATCCCCTCGTCGGAGAACTTGAAGTGGCGGTTCGGCTCGTCGAACGGCGAGTTGAGGATCGGGTTCTCGATGACGACTTGAGTCATGACGTCATCATCACCTACTGCGGGCCGTGAGGCTAGTGGCAGAGCCAGCCGCCAGGCCGCGCAGCTTGATGGCCGGCCTGAATCTGGCCCGGCCGAGAGCACACGGAAGCGTTGGTCCAGTCGCGACTGCACTTCTGGCCTGAATCGTTGACCGTGTCTCGAGCAGGCCAGCGGGAACGGCATCCCGCACCACTGTTTTCGATGTCGCCGCAGGCCCCCTTCCGGGGACCGCCAGGGGAAGGACCACCTTCGGGCAGCGGCGCCTCTGTTGGCGGTCAGACACTCCCTGACCCAGGTGGGGAGTAGCTAAGGGCAAAACGGGTCATCCGGTCTTGGCGGTCGCGCTTCAACAGCCACCCATACAGGTCGTGGACCTTATCGCCGTAGGTCTCGACCAGGTCCAGCAGGTACATGGTCTCGCCGTGCTCGCGAAAAAAGTCGCGCGCGTGCCCTGTCCAGCGATACCGCCGCTTCAGTAGAGATGCCGGACGCGGCCGTCACCTTCGGAGCGGGCCGGCTGCGGGGCCGCTTGTGCACGTGGCGCTGACCGAGGCGGTTTGGCCATAGCAAACCGCAGGCGACAGGCCGTCGGATCCAGCGGTGGTTGAGTGCCTGGCCCAACGATCCTGACGATCTTGCGTTCGCAGACCGCCGGGAGAATCGCGACAAACGCCAGGTTCGCACCCGGCGGATCTGAGGAGGTGGCCTGTCGGCAAACTGGCCTCTCCCCTGACCTCACGTTGTCCTGCTTCAGCCCGATACGTAGCTGCTGCCTGAATGCGCATGGGCGGGTCCCCATCCCGATACTCGGCGGCGACGAGATGTCGTCATGTCCGACTGCCCTCGTTGCGAGCTCGAGGCGGCGCCGGCCGCAGCACCTTTCCCCACGATGGCGTGATGGTGCTTCACGGTACCGATGCAGCAGTGCAGCGCGCCAGGGTGCCCCAGGGACGACCGGAGCGCCCAGGAAATATCAGCGCCGCATCTCCGCCATTGCCGCCTCGAGGTCCTCGATCTCGCGCTGCTGGGCCTTCGCCACCTCGATCAGGAAGGCGGTGAGCTTTGCGTAGTCCAGCGTCAGGTAGCCGTCGGTGTCGGCGCCGACCACCTGTGGCAGCACGTTCTCGACCTCCTGCGCGATCATGCCGATCTCGCGCCGGTCACCGAGCGCAGCGGCTCGCTCCACCGACGTGTCCCAGGCGAACTCGACGCCGCGCAGGCTGGCGAGCGCGGCCAGCACGTCGAGTCGATCGCCGAGCGTCACGACGTCCTTCTTGAGCCGAGCGTCGGAGGCGGAGTTGGTGAGCACGCCGCTCGCGTCCGAGTAGACGGCACGGTTGCCGACCCCGGCGAGCGACCTGACGTTGACGTTGCCGTTGAAGTCGCCGGCGAGCGCCCCGGTGGCGAGGTACACGTCGTTTCCGGCGCCGCCGACGTGGTGGGCGTACAGACCGAGGCTGCCGCCTTCGGCCCAGACGCCGAAGGAGCTCGTGCTCGACCCCTTCACGCCGAACGAGCTGGAGCTCGTTCCGAGGACCCCGACGCCGCTCGTGCTCGACCCTTCGACGCCGCTTCCTGTAGATGCGCTGCCGCGAAGGCCCGTCCCGCTGCCGGTGGCCTCGCCGCGGACGCCGGTTCCCGTCCCGGTGGTGCCGTGAACGCCGTTCCCTGGCGTGCTCACGCCGAGGACGCCATCGCTGAGGTCGGTCAGTCCGTAGACCCCGGCGCCGCTCGTGGCGTAGCCATGGACGCCGTTGCCGCTCGTGCCGTAGCCCACGACGCCGGCGTACCCGTCGGCCGAGGTGTCGGCCCGAATCGCGGTGTTCACGCCGTTGAGCACCCAGAACGCCGGGCTCCCCAAGCTCACGCTCTGATTGAACGGCAGCGTCAACGTCGCGTCGTTCTGCCACACGAGGTTGGCGCCATCGGTCCCGAGCACCTTGCCTGCCGCCGCGCCCGAGGCCGGGCTAAGTTTGGCCTGCGTCACCGCGTTGTTGGCGAGCATCGCGGTGGTGATCCCCAGGTTCTTGACCGACAGGCTCACCTCGCCCGACGCGGCGCCGCCCTGCAGCCCCGAGTCGCTCGCGGTGTTGACTGCGCCGATGTCGCCGGCCGGCGGCTGCCAGCTCGCCGCGCCGGCGCTCGTGGTCAGCACCTGGCCGTTGGTCCCCGGCTGCACCTCAGCGGGTGCGACGCAACCGGTGCAGGCGAGGTCGGTGGCGGCGCCACCCTTGCTCGCGCTGCCCGCGTAGGTGAAGCCCACGTCCGCGCTCGCTACCGCGCCGTCGGCGATCCTGTCGGAGGTGACGGCGCTGGCCGCGAGCTGGGCAGTGCCCACCGCGCCGCCCGCGATGCCGGGGTTGGGATAGACGCCCGACAGTGCGCCGCCTGCCAGGCCGGTCGGCGGCAGCACGGTCGGCGGCGTCTGCCAGGCGACGCCGCCGAACACCGTCGTCAGTACCTGCCCCACCGTGCCGGAGGGCTGGAGCTTGACCGGAGCGACGCCGCCGTCCGCCAGACCCACGCCGTCCGCGCTCACCGTGATGCCGTCGCCGGCGCCGACGTTCAGCGTGACGTTGCCCGTCGTGCCGCCGCCGGTCAACCCGGCGCCGGCGGTCACGCCCGTGATGGTTCCACCTGCACCACCTGCGAGGAGCTTGTCCGGGTACACCATCTCAAACGTCGTGGGATCCTGCACCGGCTTCGGGAAGGTCTTGTCGTTGGTGACCAGCGAGCCGTAGCAGATCACCTTGCCGCTACCACCAATCACGTTCGCCGAGATCCTCGCGTTGGTCAGGTCGACCCCGGTGAAGTAGTCGTGGAAGAACCCCTGCGTCTGCGAGAGCCGCGGTACCACGCGGTCGTAGTGCCCCCGCTCCACCCCGTCCCCGTCCCGCGCCACCCAGTGCACCGTGGCGCTGCCCAGGCCCGTGGTCTCCACGCACCCCAGGTTGTACCGCGCCGCCGAGTCCTGGTACGGCTGCGTGGTGTAGCCGCCCAGGATGTCGGTGGACTCGTTCACGCCGATGGCGAACGACGCCGGTGTGGCGGCGAAGTCCTGCCCGAACGACTGGGTCAGCGGCGCGCTCTCGTTCTCCTTGGAGAACACCCGCGCCGAGGCGACCACCTTCTCGACGCACTGGATGCGCACGGCACCGTAGACAGTGCCCGTCTTGCCGAAGGTCGTCTCGACAATGTTCTCGTAGATCCGGGTCTCCCCCGGGGCGAGGGTGTCGGTGACCTTCGGCGGCGCGGTCGCCACGTTGTCCTTGCCCCGTTCGAGGAAGGAGAGGTCCACCGAGACGGCGGTGAGGTTCGGGTTGTACAGGTAGACGGTGGTGAACCAGTTGGACGGGTACGCCCCGACTCCTCTCCCGGCCATCGGGATGAACAGGTCGGTGCCGGCAAAGCCGGCGAGGGCGGGGGCTGCAAGAGCTGCGGTCAGGAGTGTCAAAGCAAGGACGGTCCGTGGACGCATGGCGCTCCTCCTCCGAGGTCGTGGCCACGTCGATAGGTCCGTGCCTGCCCCCAAGCCCCTCAAGCAAGGCCGGGCGTGGTCAGTGGTTCCCTGTTTAGCAGTTTAGTCCGGCGGTCAAGGCGCAGGCTTGGGCACGGCAGGCGGAAGCGAAGGAGCTTCCGATGAAGCCGTTTAGGTACCAGGTCCGGCTTAGTTGACTAACGTGCTGGGCGCGGGTGCGGCGGCTGCGGAGGGTGGGCGATACTACGAGGGTCACGAGTCTTCGTCGGGGGTGGCGTGCACAAGGCAGTCTGGCGACTCATGCCGGGCTGAACGGCCCTGGATCCCTTGGAGGTGGGCAGTGAGAGGAGAGGACAACGGTACCCCTGCTCCCGTGGGTGCCAGTCAGGAAGTAGAGCTCGCCGCCGTACGGGATGGGATCGAGCGGGCCTTTCGAGCCATGCATTACGTCGTGGCCCCCGGCGAAAGCGATTCGGTCGACGAATGGACCTGCTTCGAAGTGACGCGGCACGAAGTCGACGTGCGCTACAGGGGCAACTGGTACTGCCTCGTTTTCAGTGAGTACCCGGACGGCGATTATGGTGATGGCTGGATCTGGCGACTGGGAGCCGGCGGCGGGAAGCAGGGCCCACCGCTCAAATTGAGTCAAGAGCAGATCGGGGCGATCGCCGACGGTGCAGGCGGGCGGTACAGCTCTCCCGATTCCGAAATGGAATGACAGATTATGCGGTTCAAGGCGCTGGGACCTCGAACTCGGTCAGCGGCCCGTCGTTGCCACACTCGTACCACACGAGACAGCGATCCTCGAGCTGAGGCGCCCCATCCCACTCAAGCGGCTCGATGTCGGCCGTACCTTGCTCGTTGAGGTGCCATCCGAACACAATGCGATCGCATCCCTCGAGTACAAAAGACCTCGTCGCCCCACATACCCGACAACGCAGGCGCCCGGCCTCGTTTGGCACCTCTCTCATCGCGGATCCTCGCGGCCGACAAAGACCATTGCGAAAGCTCGGACCCAAACCATAAGCTTGCCACGATTTGTGCCACTACTTGATGTCACCCTTAGCCTCGCCCGAAGCCAGTGCGGCTCCTGGTTACTTATTCCGCAGCGCGGATGGCTTGCCCTTCGCACTCGAACCACGTCACCGACATCGTGAGCCGGGCGATCACCAAGGAAAAGGCACCGGAAGGACGGGAACCTGCCACGTCTCCCGCCAGGCCGCAGCGACGCTGATGCTCGCGGGCGGCGCCGACATCGGCTTCAGCCAGCAGATGCTCGGGCATGCGAGCCTGGACACCACGCAGATCTACGCCAGCGTCTCGATCCACCAGCTCAAGGCGGTGCACGACGCGACCCACCCGGGCGCCAGGCTTATAGCCCGGGACGCAAAAGGCACTGCCGGAGAGCAAGGAGATGACGGTGTCCGCTCTCTTCTAGCCGCCGAGGAGTGAATCAAATCCGCGCTGTTTCGCCATGTCGTTTGTGACACGATCCCAGGACCGGGGCATTCTGCCCATCTGACGGCCGTCGCGCGGCCGGCGAGACAGCGCTCAACCCTTCGGCCTTGACTAGTGGCATATTCAGTGGCATATTTGGTGGTGTAAGGAGACCGCGATGGTGAAGGCGACCTTCTATCTCCCCCTCCACGATAACGACGGTCGTGACTTACACGCGGAGATCCAAGCCGTCGAGGACGAGTGCTTTGTTGCCTTTGGAGTGTGGACGCAGATGGGCTTCTTCAAGGGTGCGTGGCGAATGGAGAGCGGGCTCAAGCAGGTGGACACCCACGCGGTCTACACGATCGTGCTCCGGAAGTCGCAGCTCGGCGAGCTGGAGACCATCTTGCAGCGCTTCAAGGCCAAGACGACCCAGGAGGCGATCTATCTCGAGACCGGGTCCGTCACCATTCGCTTGCTCTAGACGGCAGGAGGCTTTCGACCATGTTGATCACAAAAACCTTGAGTGACGACGAAAAGCAGATCCACAAAGCGGCTGCCGAAACGCTGCGGCACGGGACCACGGTCGCGGCCTTCACGGACGCCTTCTTTGGACCCGAAGGGATGCTCCGGCGGCTGTGGCAGACCAAGGCCGACCGCGAGGCCTTGGTCAAGACCGAGCTCTACCGGTGGCTCCAGCAGCAGATCGCCCAGCTCCGCCGCCAGGAGGCGCAGGCATTTGCCAAGGAGGTCGAGACCCTGTCCGGTCGTTTGACCGTGGTCGTGGCCAAGAGCCTCCACGGTGCGCTGCGCACCGAGGCGGCCGAGGAGGGCGTGTCGCTGTCGGAGCTCATTCGGCTCAAGCTCTCCCTGCCCTACAGCGAGACGATATCGCTTCTGTCGGCGACGGCGAAGAAGAAGATACAGACACACGTCTCGCCGATCCCCGCGCCACGGCAGCGTACCCACACCGCGCAAAGGGCCCGGTAGCCCACGGCGCCCTGGAGGCCGCCGGCAGCCGGCGACTTAACGGCCGTCACGGCGCGTGCGGCTTGGCCAGCGGCTGGCGCCGCCGGCCGGCACGCGCCGCGCCGGCCTCTGACCTGCTGACGTCGACCGTCCTGCTGACCTGGACCGCGCTGGCGCACGGCTCAAGCGGTGGGTCGACGTGCTCGCACTGCGGCCCTTCGCATAGGTACCGCATAGGCATAGGTACCGTGTAAGACGATCACACCATCGTGGTCTCTCCGCCGATGCCCTTGCCGCTCACGGGTTGGGACCGCCGGCGACACGTGCGTGAGCCTCGACCAGTCCACGGCCCGAGCGCTCGACCGGCATTGACTATTCAAGTCGTGAATGACTATCATTCACGACATGAAGATACTCCCACGTCTGGTTGGTGACGCGCTGAGCGCGCGGCTCCGGGTCATGCCGGCGGTTGTCGTGACCGGCGCACGGCAGACCGGAAAGAGCACGCTCGTCGAGCAGCTCGTGCCCGGGCGCCGGCGCTACCTCTCGCTCGACGACCTCGACGTGCTGGATGCCGCGCGGCGCGACCCCGAGGTCCTCGTCGGCGGCAGCGAGCCCGTGACGCTCGACGAGGTGCAGCGCGAGCCCGGGCTGCTCGGTGCCGTCAAGCGGGCGATCGACCGCGACCGCGTGCCGGGACGATTTCTCCTCACCGGCTCGGCCAACCTGTTACTGATGCGCCAGGTGGCGGAGTCGCTGGCCGGGCGCGCAAGCTACCTAGCCCTGTGGCCGATGACGAGGCGAGAGCAGCGTGGCATGGGGCGCTGCGGACTCTGGGACGAGCTGCTCGCAGCCCGCGATGGGGAGTGGCTCGACCTGCTCGCAGCGCAGCCAGACGAGCCTGCCGACTGGCGGGACCTGGCACGCCGCGGCGGCTACCCCACGCCGGCGGTCGCAATGACCACCGGCGCCGAGCGCGCCATCTGGTTCGACGGCTACGAGCGGACGTATCTGGAGCGCGACCTGCAGGACCTCGCGGCGATCACTGCGCTCCCCGACTTCCGGCGGCTGATGCGTGCCGCCTGCCTCCGGCTGGGGCAGCTCCTCAACCAGACCGAACTGGGACGCGACGTCGCGCTGCCGCAGCCCACGGTGCACCGCTGGCTCAACCTGCTCGAGGCTTCCTACCAGCTTCTCCGCCTGCCCGCCTACGCCGTGAACCGCACCAAGCGCCTGATCAAATCGCCCAAGCTCTACTGGGGCGACGCCGGTGTCGCGCTGCACCTGGCGAGGGCAACCGAGCCCGGCGGCGCGCACCTGGAGAACCTCGTCCTCCAGGACCTGGTGGCGTGGCGCGATGCCAGGCTCGAGCGCGCGGAGCTCGGCTACTGGCGCACGGCGATCGGCGAGGAGGTGGACTTCGTCGTGGAGGCGGACCGCCGCCTCCTGCCGATCGAGGTCAAGGCGGGCGCCCGGCCGCGCCTGTCCGACGCCGCGCATTTGCGCACGTTCCGGGCGGAGTACGGCTCCCGGGCGCGCGCCGCGCTGCTCCTGCACACCGGGAGCACGCTGGAATGGCTGGCGCCGGACGTGCTGGCAGCGCCGTGGTGGAGGGTGCTGTGAGGAAGGGCGAATTGGTGTCAGGCAGGCCGGGGAGGTTGCCCTCCCCGGCCTACCCGACACCCGAAGAATACGCAAACTGATCCCCGCTCCTTACACGTCCCCGATCGCCGCGACGAGGCGGATCCACAGGTCGCCGCCGTTGATGCCGTTGGTCAGTTGGGTGCCAACGATCATGACGATCTTTGTGGGAAGGCGGCGGGCGTGGCGCCCGGCGCCGGCGACTGCATCGCATCCAGCTTGGTCAGCCGCGCGGCGGCGCCGACCACCAGGCCAGCGATCAGCGCCACGAGCGTGACACCAGCACCAGCCACCACGGCCTTGTTCCTCACTGCGAAGTAGCGGAGTTGGTAGATCGCGCTCGGCGGCCGAGCCATGATCGGCTGCGCGGTGTCGGCGTCGGTGCGCACGTCGATCGCTTTGGCGGCGCGGGTGCCTGCTTGGAGGACATGCTGGGCAGCTTGCCCTTAGAGCCTGTCCGCGAATAGGGGTGGGCCGCGTTACGAGCGCCGCGGGGTCAGATGCAAGGCGCCGCGACGACGGCGATGTGTCTCCATCGCCGAGGAGCGGCAACGCCGCAGATGGCCCCGCG
>Ga0315287_10001122_pt1 | contig 24338 bp, 22 predicted proteins | sample YL17G11_0_MG_FD_205037 | JGI IMG/M metagenome (GOLD analysis project Ga0315287, IMG submission 205037) | Sediment microbial communities from Yellowstone Lake, YNP, Wyoming, USA - YL17G11_0 | ecosystem: Environmental > Aquatic > Freshwater > Lake > Sediment | place: USA: Wyoming | collected... | reverse complement strand
TAGGCGACCTCATGAACCGCGCTACGGGTGATTGGAATGCGAGCCGTGCCATCCATGGGTTCACTGTGGTGGCGACGCTAGACATGATTTTTTTCTCGGTATTAAGCATCGTCTCGATGCTGTCAATCGACCTCAGTCTAACACTATATTGTTTATTTATTTTCCCTTTTTTACCCTACTGGATCCTCAAGCTAGCGCGTCGTGAGCACGATCTCCATATCGTCGCCCAAGAGAAGCTCAGCGACCTTTCAGGTACCGTAGCGCAGGCGCTAGCAACCATACGGCTGCAACGGGCGACCGACACTGATGAACTGTGGCAGGCCCGCCTCAGGGTTGAGGCGCGGGACTATGCCGAGAAGCGCTTCGCCGTGGTCAAGACCGGCTGGCGCATCTTTCCGCTTGGTGCGCTGCCGACGCTTGTGGCATATGGCGTCCTGCTGATCTTTGGTGTGCGCAAAATTGGTCTAGGTGAGCTGAGCGTTGGACAGTTCGTCGCACTGCTGTCTTATGTATTGATGCTGCAAGGACCGCTTTTTGACATGGGTGATAATATCGCCGAATGGCAACGTGGCTTTGCTAGTTTGGAGCGTATAGTCGAGATTTTCAATCTGCAGCGTCTGGGTGACCTACTGAGCGCCAAAGTGCTGGTGCCCGAGCTGGGGCGGCACGGCGCCTCGATAGCCGTGCGCGGTCTTGATTTTCGTTTCGAGCCTGAAGCACGGTTGATCCTGAGCAACCTAGAGCTGGATATCAAGGGCGGCGAGCGCATCGGCATCGCCGGCCCCATTGGCGCCGGCAAGACGACATTGCTGTCGCTGCTAGCGGGTTTGATCCAGGGGCCCGAACACCGGATTTTTCTGGCCGGAGCCGACATTCACCAGGTAGCCCGCAGCTGGTTGGCCGAACACGTTGCGATGGTGCCGCAGCGGGCCTTTTTGTTCGCTGGGACCCTGCGCTACAATCTGCAGCTCGCCGATGCTTTCACCGACGAGCAACTGTGGGAAGTGCTTGAGACAGTGCAGCTTGCCGCCGATGTGCGGGCCTTTGTCGGCGGTTTGGAAACTTGGGTTGGCGAATGGGGGATCAACCTTTCTGGCGGACAAAAGCAGCGCCTGGCTTTGGCGCGGGCCTTGCTACGGGTGCGCTCATTTCTGCTGCTCGATGACTGCCTGAGTGCTGTAGATGCGGTGACCGAAGAGGCAATTTTGCGCCGATTAGACCGGACTTTGCGCGGCACGACGGTACTCTGGGTGGCGCACCGCCTATCGACTTTAAAGCTTTGTGACCGGGTGTATCGCATGGAGGGCGGGGTCATCACGCCCTTAGCGCGTCCCGCCTTCGCCTTGACGGAGCCTGGACATGACTAAGTCGCAAGGACCAAATGCCAGTGGCCAGGTGCGCAGTGGCGCACCTAGGTCTGACGCCACGTCCCATATATCTTCAGGTGTACTTGATGCACAAGATGAGGGCGACAAGATCGCCGCTGTTGGCAGCGACGTGGTTGGCATTCTGCAGATCGTGCAAATGGGCAGTGGGCTGTACCTACGTTTGTGTGGTGCCTTGGTTTGGATTCTCAGTGCATCAGCGGCAGTGATGGGTTCGGCGCGTTGCCTCGGCCTATTGGTCGAATCCTTGGTGGATCCCCTGGACGCAGTTGCTTTGCGCTGGCGCTATAGTCTGACCTTTCTCGCCTTGGAATCGGTGGCGGTGGCGGCCCAGTACTTTGGCCGCGTCAGTCTAGCCAAAGCCACAATTGAGATCACCTACCGGATCCGTACCGAATTATTCGAAAAAATGCGGCGCCTGCCGATCGCCTACTATGACGTCCAGCCGCTAGGCCGAACCATCACCCGTTTGACCTCCGACGTCGAGGGCATTGAGACCTTCTTTAATGGCACACTTGCCCGTGTGCTGATCGCAAGCATCAATATCGCTTCGGTGCTGGTCGCCATGCTGCTTACCGACCTGCGCTTTGGCAGTGTCATCGTTGCCGTATGTATTCCCGCGCTGCTGTTCACGGTCGCAATGCGTCGTCCCGTGGTGCGCTGGCTGCGCACCTATAAGCGCCGCTCGGCGCACCTCAACGCCAAGCTCGCTGAATATCTAAACGGAATGCCTGTTATAAAGTTATTTGGTTTGGAATCATGGACGCAGCGGCAGTTTAACGCAGCCGCCGACGATCTGCTCAGCGCCGGCATTCATACTTTGAATTGGAACAGCTTTATCCGCCCAACCGCGGTATTCCTCTGCTCTCTGCCGACCCTTTTAGTACTTGCCCTGGGCGGTCCTCAGGTTATAGAGGGGGCGATGCAGCTGGGCATGCTCGTGGCTTTTGTGCGCTTTAGCGAGCGCTTTGTCTCGCCAATTCGGGTCATTTCGCAGGAGGTCCAGAACATTCAGGAGGCCGTGGTTTCGAGCGAACGAGTGCGACGGATGCTGCTTGAGCCCGAGGAGTCCACTAGCTTGGGTCCAGACGGTGAGAAGACGCCGCAGATTCATGGCAAGGTTGAGTACCGCGATGTATGGATGAGCTATGGTGACGCTACACCAGTTCTTAAGGGGATTAGCTTTACGGTTGAGCCAGGCATGAAGGTTGGACTTGTTGGAGCTACGGGATCAGGCAAGACGACCACGGTCAACCTCTTGCCGCGGCTCTACCCTTTGCTTAGTGGCGAGATTCTACTCGATGGGCAGCCACTCCAGCAGCTAAGACGCAGTCATTTGCGCCGGCAGCTTGGTTATGTCAGCCAGGACCTTGTGGTCTTTGCCGGTACCCTGCGCGAGAATCTCAACGCCGCCGTGGCAACGCCTTTGGCCGATAGCGTGCTGCTAGCCGCAGCTGCTGAAACAGGACTTAGCCAAGTCCTGCAGCGCGCCCAAGGCGGCCTCGACTACCAAATTGTCGAGAGTGGTGACAACCTCAGTGTCGGCGAGCGTCAGTTAGTGGCCTTCACGCGGATGCTGCTGCGTGATCCGCGGCTATTGATCCTTGATGAGGCCACCGCCAATATCGATGAAGTCTGTGAGGCATTAATCCAATCGGCCACGTTGAAGTTAATGCAGGGGCGCACCAGCTTTATCATCGCCCACCGCTTAAGCACGATTATTCAATGCGACATGATCCTGGTGTTCGCCAAAGGTCAGATTATCGAGCGCGGCACGCATTCCCAACTGATGGCGTGCGGCGGCTATTATGCCCAGTTGGCTGGTCGGCAATTGCTGGTTTAGGGCAGCGCGGGCAGGTAAAATCCCTGCGCAATGACGGCTTGGTCTAGGCGGGTGTGGGCCTCAGGGTGCCACCAATCGCCGGCTATCTCCGCAGCAGGTACTAGCGCAAAATCTCGCTGCAATAGGTGCGGGTGCGGGACTCGCAAGGTGGCTGAGTCGCACGCGGCGCTGTGCCATGCATGGTCTGCCCAGCGTTGCCACAACAGGATATCTAGGTCGATGATGCGGTTGCCCCAGCGTTCGCGGCGGACGCGGCCGAGGCGTGTTTCAATACCCATCAAGGATTGGAGCATGGCTTCAGGTGGTAGCTGCGTCAAGACAACCAGTGCAGAATTGATAAACGGCTGGTCAGCTGCGCCAAGTGGCTGGGTGGCATAGTACCCTGCATGAGCCGTCACCTGTCCGATGTCAGCTTTGATAGCGGCCGCTGCCTGTTGCAGAAAGGCCAAGCGCTCGCCTAAATTGCTGCCAAGGGCGACGAGGTAGCGGTGTGCAGGTGTAGACAACGGCGGCCTTTGCTAAGGTAGGTTTCAGGAGGGTGCCAGTAGCTGACCTTCTTTTAAACGGATTTTGCAGGGAATAACAAGCGTGAAGCAACAACTCCTCGGCGGTCTTAGCAGCAGCGACTTTTTAGCTAAGTACTGGCAAAAACGACCGCTTTTGATTCGGGGCGCCTGGCCTGGATTTAAAGATCCGCTCAGTGCCGACGAACTGGCTGGCCTGGCCATGGAGGAGGGCGTGCGGGCCCGCCTGGTTCAAGAAAAAGGCGGCAAGCGACCCTGGCAGCTGAGCCACGGGCCATTTCAAGAAAAAACCCTGAGTACGCTCCCAGCCAGCCACTGGACGCTGCTGGTGTCGCAGGTGGAGCTGTGGTCGGAAGCCTGCGCCACGCTACTAGACAGCTTTAATTTCATCCCCAATTGGCGCGGCGATGACCTGATGATCAGCTTTGCACCGCCGCATGGTTCGGTCGGGCCGCATGTCGATAGCTATGACGTCTTTTTGCTGCAGGGGCAGGGACAGCGCCATTGGCAGATCCAAACCAAGCCCGATTTGACCTGGCGCCCGGGCCTGGACCTGCGCCTTCTGCAAACTTTTAAGGCCGAGGATTCTTGGCTCTTAAATCCGGGTGATATGCTTTATTTGCCGCCCGGCGTGGCGCACTACGGTGTCGCCACCGAGGCCTGTATGACTTACTCTGTTGGCTTCCGCGCTCCTGCCAAGCAGGATCTGTTGGCCGAAATGTTTAATTTGCCTGAGGCCTTGCTGGCTTTGGTGCAGTCTGAGGAGCTGTATACCGATCGCGATCTTAGGCTTCAGGCTAATCCTGGTGAATTTTCCGCAGCAGCGGTGGCGCAGCTCAAGGCGATGATTCTGGCGCCCTTAGAGCATCCGACCTTGCTGCCGCGTTGGCTGGCTGCTTTTGTCACCAAGCCTAGCGACGTCGCGGCTGTGGCTGGTGGTGGCCGGCGGCCGTCTGCAGCACGTTTGGCAAAATTGCTGGCGGGACACGGCGCGTTGTGGCGCAACGATGCACAGCGCATGGTGTACCTGACGCCTAGCGCAGATCTACTGTTCTTCTTTGTGAACGGCGAGGAATGGAGCCTGCACGCCGCACTCTTGCCGCTAGTGCAACAGCTGTGCTTACAGCGCTGCCATCTTGGCAATGAGCTAGCTAAGGCATTGCCTCGCGGCAAGAGGCGCCAGGAAGGCATGGATTTACTGACGCGACTGGTCGCGAGCGGAGCGTGCTATTTCGGTAAGCCTTTAATTTAGGCAGGGTGAGAGACAAGTTGCTAATTTTACTGTTATGCTCGTTGGTGACGAGGCGCTTATCGGCAGCGATCTGCTCGCCCCAACAAGCGTAAAGCCAATTCCTAAAAAGCGGTTCTTTTATTTCTTTGATCTTCATAAAGGCGCTGAGCATGGACGCAAAGGCAATCGCCATTCCCCAAGCCACGACGCTACTGGCCACTGCTACCAAGCCGCGCTGGCTGCTTCACCCCGCCATCGATTTGTTCATGATCGGCGGTTGCTCCTTGGTGCTCTTTCTGCTCACCCACCTTTTTATCGATAGAAACGCCAATACCAGCCGGATGTCCTGGATCATGTTCTACTTGGCATTTGCCGTCAATAATCCGCACTTTGCAGCGTCCTATGTCCTGCTTTACTGCGATAAACGCCGCGAATTGTTCAGCAACCCGCGCTTTTTCTGGGCGGGGGTCGTCATGCCGAGCCTGCTCATTGCTTATATGGCAGCCTGCATTGCCGCGACTTCACCCAAGTACCTAAGCTACGCCGTTAGCGTGATGTATTTTACCGTCGGCTGGCATTATATCAAACAGATCTATGGCACCATCGTCGTCACGGCGGCGCGACGCGGCTACTATTTTTCTAAAACAGAGAGTTTGGTGCTTAAGTTCAATCTGTATCCGATTTGGTTTCTGTCGTTTTTCAGCGGTAACCTCGCAGTGCGCGAAATCCTGCACTACGGCATCGGCTATCACACCTTTGCTGTTCCAGCATATATTATGCCGCTAAATTACAGTTTGATATTGGTGAGTCTAGGTGCGGTCGCTTTGGTGCTCGGCCGCAGGTGGTGGCGCAGCGGACAGCTGCCCGGGTGGTCCGCGGCGTGCTCGTTTGTCGCGATTTATATTTGGTATTTGCCTAGTCTCTACCACTCGATCTTTTGGTTTGCGATTCCGTTCTTTCACTCACTGCAGTATCTGCTGTTCGTCACTACTTTGAAAAAGAATGAGTATGCGGCGAACGCAATGGGGGAAGGTCTGGGCAACGCCGACGTGCGTCGCCGCTTCGTTAAGCAGTCGTTGAAGTTTGCCGCGCTGATTGGCATTTTGGGCTATTTGGCCTTTGATGGTGTTCCATTTTTCCTCGATAACTTTGTTTTGACCTACGATAAGCTGGTGTTTGGTCCGCAGCTGGCGATGTTTGTCTTCATCACTTTTATCAACATCCACCACTATTTTATCGATAACGTCCTGTGGCGGCACGACAACCCCACCCTGCGGGCATACCTAAGCCTAAGTGCTCGTCCATAAATAACTTGAGCCGCTATTTGGCGGCAACTGTGCAGGTTACGGGATCAGAAAATAGTTGCGCCTGGGATAGCGTAATCCCAGCAGTCTTTCGCCGAGGTCTTTGCGTTCCAAGAGATCAGGGGATTGCTTTTATTGAGCCTTTTCCGCTAAGGTGGCGATGATTGCGCCTGTCTGAAAGGATTTTCCCATGTTGGTCATCACCCTCGGCGATCCGCACAGCGTCAATATCGAGCTCATAGCCCCGCTTTTAAGCAAGTCCGATTGGCTGGCAGAGACGCCCGTGGTGTTGGTTGGGAGTGCTTGGCAATGGCGTGACCAGTGTCAACGCCTTGGATTGCCCGATGGTGCGCCACGGGCAATCAAGACGCCCAGTGAGGTGCATGGCCCTGGCGTCTATTTTGCCGAGGTTGGTCCCCATGAGGGTACCGCCACAGCTGAGAGCCTAGCAAGTGTAGTGCGCGGTGCCATGAGCCTGCGCGCATTGGCCTGGCTGCGGCAATGCCCACAATCCATGCAGCGCTTAGCCGTGGTCACTGCACCGATCGATAAATATGCTTGCGCACAGGCCGGCTTTAGCCACGGTGGGCAGACCGAGTTTTTCGCAGAACTCTGGGGCGGGGAGGCGATTATGATCCTCGCTGGGCCGCGCCTTCGGGTCGGCTTGGCGACCAACCACCTGGCGCTGCGCGAGGTCCCAGGCGCACTTAGTGAAGAGCTGATCGTCAAAAAGTTGAACTTGTTTATAAGTAGCCTAGGCTCGGTGTTTGGTCAGATCAAACCGCGTATCGCCGTCTGTGGCCTTAATCCGCATGCCGGTGACAGTGGCTTATTTGGCGATGAGGAGCGGCTGATCCTTGGACCGGCTATTGCCCGCGTCCAGGCGGAGCAGACGGCCTTGGCCAGCGGCGCTGAAATCATCGGACCGGTACCCGCTGATACGGCATTTTACCGCGCCTACCAGGGTGGGTTTTCAGGGGTGCTAGCTATGTACCACGATCAAGGGCTTGGCCCCCTTAAAACCGTCCATTTTGACACCGCGGTCAACGTCTCCGGTGGGCTAAAGCATTTTCGTGCCTCACCCGATCACGGGCCGGCTCGCGATTTGTTCTTAAAAGGGCAGGCATCAAACGCTAGCATGGAGTTGGCGATAGGCCTGGCGCTAAATCACCTCCGCCAAGCGGCGCAATCGGAGTCTTAAGCATGGCCTTGCCGGCAACGACCATAGAGGTCAGGGGGGCTTGCGAGCATAACCTACGTAGTATCGACGCCAGTATCGACCGCGGCGCAATCACTGTGATCACCGGCGTTAGCGGTTCGGGCAAGAGCTCGCTTGCTTTTGATACTATCCTTGCTGAAGCGCAGCGGCGTTTTTTCTACACCTTATCGCATTACTCACGCCAATTTCTTGACCTCACCGCACGACCTGCAGTGCGCTCCCTGACAGGTTTATCGCCGGCCGTCGCACTGGCACAAAACGAAACCCAAGCCTCACGGCGGGCCACCGTCGGCACCTTGACCGATCTAAGTGAGCTACTTGCCGTGTTGCTGGCCCGCCACGGCGAGCAATTTTGTCCAACCCATGATCTGCCGACCACGGCACAGTCGGTCGAGGCTTTGGTCGCGCATATTGCCCAGCAATTTGACGGGCAAACCGTCGTTATTTGCGCTCCTGTAGTCACGGCGAAGAAGGGGGTTTTCACGAAGGAATTAACCGCGTTTGCTAGCCGCGGCTTTCTTAATGCGCATATCGATGGCTTAGTAGTGGCGTTGACCCCGGTGCCGCCTTTGGCCAAGACCGAAAAGCATACTATTAAACTTATTATTGATTATATTCCGGTCAAAGCAGCGGCCGCATTAAGGCTAAGGCGTAGCATCGATACGGCACTAAGTGAAGGCCAAGGTTTTGTCGAGGTCTTTGCGACAAGTAGCCGGGCATTTGACGGCGAAAACGGTGCGGTCTTTGCCAGCAAAGGCGGCTGTCCTATCTGCGCTTATAGCTGGCCGCGGCTTGATTCTCGGCATTTTTCTGCCAACTCACTCGGTCAGTGCCCGAGCTGCCTTGGGCTCGGTTTTGACGGTGGGGGGCTGGGAGAGGCACAGCCAGACGACGATGACGGCGATCTCAACCTCCGCGAACGCACCGGGCTCAACGCCGCATGCGGCGCTTGTCAGGGCAGTGGACTCACAGCGACTCTGCGCGGCGTGCGGTTACTTGGGCGTGCACCTCATGATTTGCAGACGATGTCACTTAGCGCATTGGCTGAATGGTTGCGCCTACTCTTGCAGTCCCCGCTTGCTCAGAATCCGGCATTGGTGCGTGTCGCCAACGAAGCAGCCGCCGGTTTGCAGCGAATTAATGAAGTTGGTCTTGGCTACTTAAAGCTGTCACGGCGGATGCGTAGCCTCTCCGGTGGTGAGGCACAACGGCTGAAATTAGCAGGGATACTCGCCGAAAATCTGCGCGGCGTTTTGTACGTATTGGACGAGCCCAGCCAGGGTTTGCACCCGCTCGAACTAGAGCGCATGATCGCCTCTTTGCAGCGTTTAAGGGCCGCCGGCAATACTGTGCTGCTGGTCGATCATGATGAGCAGCTGATGCGCGCAGCCGATTGGATTATCGACCTGGGCCCAGGTGGTGGTGCGCGCGGCGGCCGCCTCATGGCCAAGTTCCGCCCGGCCGAAGCTGCTAGCTTTGCCCGCCAATCGGTTACCGCTAAGCACCTCGCGGCGCATGCTGAGGGTGCCACCCTAGGAGTGCGCGGTCGCAAGATGGGGCCCACGGCTGCGGCCTTGGTCGTTACTGGCGCGCATTTGCATAATCTGCGCATTGACGCCGTAAGGTTCCCGCTTGGCGCCTTTACCGTTGTCACCGGCGTTTCGGGTGCTGGCAAAAGCAGCCTCGTCATGCAGACACTCTACCCAAACGCCGCGGCCTACGTGGTTGCGACTGGTGCGCTGCAGCGGCGCGAGCCACCGCCTCGGATGATCCCAAGAAGTAGCAAAACCAAGGCTTTGGCGCCTAAGTCTGCGCCTCAACGCGGTGCTGCACCGCGCGCTATGCACTGCCTTGCAGTTCACGGTCTTGACGCCTTAACTAGTGCCTCGCTGGTCGACCGCCGGCCGATTGCGAAAAGTGGCGTGAGCATGCCGGTTTCGTATTTGGATATTTTAGGCGAGCTGCGCGACCTCTATGCAGCGCAGCCCGATGCCCAGGTTCTTGGCTTGACGGCGCGGTCATTTTCTTTATCGGTCGAGGGTGGACGCTGCGGCGAATGCAAGGGGCGTGGCGAGTTGCGGTTGAGCATGCGCTTTCTCGCCGATGCGCGAGTGCGCTGCCCGGTGTGCAACGGTGCACGTTTTCAGGCCGCGCCATTGGGCGTGACCTATTTGGGCCTGGCCTTTAATGCCGTGTTGGAGCTGACTCTAGATGAGGCTCTGGAACACTTTAAAAATCACCGCAAAATCGTCCAACGCTTAACACCGGCGGTGGAGTTAGGTCTGGGCTACTTAAAACTCGGGCAACCCAGTGCCAGTCTTTCTGGCGGTGAGGCGCAACGGCTTAAATTGGTCCCATTTTTAACCAAACGCCAGGGTCCAGGCAGTTTGATCGTCCTTGATGAACCAACCACCGGTCTGCACTTTGAAGACGTTGAACGTCTGCTGCAAGTACTGCGTCGTTTGGTCGAAGCCGGCGCAACGGTGGTTACTAGCGAGCATCACCCAGACGTGATTCTAGCCGCCGATTGGGTGGTTGAGTTGGGTCCAGGAGCCGCCGCCGAGGGGGGACGGCTGGTTAAAGAGGGATCGAATCCTGATGAACGGCCTAAAGTAGGCGCTTAGGATTGATCAGCAGCGTTGCCGACATCCATGATCTAAAAGACAGCCTTGCGCCTCGAATCGCCGGGCCTTCAGGATAGTAGAATTGCACGGTGTCGGCGATCATCGCTGTATCCACTGGACCCGTACCAAAGCGCTTAGCATTATTGATCTCGTGCATATAAGCCTGGCGTTCGGCAGCGGCCGTGCCATCCATGCCTAACAGGTCCATGACGTAGATGGTTAAAAAATTCTGTTGGCAGTGGATTTCCAGCTCATGGGCCAATGTCGAGCCGAGCAGAGCCCAACTGGTGAATGCCGCATTTCCGATGCTAACTTGGGCTTTATCCATGAAGGCGCGGCGCGAAGTCAACCCGCGGTCTTGCAGCGTCGGATCATAAATCGGGTGATGAGCACTCAGCGGCACAGTGATGCTAAACAGCACCAAGGCGAGGTCGATGCTCTCTTGGTTCATGGTCGGGATGCTGTGGGGCGCCTCGACCGCTACGTAGGTGAGTGCGCGATTAAAAGCTCTTTGTTCTGTGACTTGGCCGTGGGCATAGCCAATAACAGCGCTAAGACCTAAGGCGAAACCGATTTTAATGAGTAAGCCGGGTGAGCCTAGGCCCACGAAACAAGAAGGAATAGCCACGGGACACTCCACATCAGCAGCAGCTGGGACAGCAAGGGGGGAAGAAGAGGATCAACTGGAGAGGGGACAGGGAAGATAGGCGAAGACATGTCGGCTAATACGGCGTAGCAAAATGACCAAGGGACATCTAACGGTGAGGCGGTATTTGCTAGTAGTGCAAGACATCGCTGGGTGAAGCGGCATCAAGCACCTATAAGCAAATATAGGGCCACAATTTTTGAATCCGCCGCGTCGTATATTCTATAAATATAATCAGCGGCTTCACCCGCTCTGGCGGCTACGTTTTTGCAGTCTAGCCAGAGGTTAGTGTCAAATGATTAGACGGTAACCACCCGCTTTAGGCAGCGGGTGGGCGGCTCAATGCGGGCGGCCTCGACTAGCAGCAAATTATTGCTTCAGCTTTTGGGCGTTGAGGGCATCGATTTGGGCGTTGATAGCGGCGATCTTGGCTTGCAGATTGGCGATGAGCGTATCGTAATCGAGTCTCTGAGCTTCGAGGCTGCCGACAACGGCCTTGGTGCCATCGGCTAGTTTTTTGTTGTAATCATCCGCGGCGATGCCGCCGGCGATGCCAGTACCCGCTGCACCAATTGCCGAGCCGACACCACCCAGCGATGGGCTGGCGCTGGCTGCGCCAGTGGTTGAGCTAGATGCTACACCTTGAGACAGTGCGGCTATTGCAGCAGCACCACCAACACCGATCGCAGCACCGGTGGTGGAGGCGCCGAGGCTGCCTTTGGCCGCACCTTGCAACCCATTCTGCTCCGTCTGAGCTTGGGCCTGCACCAGTGTGGTTCGGTAACTTTGGTATTGTGTCATCTGGTATTCATAGGATGCACGCTGGTCGGTGAGTTGCTTGAGCTGGCGAGCACGGACGTCGTAGTCGCTCTCGAGTTTCCCGTCGCCATTTAATAGGCCGTCTAGGCCGCCCTTGGAATCCCCTTTGGCGTCGTCACTTGACGGCGAAGCCGCGTTGGTTTCTTTAGCGACTGGCGCCGCTGGGGGCGCAGAAGCTCCCTGGGAGCAGCTGATCTGCAGCGTAGCGAGTAGAGCCAGAGCCACGGCGAGGTAGCTGTTGATCCGGGCGCCACTATGGCTGCTTTGATTGGCCTTGAATGGATACATGGAAGGGCTCCTTATCACTTATTTTTTGCTTCAAGTGACTGTTAAATAGCTTATCGGTTGACTCGGATTGAAACTTAAACAAATCTTTAAGTCGTAATTTATTCGGGTGCTTATCTGCGTGAAAGCGGTGCTCGCTGCTATAGCTTTAACGCATTCAGGGTGTCTATTTGGGCGTTCAGCGCAGAGATTTTTGTCTGGAGGTTAGCGATTTGCGCCTTTACTACTTCGCGCTGGGTGACGACGTCCGCCGAGATCGCCTTGGAGGCTGCAAGGTCTTTTTTCTCATCACTCTCGGCCGCGGCGCCGCCGGCTACCATAGTGGCCACTGCTGGTGCCGTGGCCACCAGCGCTCCCCAATCACCGGTGATTAAACTCACCGCCACGCCTCCGCCGATGGCTACGGCAGAACCTGCTGCAGCCGAACCTAAGGAGGCCTTGGCGAGACTTTTAAGCGCAGCCTCTTGGATCGAGGTGTCGGTACTAAACAACTGATCAGCAAATGATTGCATAATGACCAGCTGCTGGACGAAGGAGTCGCGCTGTGCCTTGAGTGCTACGACCTGGCGATCGCGGACCTCGATATTGCCGTCGCCAGTCGCCGACAGTTTTGCAAGAGGACTAGGGTTTTGCGCATCAGCAGCTGAGGCAGCATTCTGCGATTTTGTCGCGCTCGCGTTACTTGACGCCGGTGGCGGCGGCGCGCTGCTGCTTTCGGAACAGGCCGAAGCGAGCAAAGCTAACAGCGCTACTTGATTGATGGACGACCTGAACATGAATCCTCCTAAACTTGACCTTTAGAATCGAACTAGGGCTGCATTAGGGAGTCATTGTAAAACCATAAAAAATACGTCTTGGGATGCTACCAAGCGTATCGGTCAATCTCGGTCAGGACTTGAGTCGCTGCATAAAATTAAATAATTTTAGGGACTTAAATCGGTGTACTGGCGTTGGTGCGCTAATTCCCAGATACCTGACCGCATTGATCGTCTGTTGGATTTGGTGCATAGCGCTGCGCCGTGCGCACGTAATGGGCGGCTGATGCGTGCAGCTGGCCGACCTCTTCGTCGGTCAGGGTGCGCGCGACCTTAGCTGGCGATCCGAGGATCAAGGAACGTGGGGGAAAGACTTTGCCTGCCGTGATCAAAGCACCGGCTCCGACCAAGGATTCCTTGCCGATGACTGCCAGGTCAAGCACGATGGCCCCCATGCCGATCAAGCAGAAATCCTCGATCGTACAGGCGTGCAGGACGACGTTGTGGCCGATCGTCACGTCGCTGCCGATGATGCAGGGGGCGCCGCCGCTGGTGACGTGCACCGTGCTGTTGTCTTGGATGTTGGTGCGCGAGCCGATTCTGATGTAATTAACATCAGCACGCAGGACGGTGTTGAACCAAACACTCGAGGCGGCGCCGATCTCAAGATCGCCGATCAACTGGGCACCGCTGGCCAGTAGCACATCGTCGGCGATGACTGGGCTTTTACCGGCAAACGCCATCACCGTTACTTGGGGCATCCGCATCGTTCATACTCCTAACATCGTAGTAAAATCAGGTCAGGCTGGGGGCGAAAGCCTCGGCAGCACCACGCTGTTGGCTGATATCACCTTGCCACACGCCGGCTTGGTCCTCGATGAAATCTTCACCATCCCGCCGCTTCATCTTTTTCCTGATGCTCCGGTGCCGGCGACGCTAGCTGATTTAGCGGCCGCTTCGGGGCTGGACGTTGCCGCGGTGATCAGCCGCATAAGGGTCATCCAACGCATGGGTAGCAACCTCGAGATCGCACCGCAAGAACTGCTGAGCCTACTGGCTTCTAAAGATGTACTAGCGCAGCCAGTCCTGCTAGACGTACGTGAGCCTTGGGAATATGCGATCTGTCATCTGGCAGGAAGTCTATTGCTAAGCGACCAGGATTTTCCGGCGCTACTGCCCTCCCTGCAGCAGGCACGGTGCGTCGTGGCGATCTGCCATCATGGCGTTCGCTCGGTTAGCGCGGCGCTGTATTTGCGGCAGCATGGCGTCGCCGAGGCCCGTAGTTTAACCGGGGGCGTTGATCTTTGGGCAACAACGGTGGCGCCAGGAATGCCACGCTACTAGAGCTGAGACTCATTCGGTGGCGCCTTTGCCAGCCTGCTGCTGCGGTTGCTGCTAGGTCTCAGCTGTGTCTTCTAGGGCGGCGACGTATTCTGCGACTTTGCCCAGATGCGCCAAGATGTCCTTAGCGAGCACTCCATGCTCGCCGACTTTTGCCGCTGCCATCTTTGCTGCCCAACCCACCAGCGCTTGGGCCCGCAGTGCACTCATCACCGCTCCTAGGCCGATCGCACCGTGGGCCCCAGCGGCTCCTGCAAAGACGTCGCCCGATCCTGCCCGCGCCAAAGCCACGCTGCCCGCATCGCAGACAAACGACGGCATCTCCGGTGGTCCAGACACCACCACCGGAGTGGCACCCTTGTACATCAGAGTGATCCCCAAGCCGGCGGCAATCTCTTTGACTTGAGCCGCGGCTTTAGCGCTCAGGGGCGCAGGCAGCGGCGTTGCTGAGAGTTTAGTCCATTCGCCTGGATGCGGCGTCAGCAGCCAGCGTTCTGGGTCGATTTCGAGCGTTTTAAGCATAGGAAAAACGCCGCTAGTCGCCGCCGCGTCGAGTACCACCAGGCCTTTGACGGTGCTGGTAAACTCGGCGAGTTCTTCGAGGATTTCCGGCGTCAACGGATTGTCCATCATGCCGGGGCCGAGGACCACGGCGCGGACTTTGCGTTCTTGCAGAAATTTAGCTAGAGCCAGGCTATTTAGAACCTCGCCGCCTTGGAACAAGTCCTCAAAGACTAGCTCGCGCGGCACGTCGCCGCGCAGCGTTGCTAGGGCTGATTGCGGCATGGCGATGCTCACCCAACCGGCACCGCTGCGCAGCGCACTCATCCCTGCGAGTAAGGGTGCCCCGGTCTTGCCGGCGCTACCACCGATGACCAAGACGTGGCCGCGGTCGTATTTGTGGGCGCTGCGCGGTAGGTCCTGCCAGGGATTAGTTTCGATCAACGCGGCGCCGTCGGGAAGCATGAAGGCCGGGCGAGCCTGGTCGCCCTCGCGCGCTTCTAGGCACTGTTCTAGCGCTTTGCCGGGGAAGCCGATGCTAAGGCAGATAACCTCGCCGCAGACGTCGCGTGCGGGGGCTAGCACCAAAGCAGGTTTTTTTCCGCCGAAAGTCAGGGTCACTGCGGCTTGTAGCGGCACCTGCTGGGCCTCGCCACGGTCGATGTCGAGGCCGCTGGGGACGTCGATGGCGACGACGGTGGCGTCAGCAATGGCCTGTGCCTCGGTCAAAGCGAGGAAGGCTGGGGCTTGTTGGTCCATAACACCGCCAAAGCCGATGCCATAGACACCATCTAAGATCACCGGTTCGCTGCGGCGAAATTGGGCAAATGCACCTTTTTTATAGACCTCGGCCCTAAACCCAGAGGCGTGCAGAGTCTTTAGTTGGGCCGCACACAGCGAGGTGGGCTCATTAGCTCGGCCGCTAGGCACCAGAAAGATGTGCACTTCGGCCCCAGCCTCGGCCAAACAGCGCGCTGCCACCAGGGCATCGCCACCGTTGTTGCCGTAGCCAGCCAGCACAAGGACCGGTGCTTCATCGACCAGATCAGCATTCATCAGCCAATCGGCTACGCCCTTGCCGGCGACTTCCATCAGTGTCGCCGCAGCGATTCCGAAGTCAGCGCTAGTAGCTTGGTCGATGTCCCGTGCCAAGCGTAGGTCCCACAGGTAGTCGCCGATGATGGCCAGTGAACTTGCGGTGCTCATGTGCGCATGACCTTGCCGCCGGCTTTTTCTACAATTTTTAAGATCTTTTCAGTCACTTCAGCCTTAAAGGCTTTGTGCGCGAACGCGATCTTCTCGCTGGCTAGAGTGTACTCGAGCCCGCCGGCAGTAGTCTTCTCGGCAAAGCTTAGGATCGAAGTGCCGAGCTTGCTGATGGTGATGCTGAGCGTGCCGGGAACGGCCTTAAACTCAAGGATGTCGGCGAGCGAGCGGCCGTCAAGCGCGGCCTTGATTTTGCTCAGCACTAGGTCGCGATCGTTCTCGGTAAATTGAATCCGCATGAATTAGCCTCCGGTGGGTATATCGCCAGCTTCATGAGCGGCGCGTGTCAATGCTTCGAATAGCCTCTTAATAATCAGCTCGCCACCCATAAGCAAGGCGTTATCCAGGCGCCAGCTCAGTGTGCCGAAAGAGTCGGCCTCTGGGCTAAAGCGGTGCAGGCTGCGGGCCTTGCGCTCGAAGCCGGCGACGGTGACTAGGGTTGTCTGCAGATAGGGGGGCGCGAATGCAACAGTGATCTGGCAGCGGCCCAGCAGCAGAAGAAAACCGCAGTCCCCGACGGCATTAGCTTGGCGTTGCAGTGGCAGGACCTTGATGCGCAGGCGCTGGTCAGACAATTCCGCGAGGACCTGGCTCGACTCCTCGGCGGCTGCCATCAATTCGTCTAGGGCGCCGGTTAGGCGGCGTTCGAGCTGAGCGGCGACCGCGTCGCGGTCGAAGGCCACCCATTGCCCTCCTTCCCAGCGGGCCGCTGCCAGATGCATCAGCCATTCATGATCAGCCATCGCTTGTCCTCCAGCCGGGCCCTAGAATGCCAAGTTTATCGCGGCCCATACGGTAAAATATTCGACATAATCCGGTACCGCGACGGCGAAGGAATCATCAGCATTGGCGTTGCTCTGCGCCCATTTTGTCGTTGTCAGCAATTCACTTAGGCCGGCGGAAACGAAAGGCAAGGGCGCGATCTCGAGCGAGCCTTTGCCGGTCAAGATCCGACCGTCCGCTTTGACGGCGGGAAAGGACGGCACATGGTGGAAGATGTAGTTTGACTGCTGTTGATAGGAGCCGGTTAGCTGAAGCTTAATGCCCAGCGGCAAGCGTTGCGTAGCGCTAAATTCGGCGGAGACAGCGTGGTCCGGGCCATCGAGGTCTTGGCCGCGGTCGACATAATCGTAAGTGTCGTAGGCCAGTTTCGTTGCGAGTACTAACTTCGGCATGACCTCGGTGTCGGCAGAGACGGCCACAACATTAACTTGAGCAATGGTGTGGCCAGTGGTGGCTAGGATGGATCCGAAATGCCCCTCGGCTCCGGTGTTGCCCCAGGCATATTTGCCGCGCAGCAAGGCATAAACTTGACGATAGCCGATGCGCTGACCGCGCTGGAAATCATAGTAGGTCAACGAATATTCGCCGCCAAGTGTCGCCCACAGCGAGGCGGGGAGGGCGAGTTCACCCCACACTTCGCCTGCGGCGCGGCCCGATTTTGCCTCGGCGGTGCCGAGGTCGGCATTGAGCTGTCTAGCCAAGCTAGCCCAGGTGGTGTCGGGGAGCGTGCGTTGCTCGGTGCCCTTGGTGGCGCGGTTTTCCGCGGCGAGGGTAAGTTGGAAGCCGATAGCCGATTGGCGAAGGGCCCCTTGCGGGTCTTTACCGGCTGTCAGTGGCAGCGGCCAGAGTAGCCCGTTGCTGAAGTCGAAGCTGGCAATCGTGGCGTCGTAGCTCTTTTGGCTGAGCCCAGCGCCGCTGATATTTTGGTGGTCGTTTTTCAATTTGACGATCGCAGCGTGCTCGATGCTCTGAAACCCCTGATGTTTTTGGGTGCCGTCAGCGAAGATGACGGTGGGTATATCGTGCTCCTTTTTGGCCCTTGGCTTTTTGCTCGCCGGACTATTGATGGTGTCCTTTTCCTGCACCCGGTCTTGGGCCAGCGCCGCCCGCTCGTGCATGAGGCGCAGTGCTTGGACGTGTTTAATGTACATAGTCCGGCTTTTCGCTAATTTGTCGGGTAGCACTACGGCCTTGTCGAGCATGTCCTCGGCGAGGTCATAGCGCTTTAGTTTAATGGCACTGATGGCCCCGTAGTAGTTGGCCAGGTCAAATAGGGAATGACCGGCGGGCACCCGTTGCATGCCGACCAAAGCGCCGTCCCAGGCTTTGATGGTGTAAAAGGACCAGCCATATTCGTAGCTGGTTTCGGCATCAAGGTCCTGATCCTTTGGGTTGATCCTGGCGAACAGTACCTGGGCCTCTTTGATCCGATCCAGCCGGTATAGAGTCTTCGCCATTTGGATCTGCGCTGGCATGTAGCCGGAATATTTCCGTAGCAGGTTTTCGTATGCGTTCAGGGCGTCGCTGTATTTGCCGCCATCGAAAAGCCGCTGCGCGCTGTCGAACATCACCCGCACGTTCGGGGTGTGCCCTTTCGTTTTGGCTGCTCGGACTGGGGCAGCTGGCGCCCCGTTCAGTAGCGGCGCTGCCAGGGCGAAGCCGAGCAATAGCCGGCCTATGGTCGCGGTGACGGCCCTCATTGGCATTGGCCAGCGGTGCTAAACGGCGCGCTGGCGAGCCCTGGCATTTGGCGGGCAACGATTTGGCAGACACTGGTCTTGAGGGCATCGACGTTGGGTTTGATGGTGGCGCGGTTAAGGGCCATCGTCGTCGCTTGTTCAAAGGCCAGACTAAGTGGCAGGCTCGCCTGGGCGGCGCCGTCCTCGGGTCTTAGTTTGGCCATCTGAGCTACCAGCTCGTCCATAAATGCTAGGGTCAGACGGTATCGGCCATCTATTTCTCCGGGGCTACCTGTTTCCAGGCTGCTTGTTGCAGCTGTGAGCTGACTGAAGACCTGGTTGGCGGTGTAGGCGATGACCGCACCGGTTTGATGAATGTCGGCGAATGCAGGTTCCGTATCCATTGCGGCAAGTCCGAGGAGGCTTTTTAAGCGGACGGTGGTCAACACTTTGGGCTCTTTGTTGGCGAACTTGCCGTCCCCAGGGTCGCGGTCGTGGCCGATCCGCGGCAATCCGGTGATGGTTTGGCCATCGGCATTGCCGACATAGTAGCCCAGCAGGTCGGCGAAGCCTTCGGCCTCCGCCCCGGCCAACTGGGCGCGGGCGCTGCTGCCGCTGCGGCCTGTCGCCAGGGCTTGCTGATCGCTAAAGCCATGGACCTGTGGGTCCCAAGTCAGGCCGACGTTGCTGAGCACGTGGCCGTGCCTGGCGAAGTCGATATGGTGGCCGTATTCATGGCCGAGAACGAAGCCGGATTCCCAATAAAAACCAGGTCGGCGGCGCTTATCCTCAGCCAGTAATGGAAACACCGCGATCATCCGGGCGTCAGGAAAATAGGCCAGGTTGTCGGTAATATAGGTCCGCGTTACGGCCTCCTTACCGTCTTTGTTGGTGCGGCTGAAGTCGGTGATAAAGGCCGGCATCACCGCAAGGGCGATCGGTTCGGGAACTGGTGCCGCATCGGCGGCCGTCACGGCCAGGTAGCGATCCCGGGCGGCTTGGATAAAATAAATGCTGGTCAGTCCGATGGTTTCAACTGCCTGACGTGGGTAGACAGCATCATCACGGCACAGCCTAAGGGCTGTGCCTCCGCGCACTTCGGCCCAGCCTTTGTCGGCTTCGGGGCCGTCAGCACAGGCGAAGCCACTCCCTGCGGCTCCCGTACAACTGCGTTGAAAAACGGCACCTGCGACCGTGGTATGAATCGCACTGCTGCTCAGGCTAACGCTTGCAGTCGTGTCGTGAAAGGTAACCTGATGGGGTACTACGTTGTCGCCTTCCCAGCTGTATATTTGTCCTTTGGTGATGGCCTCAGCACCAGGCTTTGCGTCTTGCTGACAGGCACCGTCGTCAAAGGCATAGGTTGCAGGCGGATGCGGCGTCTGGGTTGGTGGAGCCACGCGTGGAGCGACTTCATGCTGGGGTGCGGTTTGACCACACGCAATGAGCAATGAGGTAGCTATCAGAGCGGCGGTAAATGCCCGAGCTTCCACCTCAAGTACCCAACATCCTCGGCTTTGCTCCCCGCCGCCTAGCATTGTGCTCCGCCTTCGCATGATATATCTCCGCAAAGCACTTGAACCCCAGGTCAGTATGGGGTTACAGTCGGAAGTCCAAGGGGTTTTGACCATTGCAACGATGCTACCTGCTTCCAGCCAAAAGGCCAACCTTTAGCTGACCAACCGAATGCGCGAGGAATTATGGCAAGGATTTCGATCGATGACTGTTTGGACGTGCTTGATAACCGTTTCGCCTTGGTGACGATCGCCGCAACGCGAACCCGCCAGCTGATGGCTGGTGACGAGCCACTGTTGAAGACTAAGAATAAATTTGCAGTGACGGCGCTGCGCGAGATCGCAGAAGGCCTGATCTTGGCGCAAATTCCAGCGGAGCTCGGTGAAGTCACGCGGGCTAAGTTGAAGCCAGAGGCTAAGCCGTTGACCAAGCTGCCTAGTGCGGACTGAGTCTTGCGGCACCCAGAGCGGTGCTTGATCGGTTATGGCTAGCCTTGTGAGCACCCGGCTAACACATAGGTACTCAAACACCGATCAACAATCTCATCTTTGCTGATCACGGAACTATCGAACCAATGCTGGCCCTGCAGCATTTCGTACATCGCTTTGCCAAAAACTTCATCGAGTGCTTCGGCAAGCACTTCGCGAAACTCAACATAGTCCCAGGAAGCATGGTCTTGACCGCTGCGTCCCGATTGGAAGTCGTCGGCTAGTTGCCGGAAATCAACGTCGACGTGCAGCCTGACAAAGGACTCAATCATCCGGTCGATCCGACCTGCGTACTTGGCGAGGTAGGTTTGCCTCGCTTTTCTTCGATATAACGCTAGTTGTATAAGCTGTCCCATAAGATCCCCATTAATCGCATCGTCCTCCTTGGCGTTTGCACCAAGTTTCTTGATACCTTACTCCAATCGGCTTTTTTTTCGTAAAGCTTGAGGTGATTATTTGCATGCAATGGTTTTAATGCGGCATTTATTGCCGGGTAATATGGGAATTTACTTCCTTATATCATGGTGTTGCGATTAATACTTGAGATTGTTAGAATGGTACTCAAGAGCGTTGGTTTAAAGGGCCATTTGCGGGCGAGGTAGGCATGAGTGTGCGGGTCGGCGACACCGTCTTTATCCGGTCCGGAGTCCCTGCGACCGTCAACCACCGGGATTCATTTAGCGGCGAACTGAAGCTTGAATCCGATTTAGACAAGGTTCATGAAAACAGTCGCAACGGTTACATCAATGGATTGTCACCCGAAAATCGCGGTGCCTTCAATGAGCTGCTTGATGCCGTGAAAGGTGCTACCGAGGATCCGTCAGAGCGTGTTGCTGACCTGCGCAGCCGTCTCGAAGAGTTGGAAAAGGATCCGCGCAACCATCAGCTCAGCCGCTACGTTAAGGCTGAGATGGTGCATATCATGAATACGCACGCGATTAAACCGCGAGAGTATGCGGTGTACGAAAGCAAAGTTCGCTAACCAAGGAGTACAGGTCATGGCCCAGATCGGCGATTTAGTCCCTAAGTCCGGCGTCTACACCCAACCCGGCGTCATCGTCGATCGGACGGAGGATGGCAACGTCATCGTCGACACCGAGCCGACGGCAGTCAGTAAGTATCATCGCTTCACCAACACCAGCGGATTGACCGAATCAGAAAAGAACGAGTTTAATTCCATCCTCGATCAGATTTATACGAAGCAAGACGGCACCGCCCGTATCAATGACATTCAGACCGAAATCGATCGGCTGAAGATGGATCCTAAAAGTCGGAATATCGTCCAGTATCTACGCAACCAACAGTCGTTTTTGATCCGCGACGCTCGTAAGTTGCCGCAGGTCTACCAGACTGATGAGATGATGCTAAAGAAATAAGAATCCCTATGCTGCTTGCTGCAGGCCGAGCCGCTGCTCGACCTGGCCTAGGAGCTTTGATGCCTTTTTGTAGTTGGGCTCTTTGATTAGGGCGATTCGCAGGAATTCTCGCGCCATTTTAAAGCGGCCCCACCGGGTGTAGCATAGGCCAATGTTGTAAAATAGCAGTGGGCCCTTGTCCTGATTGGGTAACACGTATTGGGCGCGAGTATAATGGTCGAGAGCGGCCTCGTATTTGTCTTTGCGGACCATGTCAATGCCGGCCTGGTTGAGATTGGCAGCTGTTTTATAGGCTAATTGCGAACGCGCCAGCAGGCGGCGCGATTCCTCGAGGTCGCCTTGGTGAAAGCGGATTTCGGCTAGGCCGTTGAGTGCACCGCTAGCGTAGGGGTCACGTTCAAGAGCTGATTTAAAGTAAAATTCCGCCCGCGGGTGATCCTTAAGCTCCATCTGGATCTCGCCCATACCAGTCAGGCGGCCGATGTTCTGCCGGTTTAGTTCGTGCATCTTTTGCATCAACGCAATTGCTTCAGTCGCCCGGCCACGCCGGCGGTGGAAATCAATCAGGTTATGATAGGCGCGGTAGTAGTTGGGATTCTTATCCAGGGCCGCGTGCCAGCATTTGAGCGCCTCATGATCGTTCTCCTTGAGCATATGGACCTTAGCGAGGGCATCGAGGTAGCGAGCGCTAAATTCCACTGGTTTTAGCCGCCGCACGCCGTCTTCGACTCGGGCTAGTACCTCAGGTGGTAAAATCGCCGGTAAGGTGTCGAGTATAAAATGGAGTTTTCTCCAGGCTTCTTCGATCTTGTCTTTGCCAACTTCCGCCTGCAGGTGCAGGCGTAATTCGTGGCCGGCTTGCAGCAGCTCTTTATCGCGATTGCGTAGCCGGATGATCTTGCGGATGCCGAGTTCGCTAAAATAGACGACGTCTTCGTGGGTGGGGTCGGTAGTCAAGACGATGATGCGTTCGCCGACGTTAAAGTTTGGTTGTACGCTGAGGATTTCCTCGATCATCGCACCGCCGCTGCGGCCCTTCGATTCCCAGGCGACGATGATGCGTGCGGCATGTTTTAGGCGCTCCCAGCTCGGGCGTATCTTCACCGTCGACGGCAGCCGGACATGCGCCATTTTTAGGTTAGTGAGCTGGTTGGTGACAAGGCTCCAGGCCCACCCCTGCTCGTCCATAAGGACCAGGATCTCGTTGAATTTCGCGGGTGCCTTCGCTGCGGTTGCCGTGGTCGCCTGAGTAGCTGTAGTCATAGTGTGGCCTCCAGCCTTCTCTATCGTCGCGACCGGTGCTAGAGTTGACTGGATTTGCCTAGTCGATTGTTTATACGACCTTTTTTGCTCGGGGCGGACCATGCAAGGAGACCAAGATCAGGCGGTGATCATCGGCAATGGGGCAATTGGCACGGCATTATACCATCGGCTACTGGGGCTGGGGCTGACGGTGGGTTTTGTGACGCGCCAGGGTCCTGTGGCTTGGGACGCGCATTTTGCCGGCACACCAGCGATCGCAGCGCCCTGCATTGAGCCAAGCTCAGCGCGGGTCGTTTTGGCGGTCGTCGCGGTGAAGGCCTTCGATCTTGAATCGGCCCTAGCCTGGACGATGCAGTTACCCCCAGGTGCAGTGGTCTGGCCGTTGAGCAACGGTGCTGTGACCCAGATCGTCTTGGCCGCCGCTGGGCGGCGGCCAGACCTGCAGTGGCGCCTAGGCTACTGTACCTTTGGCGTGACCGCCCTCGGAGCGTCCTCTTATCAAGCCGGCTCTGCTGGTGGCGAACTCGGTATTGGTCCGCTCCATGGCGCTGATGGACCCTCTCCCTTGGAGCAAGGCTGGATTGCTCGCGAACCATTGTTTAGATGGCATCCGCGCATCATCTGGATGCATCGGCGAAAATGGCTATTTAACACCGTAATCAATACCCTGGCTGCGGCTAGGCGGCTGCCGACCAACGGCTTACTACTGGGCGATCTGCCCATGCTCGCTGCTGTTTTCAACGAAGCGCTGGCCTTAGGGCAGCAGCTATGGGGGCCTTGGCCATTGCCACGTGAGGAGCTGTACGCTGCTCTATTGCAGCTGACCTCGGCGACGGCTGGCAACGAGAACTCCATGGCCCGTGATGTCCGGTTGGCGCGCCGAACAGAATCGCTGTTTCTGGCTGGCCTGGCAAATGACCAACGAGCTTATCCTTTGCTGACCAGCTTGCATCAACAGATCATTCAAGGTCATGAACATGATTAACGGTTTGCCGTCTCAGCCCGCAGAAAGACGCTACCTCATCGCCGGGTGCGGTTATGTTGGCACACAGCTGGCGAAGGTGCTGCTGCAGTCTGGTGCAGCAGCAGTCTATGCCTTGCGACGCCGGAATGCGCCTGCGCATGCTAGTGATGGCGTGCAATGGTTGGCAGCGGACATGGTCCATGGCGACTTAAGCGCCTTGCCGCGGGACCTTGCTGCGGTATTTTATTGCGCGTCACCCGGCGGGAGTACGCCGGGTGCCTACAGCGATATTTACCTACGGGGTCTTGGACGCATCTTGGAGCATGTTGAGCGTTACGCTCTGCCGGGCGCGCGGCTGATTTTGACATCGAGCACTTCAGTGTATGGTCAAAGCAACGGGGAATGGGTGGATGAAGGCTCAGCCACGCAACCAACTGCTGAGACATCGCAGTTAATCCTAGCCGGCGAGGCATTGCTGCGGCCGCAGGATATCGCGGTACGATTGGCCGGAATCTATGGGCCAGGAC
>Ga0315287_10001121_pt1 | contig 24355 bp, 19 predicted proteins | sample YL17G11_0_MG_FD_205037 | JGI IMG/M metagenome (GOLD analysis project Ga0315287, IMG submission 205037) | Sediment microbial communities from Yellowstone Lake, YNP, Wyoming, USA - YL17G11_0 | ecosystem: Environmental > Aquatic > Freshwater > Lake > Sediment | place: USA: Wyoming | collected... | reverse complement strand
ATGGAACCGCAGACCCTTCGACGGTCCCCCATTCTTGCGGCCTATCTTAACGGTTCTATCCTGTTCCATCAATCCGTTGCACAACGATCAAGCAGATCATACCATATGTACAGGGTGTCTTCATCCGGGTAATTTGATATAAGGGCTTTGAATGCTCGATTTCGGCGTTTCGGAAAAAAAAGCCCAGGAACTCCTGGTAAGGATGCAGGCCCTGGATCTGCGAGAGCAGGACCTGGATGAGTCCTTTGTCCGCAGCACCGGTCCGGGCGGTCAGCACGCCAACAAGACCAGCACGTGCGTGGTCCTGACCCACCCGCCCACCGGGATTACCGTCAAGGTCCAAGACAGCCGGTCCCAGACCCTCAACCGCTATCACGCCCGCAAGCGGCTCTGCGAGGTCTTGGAGGCCAGGCTTCTGGGTAAGGAAAGCCCGCAGACCCAACGGATCGCCAGGCTTCGTAAGCAGAAGGACCGCCGCAGGCGGCGCCACAAGGACAAACTGGAGCCAGCCTCGTAGGTCTTGCTAAGACCTGTCCCATGTCATACACTCTGAAGGGTCCTTTGGCCATGCCTGCCGTGATATATTCCTGGCCCTGGACAAGGCCGTGGTGGCCGGCAACCTCACTGGGCAACGAAGCTACTACGGCTCACTCTACGAGCTGGACCCGGCGATCACCCTTGCGGCCCTGGTGGGCCACCCCAACGTCTTCTGGGAAGACCGTCTCCACGTCCCTGTGGAGGTCGTGAAGGGCACACCGGAGGTGCACATCGTGCCCAAGGGCCAAAAGGTCCGCGTCTCAATAGACCCCTATCCCATCTCGAACCCGGGGGATCCCGCGAACACCCGTTGCGTCATCAAGGAGTCGCCCACGCGGGTGCGGGTCCTGGCCTTTGAGCCAATCCACATAAAGATGGCAGAGATCCTCGGCAGGGAAGACCTGACCCTGCCGAAGGACCGCTCTGCAGAGGCCCTCGCCCGACTCCAGGGCCTGTCCAGGCACATCCCGATCCAGTCGGACGTGGCCCTGGCCGAACATGCCTTGGAGACAATCGAGGCATTGGATGCAGACCAGGACCTGGTCATCAAGATGCGGGCGATCGAGATCCAGCACGACTCCCACGCCAGACACATCCTCAAGTCCCTGGTCCAGACCTTCATCCTGCGGAGGACCAAGTCGCAGGTACTCGAGGACCTCCCTGCCCGCACCGAATTGATAACGATTCGACATGCGGGTCTACGATCTCTACGCCATGGCTAGAAGTTCTCTTCTCGGTTCTTGTCTGAATCCCTCGAAAGGATATACTGTAGATCATGCTCACCAAACTGACAATCCGCAACTTCAAACAACTCGATGAGGTCGTCCTGGAACTGGGAAAAGCCGTTGTATTCATTGGCCCGAATAACTCCGGTAAGACCAGTGCCCTACAGGCCCTGACGCTCTGGGATGTTGGCCTAAAGAAATGGCAGGCCAAAAGAGAGGACAAAGACCGTCCGGAGAAACGCCCTGGCGTGGCCATCAACCGTCGTGATCTCTTCGCCATCCCCGTTCCTACCGCCGATCTATTGTGGCGAGACCTCCACGTCCGCAACGTGCACCGTGGACAGGATAAGAAACAGGTAACCCGTAATGTCCGTATTGACGTCATAACCGAGGGTATCAACGACGGTACGCCCTGGAACTGCGGGTTGGAGTTTGACTATACCAACGATGAGTCGTTTGTCTGTCGCCCGATCCGCAAAACGGGTTTTGAAGAAACGCCGGTGGGTAAGACCGAATTCACCGAAGTCCCTGATACGATTGCCGGTGTTCGTGTCGTCTACCTACCACCCATGTCGGGATTGGTGGACCGTGAGTTCTTGAAGCAACCCGGTGAAATAGCCTTCTTCATTGGCCAGGGACAAACCGCCCAGGTGTTGCGTAACCTCTGCCACCAGGTCTTCTCACAGAATGCAGAGGGCTGGAATAGCCTCTCTGGCCATATCCGCCGCCTCTTTGGTGTGGAACTTCTCCCTCCTGAGTTTAGCCAGAATTCTGCGGAGATCCGCCTCAAGTACCGTGACATCAAAAGCGGCTCCCGTCTCGACATTTCCTCTTCAGGACGAGGGCTACAACAGACCCTCCTGTTGTTGGCGCATCTGTCCGCCAATCCAAAGACCATCCTGTTGCTCGATGAACCCGATGCCCACCTAGAGATCCTCCGCCAGCGTCAGATCTTCACCCTGCTTATGGAGACGGCCGAGGCCCAAGGATCGCAAATCATTGCCGCCAGTCATTCTGAAGTGGTGCTCAATGAAGCCGTCAGTAGGGGTCGTGTCATTGCCTTTGTCGGGAAGCCCCACGTCATCAATGACCGTGGCTCCCAGGTCCTTAAGGCCCTCACAGACATTGGTTTTGAGGACTACTATCAGGCGGAACAGACCGGTTGGGTGTTGTACCTTGAAGAGGCTACGGATCTGGCTATCCTACAGGTCTTTGCTGAATTGCTGGACCACTCGTCTGCCCGGGAGGCCCTTACTAGACCCTTTGTCTGCTATCTCAGTACCAACCTTCCTCAGCGGGCTCGTGACCACTTCTATGGTCTGCGTGAAGCTCTGCCCAGCCTGCCCGGAGTGGCCCTATTTGATCGCCTTGACAAGGAACTTGCCCGGGGTACCCCGCTGGTCGAGACCATGTGGCGCCGTCGTGAGATCGAGAATTACTTCTGCACCGAGGAAGTCCTTCTCGCCTATGCGCATGGAGAGGCACCGGACGACCTGTTCCTGCTCGCTCAACGTGATCTGCGGGACCGGGCCATGCGAGAGTCCATCCAGGAGGTGTCATCCGCCCTGAAGACGCTCAATAAACCGGACCCCTGGTCGGCAGACATCAAGTCAAGCGATGATTTTTTAGACCCGCTGTTTCGTGCCTTCTTCAAAAAGCTGTCTCTTTCATTAGCCCTGCGAAAGAGCGACTATTACACACTGGCCCGATTGATACCCAAGGACAAACTGGATAGTGAAGTTCATGAGAAGTTAGATCTCATTGCTTCCGTTGCAGCCAAGGCCAAGGAAGACCGTGGCTTGTAGAGAGAGACAGCGTATAGCGTATAGCGTATAGCGTGGAGCGTGGAGCGGTCAGGGAGAGGGATGGAGGCGGACAGGATTACTGGCTGCCTTGTCTATCGGAAGGGATCCCCTATAATACGTCGCGGAGACTGCCTCCAGTGAAAGGGCTAAAGGAATGGCTGTTCCCAAGATCGTTGTGGACCTGATAGAGCGATTCGACCGGAATCGTGAGGAGTACCTATCGGAACCCTACAACGAAACCCAGCTCCGTCGGGAGTTCATCGATCCTCTTTTCAAGGCCCTTGGCTGGGACGTGGACAACGAGCGGAGTTATGCCGAGGCATACAAAGACGTCATCCACGAGGACGCCATCCGCATCGGCTCTGCCACCAAGGCCCCGGACTACTGCTTCCGCATCGGTGGTACCCGCAAGTTCTTCCTGGAGGCCAAGAAGCCAGCGATTAAGATAGCCGATGACCCGGACCCGGCCTACCAACTGCGGCGATACGCCTGGTCGGCCAAGCTGCCCCTGTCGATCCTGATGAACTTCGATCAACTGGTTGTGTACGACGGTCGAATCCGACCTGCCAGGACCGACAAGCCCTCTACGGCCCGAGTTCTGCACTTCCTATACAGCGATTATGCCAAGCAATGGGACCAGATCGAGTCCATCTTCTCCCACGACGCGGTCCTGAAGGGGGCGTTCGACAAGTATACCCAGACCTCCCGCCTCAAGAAGGGCACCGCCCAGGTAGACGATGCCTTCCTGGCAGAGATCGAGTCCTGGCGAGAGGCCTTGGCCCACAACATTGCCCTTCGTAACCCACGACTGACCAGCCGCGAGCTCAACTTCGCCGTACAGGTGACCATCGACCGGATCATCTTCCTGCGGATCTGCGAAGATCGGGGTATCGAGGCTTATGGTGAGCTTCTGGCCCAGATCAACGGCTCGGACGTGTACCAGCGCCTGCTGGCCCTGTTCCAGAAGGCGGATGACCGATACAACTCCGGTCTGTTCCACTTCCACCCGGAAAAGGATCGGTCTGAACCACCGGATGAGTTAACGCCAGGATTGACTATCGACGACAAGCCCCTGCGGGAGATCGTCCGGTCCCTCTACTATCGATTGCCCCTACGAGTTCTCCGTCTTGCCTGCCGAGATCCTGGGCCACGTGTACGAGCAGTTCCTGGGCAAGGTCATCCGACTGACCGAGGGGGGCCACGCCAAGGTAGAGGACAAGCCCGAGGTCAAGAAGGCTGGCGGCGTGTACTATACGCCCACCTATATCGTGGACTACATAGTCATGAACACGGTGGGCAAGCTCCTCGAAGACCGTTCGGTCCGCAATCTCAAAAACAGGCCGCCGAGGCTGGACCGACCGCTCCGTGTCCTGGACCCTGCCTGCGGTGCAGGCTCTTTCCTCCTGGGGGCTTATCAATACCTGCTCGACTGGTACCTGGACTGGTACATGAGAAACGATCCCCAGCAGTGGGCCAGGAAGAAGGACCCGCCCATCCGGCAGGTCTCCAGCTCCAATGGGAACGGATACAGGCTGACGGTGGGGGAGCGCAAACGCATCCTCCTGGATCACATCTTCGGCGTGGACATCGACACCCAGGCAGTTGAGGTCACCAAGCTCTCGCTGTTGCTCAGGGTCCTGGAGGGTGAAAAAGACCCGGCCCTGTTTTACACGCAGCGGGCCTTGCCGGACCTGAGCAACAATATCAAATGCGGAAACTCACTCATCGGCCCCGATTTCTACAACGGACAGCAGATGGTGATGTTCGGCGAGGAGGAACGGCTTCGGATCAACGCCTTCGACTGGGAGAAAGACGGTTTTCCCGAGGTGATGAAGGGGGGAGGCTTCGATGCTGTGATCGGGAATCCGCCGTATGTGAATGCATGGGAACTCTACGCTTCGTTGCCTCACGTCAGAGACTTGATCAACCGTAGCAATTCCTTCGCTACCGCTGAACGACATTGGGATCTGTATGTACTCTTCCTCGAGCGAAGTCTGCAAGTTGCCCGGCGGAACGGCAGAGTTTCATTCATCATTCCATACTCGTATGCCATACAAAAATACGGCATGGCCTCACGGAGTCTCATCCTCCGAAGTTATCAGATTGAGAGCATCGCAGACCTTCGGAACGTCCTTGTCTTTGGAAAGATTCCAGTCATTACTATTATCCCGGTCATCCTGAAGACCGCTCCAAGGCCTCAGCACTCCGTCGAAATCTATACACCTGGCCCAACTGCAACTAAGCATCACCCCGGTGAGATACGACGCTCCCACACGATCTCCCAGCAACTACTGCTCTCCCAGCATGAGCACATGCTTCGCATCGATCTCGCTGACGGTGTACAGGCGATCTGCGAAAAGGTGGAATTAAAAAGCATCACAGTCGGCGACATCTGTCTCGTCAACTATGGTGCTCAAATGTCAAGCCGGGAGAAGGGCAGATTCGGTAAGGAATATGTGCTTCGAGATAGCTCCAGGTCCAAGACGTGCAGGAGGACTGTCTCTGGTCGAAACCTATACCGCTACTCAGTGAAGTGGGAGGGGAAGTACGTTGAGTGGAAGCTTGCTCCTGAAATGTACGGCCCACGCGAACCGGCCTTCTTCGAGACGCCTAAGCTGATGGTTCGGGACATCACAGGCACCCATCGTCTAGAGATAACCCTTGATGACTCTGGGATATACTGTGACCATACGATTCTTTGTGCTCTTAGGGCCGTAGATGTCTTGTCATGGAAAGAAATGCCCGATTCATCTGTTGGATTGTCGCAGCGTGTCTCTTTGAAACTGCTGTTGGGGTTACTCGCCAGTCGAGTCATTTCAGCCTACTACTACTGGAAACTCACAGGCGAGGGTATCCGCACAGGCGGGGGATTTCATACATATCCCAAGACGATCCGTCAATTGCCGGTCTTCGACATCCGAAGAAGGAATACAGGGCAACTGAAATCGGCAGCAAGCATTGAGCAATTGGTGGAACAGATGTTGGCCATGCACAGGCAGTTGGCTGACGCCAAGACCCCGCATGAGAAGACCGCACTAGAGCGTCAGATCGCTGCCACCGACGCCCAGATCGACCGCTTGGTCTACGATCTGTATAGCCTGACCAACGAGGAGATTCAGATCGTGGAAGGAGGAAAGCCATGAAGGCGATTCGACTATCCGCCCATGCCTTGGATTACCTCAACAGGCGAGGTTTTACGGTCACGGTCTATACCTATTACTATTAGAGCTACGGTGCCTTATGAAGATATCATACGATCCAGAAGTGGACGCCCTAAGCATCACCTTCCGTGAGACGAGCGTGACGACCAAGCATCTCGCCGAAGGCATCGCCGCAGACTATGACAGTGAAGGCCGGCTGGCTGGGCTGGAGATCCTGGACGCCGTTCGTCGCTTTGGTGGGCAAGAGACACTCCGTCAGATCGTGTTTGAGGGCATAGGCCCCTCTGTGCGGGCCTGATAAGGGAAAAGGATAAAAGGCGGTTCAGGGAGGAGTGCTGATGCGGATTCCGTCTCAGCAGGTACTTGCCCTTGTCGGCCTGTAGGAGGACTCCATCGTTCTGCGGTTCATGGCCGAAAAGACCTTATACCGGCCATAAGTGGAGCGCTCCGCGTCTGATGATTATTGCGGCGAGTTGGGCTGTTTGAAATCCAGTTGGCCTCGTCCATCTATGGCCGGTCCTTCTCTTTCCGGCCATGAACCGCCCAACCTCCAGCCGGGGCAGAGGTCTCGACAGCGAGAGCCCCCTGGCGGATGGAAGCCGGATGGATTGCCCCCTGAACCGCATTCCTTCCTGCCTGCCGGCAGGCAGGTCTCAAGATGTTACAACCTCAAGCCTACTTTGACCCATCCCTCTTGTGTCCCAAGACCTGGACAGATAACACCCCAGTTGCCCCTGCAGCCAGGGCCGCGCCGATGAGGAAGGCGGTGGTCGGACCGGCCTTGGCAAAGAGGACTCCAAACAGAAGGCTTGCCGGCAGTGCAGCCATCGCCACCACGGCGTGGTATAAGCCAAAGGCCCAGCCCCGCTGTGCGGCAGGGACAAAGTCTGCCACCAGGGCCCGCTCTGCCCCCTCAGTCATGCCGTAGTAAGCGCCATACACGAGCAGGAGGCCCAACACATGGACAAGATCGCTGGCGAACGGCATGGTCCCGTACACGGCCATGTAGATGAACCACCCGATCAGGATCGCCTTGCCCCTGCCGAACCGATCGGAGAATCGGCCGCCGGGCAGACTAAAGACGATCTTGGATAGATGCAACATTACCCACAGGCTGATCACAGATCCGGCCCCCAAGCCCAGCCTTTCCTGGGCATAGAGGACCAGGAACAGGTCCGAGCTGTTGCCCAAGGCAAACAGCCCCACCGCCCCAAGAAACATGTAGAAGCCCCTCGGCAGCGCGCCGTGTCCAGCGTTCAGCGTACCGTCTTGGTCCTTCTTCTGACTTCTGTCTTCTGACTTCTGTCTTCTGGTCTCTGTCACCCCCGCCCACAACACGATCAGGGCGATCAGTCCTGGGATCAGGGACAGTGCAAAGACCCATCGCAGGGCCTGCATCGTTGCTGCACCGGTGGTCGGGCCTGCCTTCCAGAGCGAGGTCTGGCCCACCATGATCGAGAGGATGGCCAGGGCCAGGATGGGCCCCGTGACTGCGCCGATGTGATCCATCATCCGATGGAAGCTGAAGGCCAGGCCGCGGACGTCGGCATCTACAGTGCCGGCCAATAAGGCGTCACGCGGTGAGGTGCGGAGTCCCTTGCCGATCCGGTCCAGGAATCGCAGTCCTACTACGTGCCAGCCTGCCATGGCCAAGGCTGACAGCGGCCTGACTATCGTGGACAGACCGTACCCCGCTAATGCCCAGGGCTTGCGTAGGCCTGACCGATCCGACCAGCGGCCGGACAGGAGCTTCAATATGCCGGCAGTGGTCTCAGCGATCCCATCCATGATGCCCACGTATACGGCCGCGCCCTGGACCGTGACAAGGCCGGCCAGGAACATCGGCAGCAGGGGATAGACCATCTCGCTGGCCACGTCGGTCAGGCAGCTCACAAGGCCCAGCCATACGACGTTGGGCTGCAGGACCTTGCGCCAGGGCGTCTTCGATGCATTCGTAAGGGCCACATCATCCATGAAAGGCTATCTCCTATCCCAGCATAGCCAGGGTCAAGAGGAAACGAAAAGCTTGAGTCAGCCACACGTTGATTTTTTATAACCATCTGACACTGTTTCAGTGTGTTAGTCCCATCTGCCTGCGGAAGCTGCACACAGAACTATATGAATGTACCCCAGAGCGGGTGTGTTCATATAGTGTGTGCCTGACTCAAGTTTTTAGAGGCTCTTATATGACTATCTTGGCACGGTTCAACTCCTGGGAGACCGCATGGGATCACTGTTGCTCGCTTAATCCGACGGTGAAGATCACACCACAGGGCTTGGCCTCGGCCACACGCACGAATCCTTGGTGAGCCTCTGTAAGCCGTTTGACCAGAGCCAGCCCAAGGCCGGTGCCCGTGGTCTGGCGGGTGGACTCCGGCTCAATCCGGTAGAACTGGTCGAAGATCTTCTTTCGCTCGGAGTAGGGCACACCGGGGCCATGATCCTCCACATCGATGAGGATATATCCCTGCTCAACCCTGGTCCGCACGATGATGGTCTTGTCCTGTGCGGAGCGGGCGAACTTCACAGCATTGTCCACCAAGTTCACCACGATCTGCATGACTGCGTCCCGGTCAAAGGTCACAGGGGCCGGGGCGGCCAGGTCCGTCTGGAGGGCAAAGCCGTGCTGGGCTGCATACGGACGCATCATCTCCACCACCTGGCTGACTGTGGCGTTGATGTCACCCAGGGCAAAGCGATACTGCTTTCGGCCCCGCTGGATGCGGGAGAAGTCCAGGACGTTATCGATGAGGCGGCTGAGGCGCTCGCTCTCCTGGCGAATGCTGCCGTAGTACCGGCCCTGTTTCTCTTCCGACCTGATCCAACCCTTTTCCAGCATCTCGGCGTACATCCGGATGCTGGTCAGGGGTGTACGCAGCTCGTGCGAGACAGCGGAGATGAAGTCGTCCTTTTGCCGGGCGAGTCGGACCTGCTGCCATGCCCCATGCCATAGGCTCACCAGGCCCAAGCCCACGGCCAACACGACGACGACGATCGTGCCGAAGTACCAACCGTACAGCCAGCGGACCTTCTGGCTGATCCAGCCTGGATCGATCTCTTTGAGGTTCAGGACCAGATCGCCGAACCCAAAGTCGAGGATGGCCGTGTACGCAGCCAGATCGGACTCCGCCTTGGACAACTCAAATCCCATGTTGTCGCGGATCAAACGACGGGCCGAGTCCTCGACCTCTGCCTGGAGCCGCGACGGGTCCAGGCAAAAACCCTGGAGGAGGTGATCGTCTCCCACCTGCACGTGGCGGACCATGTAGACCAGGCCGTCGAATACGGAGCATGGATCTCCACTGTCGCGGACCACCACCGGGACCAGGGGATCGATCCGCACCGTCACCGTGGCGTCCTCGTTCTGCACGGGACCAGAAGTGACACTACCTAGGGAAGACGGTGTGAGCCTTGCCGTCTGCTGAGGCGGCTGCAGGACCTGGCTGTGTTGTTGGGCCACCTGAGATTGTGGCTCGGCCCTGATGCCCTGGACCTGTGCTTCATGGCGGAAGTCAGCCTGTTGCTGGGTAGGCTGTGGTGTAGACTGACGAACCTGGTTGGCGAGGGCCTCTGTCTGTTGAGTCTGTGTATTGAAGTTATAAGATTGTTGGGTTTGAATACGGTTCGACGCTACATTGTCATAGGCCGTCTGTCTACTGACCTGCATAAGCTGGGTCTTCTGGTCTGGGTTCCGGAGGCTCTCGATGGGCATGGCCTTGGCACGGATTGATGCCTTGCCTTCACTGTCACGGTCCTGGGGTATCTCCTTCAAGACCTGAGGGGTTGACTGCGCAACTTCCGGGAGGCGTCGAAAGGATGAGGGGGTCCTCATGAGCGGGAGGAGCTGGGTCTGTATCTTGGTCGTGAGTTGCCTGACCTCATTGTCGATGGAATAGTTATAGTCATTGGTCCCCTGTCGTTCGAGCAGGTCGTCATTAGGGGTCACGATGGTGCCGTCGGGCTGGACCTGGAAGTGGCCATAGGCCAGGCCGTGGTCGAGCCTTCCGCTCAGGGGCGAACGCACCAGGGTGACGGCCTGCTGCGCCACGGCAACCTGATCCCCAGGCACGTGGTAGTAGAGGTAGTCCATGTAGGGCCGGTCCTGTTCCTGCCGGATGAACTGGTCGAGCTTGTGCTTGACGTCCAGCCGGATCTGTTCTGCAACCTCGGCGAATTCGCCCAGGCGCTGGCCGGCCAGGCCCTGCTGCCACTTGTCCAGGGCCAGGTAACCCAGAAAGGCCAAGATCCCCAGGGCCAGGGCAATAGTCACAGACAGGATGGTCAGTCGCTTGTACATCGTCGTGCCTAAGCGAGACAGTTAAATGGTTAAAAGGTTAAATCGTTAAATGGTTGAAGACACCACTGGCTCTGGTTCATTTGTACACTACAGATTCTGACCTATTTAACCATTTAACCAGTCAACCATTTAACCGACATCATAACGGTATCCTGCCCCACGAACGGTCGTGATGATCATTGGATTGGCAGGGTCATGTTCGATCTTGCCCCGCAGCTTGGCGATATGCACGTCCACCGTGCGGGTGCCCAGGTCCGTCATCTGGTCGTGCCAGACCTTCTCATAGAGCTCTTCGCGGCTGATCACGCGATTGGGATTGGCGGCGAAGTACTGGATTATCTGGGCCTCGCGCGGGCTGATCTCGATCTGCCTCTCCTGGCGAACGGCCTTGAGTGCCGCCACGTCGATCTGCCAATTGCCAAACACGAACTGCCGTCCCACGGAGCGGCCCGGGTCCGTGCGCCGTAATACGGCCTTGATTCTGGCCAGGAGTTCCTCCAGAGAGAATGGCTTGGTAACATAGTCGTCTGAACCCAGGTCAAGCCCGGCGATCCGCTCATGCTCGAGGCCCTTGGCCGTGACCATAATGATGGGCGTTGGCAGCCCCTGCTGTCGCCATCGCGTGCAGAGCTGCTCGCCGCTGATCTGCGGCAGCATCCGGTCCAGCAGGATCAGATCAAACCTTCGCTCACTGACCGTACGCTCGGCCTGCAGGCCGTCCTCTGCCACGGTCACCCCAAATCCGTGAAACTCCAGAAAGTCGACCAGCCCCTCACGGATCTTGGGTTCATCCTCTACCAACAAGATGGATGTGCCTTGCTGCATAAGTAAATTATACGTCAAGCTCCATGCCTGTCTGTGTAAAAAGCCTGTAAAAACCTGGGCCTGATTTTTTACAGCCTATTTACTTCGGATCACCACGCCGCGGACGTATTGTCTGTAGAGACGAAACATCATGATTCCTTTTTTTAGGAGCAAGCCATGAAACGTCATGTCACCTTGATCTGGAGATGGAATTCGGTCGTGATTTTAGGGTGGGCAGTGGCCCTTTGGGCTCAGCCTGCTCACGTTGGTGTACGCCCGCCTGCATCAAACGTGATCGTGCCGCAAAGCCGGGCCTTTGGGTTGGTCCCGGGTAGTCCGCCGGCCATCCGGATCACGGGAGTGGAGGCCCTGGTGGACATCCTCGAGACCACGGCCACCACCACTATCGAGATTCTCCTGGAGAATACCAGCGGCCAGCGTCAGGAGGCGGAGCTGGTGGTCCCCGTGCCGGATGGGGCGGTGATACGGGGATTTGCATACGACGGACCGTCAGGCCAGATCGAGGCCCGGGTCCTGGCCCGCGAGGAGGCGCGGAGGATCTACAGGGACCTGGTCTCCAGGATCCGCGATCCAGCCCTGGTGGAGTTTGCCGGCTACAACCTGATCCGCTCCAGTGTGTTCCCAATCGAGCCCCACGGCAAGCTTCGGGTCCGTCTGACCTATGAGAACCTGCTCCAGGCAGACGGCAACCGGATCGACTATGTCCTGCCGAGGAGCGAGTCCCTTCAGTACGACATAGCCTGGAAGGTGACTGCGAACATTAAGTCCACGCACCCTATCTCCACGGTCTATTGTCCCAGTCACACGGTCTATACCCATCGTGTCAATGACACACACGTCTCGGTCAAGGTCGATGTCGAGGCGGGCAAGAGGCCCGGGCCCTTCCGGCTGTCTTATCTGGTTGAATCCAAGGAGGGCGATGTAACGGCTTCGCTGTTGGCCTTCCCGGACCCGGAGGTAGGTGGTGGGTACTTCCTCCTGTTGGCGGGTGTCCCGGTCGGCCAGCGGCCCGGGACCGATGCCATGAAGCGGGAGGTAATCTTGGTCATCGACCGGTCCGGTAGCATGCGAGACCAGAAGCTCTCGCAGGCTAAGGAGGCAGCCTTGCAGGTGATCGCAGGATTGAAGGAGGGAGAGGCCTTCAACGTCATCGTCTACAGCAACACCGTGGAGCTCTTTTCTCCCAAGCCGGTCCTCAAGGACGGCCAGACCCTCATCGCCGCCCGCCGGTACATCGAGGGCATCACGGCTACGGGGGGAACCAATCTCCACGATGCACTCAAGACCGCCCTGGAACAGGCCCCCACACAAGGGATGCTCCCGATTGTCCTATTCCTGACCGACGGCCTTCCGACCGTGGGTCAGACCTCAGAGGTCGCGATCCGCGATCTGGCTACCCGGTCCAATCCCCACCACCGCCGGATCTTCACCTTTGGTGTGGGCCTCGACGTCAATGCCCCGCTCCTGGAGAAGCTGGCTGAACTGTCGCGGGCCAAGGCGGAGTTCGTGCTGCCGGATGAAGACGTGGAGGTCAAGGTCGGTAAGGTATTCAGTCGTCTCGCCGGACCAGTCCTGGCTGAACCCAGATTACAGATCCTCGACGCAGACGGCAAGCCGGCCCTCGGCCGGGTCCGTGACCTCCTGCCTGCCGCGTTGCCGGACCTGTTTGAGGGGGATCAGCTTGTCTTGTTGGGCCAGTACATCGGCCAAGAGGGGATCACGTTCGAGCTCACCGGTCGCCACCTGGGCAACGTGCGTACCTCTCGATTCAGCCTCGATCCGGCCAAGGCGGACAGGCTCCACGGCTTTGTCCCTCGCCTCTGGGCGAGTCGCAAGATCGCGGAGCTGATCGACCTGATCCGCCAGATGGGGGCGGACGGCTCCCGTTCTGCGGACGATCCCAAGGTCAAGGAGCTGACCGAGGAGATCGTGCGCCTGTCCACGAAGTTCGGTATCCTGACCGAATACACGGCCTTCCTGGCACGCGAGGGTACGGACCTGCATAATCCGATACAGGTCACGCGGGAGGCCATGTACAACTTCGACCGTCGTGCCATGCAGGTTCGATCAGGCGCAGGGGCCGTGAACCAGGGCCTCAACCTCCAGCGGCAGAAGGGAGAGGCCGTACTCAACTACGAGAACAGCTACCTCAATGAACGGATGGAACAGGTCCGGGTCAATACGGTACAGCAGACCCATGACCTTGCCTTCTACAACAGGGCGAACCGATGGATCGACAGCCGTCTGGCCTCCGCCCAGGCTGAGGTCAGGCCCGATCGGACCATCGAGTTTGGGACTGAGGCGTTCTGGAACCTGGTCGAGCGTCTGGCCCGCGAGGGTCGTCAGGCGAGCTTGGCCTTCTCGGCAGATGTGCTGCTGAAGATCGACGGCCAGACCGTGCTGGTCACGATGCCGAAGAACTGACGGGAGAAAGGAGATAGGCCATGAGCACGATTCGATGGACACTGGCGGTTGTGGGATTGACATGTTCCTGGGCGCACACGGCAAGGGCCAATGGGGGACCGTTTGTAGTCAAGTATCCGGGAGGTGATCCAGCAGCCAAAGGGGTGTTGGCTAGGATTGGGCCGGACCTGAAACCGGGGCACGAGACGCGGCTGCGCGTGGTCAAGGAGGATTTGACGATGATCTTCGAGAAGAACTTAGGTCTGGGTATCGACGATCCCAACAGCCCGCCACTGGTGCGTGTCCTGGCTGACTATACCATCGAGAATCCCATGGACGACAGGATCGAGGTAGACTTTGGGTTCCCCATCCTGCGAGGCATCTTCGTCTCACCCTATTCGATGGCCCCTGTCCCTGAGGTGAGAGTCAAGGTCGATGGAAGACCCATCCCCTGCGTTATCCTCTCGAACTCAGTCCTATATGGTATGATCCGCCAGCAGGCCCGATCTGCGATCGAGAAGGCCCTCACCGAGGACCAAACCCTAAGGGACTTGGCTGCCAGCCTGCGTGCGGCCAAGGATAAACAGATCGAGCAGGCTCGACAGTCCCTTCATTCGTACCTGGCTGAGGCCGGGATGTACGATCCTACAGTCTATGCCCGAGTCGACTACCTAGATACAAAGGCCAGACTGTCCGACGCCCAGCGCGCGGCCTGCAAGGCCATCGGAGATCCCAATCACAGGTATATCCCGCACCTATGGACCGACATAGTCCCCAAAGGCGTCCTGTTCACCAACATGCGGGTTGAGCACAAAGTTGTGCATCCCAACTCCACGGGCTCGATGGTGACCGGGCATTGGGAGTGGGACGACCTCGATTGGACGAGGCCCGTGGCCCCTACAGTGCTGGAGTACCTCGACCTCGGTGCCGCATCCGGCATGGTGTCCTCCATCCTGAATCGGGTGAGATAGTCGAGTTGGTGGAGCCTTGCGACCTCATAATGACCACGGTATGATGGCCTTGGCTGTCGTGATACTGATGACCGGCATGGCACAACAGCGGTGTATCCACGGAAGGACGCATGGTCAGCAACGGGATCAAGTTGGTTCTCTGCGTGTTAATCTGCCTCGGCGCGGGTGTCTTGGGATCGTTGTTCTCCGTGGGCAAGAACTTCCAGGACTGGTATGGTCAGCTCCACAAGCCCTGGTTCAATCCGCCGAACTGGATCTTTGGCCCGGTCTGGACCATACTGTATGTCCTCATGGGCGTGGCTTTATTCCTGGTTTGGCAAAAGGGTCTCAACCGCAGGGCCGCTCGAATAGGCTTGGTTCTATTTGCCGTACAGCTTGCCCTCAACTCCCTGTGGACGCCGCTGTTCTTTGGGTGGCATTGGATCGCGGCCGCATTGGTGGACATTACCTTTCTGTGGCTGGCCATCCTGGCCACGATCGTGGCATTTCATCGCACATCCCTGCCAGCCGCCGTGTGTCTTTACCCGTATCTTGGCTGGGTCAGCTTCGCTGCTGTCCTCAATGCAGTCATCTGGCACCTTAACCGCTAGAATCGTGGAGGATCGACCATGGATCTAAAAGACTACTTCGAGAACACAAAGGGCCTTGGCGTGCTGGCCACTGCCGACAGTAATGGCAAGGTCGATGTGGCTGTCTATGCCCGACCGCACGTGATCGACGATGACACCATTGCCCTGATCATGAGCGACAGACTCAGTCACCAGAACCTGCAATCCAATCCGCATGCAGCCTACCTCTTTGTGGAAGATGGCCCGGGCCACAAGGGCCGCCGTCTGCACCTGACCAAGCTCAGCGAGGACACGGACCCCCAGGTCATAGTCGCAATACGGCGCAAGAGCCGTCCCTCCAGCGAAGAGGACTCTCCCAAGTACCTGGTCCGCTTCCGTATCAATGAAGTCCGCCCGGTCGTGGGCGGATAGGCCGCTCTGGCCTTTTTCCGACAGGTCCAGCCGGAGTCCCTTGACTCGCTCCATAGTGCGCGACGGACCTGCGCCTGGCTTTCGGATTGCAGGCGATGCCATTTTCCGGTAAAATATCCCAATGCTTAAACTGGCTGTAATAGACCGCACGAACACACATACCCCTTGCGACCGCCGGGGTGCGGCGAGGTTCCATCTCGACGGCCTCATTGCCACGCGGCGGCCTATCCAAAGGAGCTAGAATGGCCGACGGTGTACGTACCTATACCATTAAATCTCCAGAGGCCACTGAGGTCTTCATCTCGGCCGTGCCCAGGCCTGGCCAACCGATCGATGTCGAGGCCAGGCGGATCTTCCAGGCGATACACGATCGGCTGTGCGGTACGAAGGCGGCGGTGATCTTTCAAGAACGCCTTTTTGGCACGGAGGCCGTCATGGGGCCGTTGCTGGCCGTGCGCGGGGAGTGCTATGGTCCGATCGACGACGGCGTGCCGCCCAGCCTCTTGGTATGCGCCCAGCCCCGGATCGGCCCGTGGGCCGGCGTGCAGGTGCATGCGGTCGAGTCGGATACGCAGGCCGAGGTGATTCGGGATTCCCAGGGGTGTCCTTGCGGGCGAAGTGTCCGTACGGCCCGATGTCACTATCTGGGCCTGTCTGCAATCGCAGCCCCCCAGGCTGGAGACGCCCAGCACCAGGCCAGGGCCATGTTTGAGCAGGCACACGCCATCCTCAAGTCCAAGGGGGTCTCTTTCCTGGCAGTTCCGCGCACCTGGCTCTGGCTCCGCGACATCACCGACTGGTACTCCCGCTTCAACCACGAGCGAACCGCCTTCTTCATGGAATGTGGGATACTCGGCAAATCCGAGCTTTCTCCCATGCCAGCCAGTACCGGGATCGGCCTGTGCCCTGCGGGCGGCGCGGCCTGTGCGATGGATCTGACGGCCGTGCTCAAACCGGCCAAGGCCATTGAGTATCTCCAGGCGGCCGGCAGACAGCGGAGCGCCTATGAATACGGCTCGGCCTTCTCCCGAGCCAGCCGGGCCGTGACGCCTGCGGGCCGGACCGTGTTCGTGTCCGGCACCGCCTCGATCGACCACGATGGCCGGACCCTCCACACAGGGGACCCCATTCGCCAGATCACGACCACGCTCGACAATGTCCTGGCCGTGCTCGCCGATATGGATTGCCATGCCGCAGACGTAGTGCAGGCCATGGCTTACTGCAAGGCGCCGGAGGTGGAGGCCGCCTTCGAGACCGCCAGGGGAAGACCGGACTGGCCATGGATTACCATGATTTGCGACGTATGCAGGCCCGAGCTTCTGTTTGAAGTCGAGGTCACGGCCGTGCCTCGAGGCTAGCCAGATCTGCACAGACCAGCTCCCTGTCGTTTCTGGCAAAGATGCTCCGGTCAGCGAACGCCGGATGGGACCAACACACGCCGCCTCTCTGATCGAGCTGGCCTGTCGTCGGCTCGATGACCTGGGTGCGGCTGATCTGCCTGCAGCCCTTGGGACCAAGCTCCGTGATGATGAGTTCCCCTCGCTCGTTGAACATCCAGACCTGCTGGCCGTGCCGGACAAGGTGAATGTTGGCCCATCGGGCCTTGGGCACTAGCTGCAGGTCCTCCCAGATCCGGTCGCCGGTCTGGAGGCTCAGACATCGCAACTGCCCGTAGCTGTCCACGCCGTAGATGAAGTCACCCAGCATGACCGGAGTGGAGATGCAGCAGTGCAGTGCGTCGGTGACCTGTTCGTTCTGGCCGCACCGCTGCCAGACCTTATCCACCTTCAGCCCATTGGGATCGAGGCGGAGCAGAAGCGACCCGTCATAGAACCCAGTCAGGAATAGATTTTCCCCGTGTACCACGGGGGTGGCGATATTGATGACCATCTGCTTGGGCTTGAAGGGATACTGCCAGTACACCTGCCCCGTCTGTGGATTGAGGGCCGCGATCCCATCGCCTGTCCAGCAGATCAGGACTCGCCGGCCTGGCTGCTCGATGATGATCGGTGAGGAGTACGAGGCACGGTCATTCAGGGCCCGCCACCTCTCCTGGCCGCTGCGTTTGTCGAAGGCGATCAGACAGGCCCCAGGACGGCCTCCAGCCTGCACGATCACCAGGTCTCCTTCGACCAGGGGCGACGCCGCAATACCCCAGATGGGCATGGCCACCTGATACTCGGCCTTGAGTTCCTTGTTCCAGACCACCTGGCCGTCCGAGGTCTTGAGGCAGAACAGATGTCCCATGGTCCCCAGCGAAAACGCCAGTTCTCCTCCGATTGTCACAGAGGCCCTTGGACCGGCCGTGTATTGGACCTTCTCGTAGGCACACGCATACTCATGGCGCCAGATCGTTTTGCCCGTGGGTACGTCCAGGCACAGTACCCGCTCGATCTCCTTGGGGGTCCTCTGGCGATCCATTACAAACACGCGTCCTCCAGCCACGGTGGGGCCTGAATACCCTGGCCCAACCTCGGCTCGCCAACGGACCTGCAGTTGTGCACCGGTGAACTGCTCGACGATCCGATCCTCAGACCAGACGCCATCCCGGTTGGGCCCCCGCCACTGAGGCCAGTCCGCTCCGTGTACAGCGGTGCAAAGCACCAACAAAAACGACATCTTCACAGCACATCTATGCTTCATGGTACCGTCAGACTCCTGCATCCAGGCAAGGGGGCTTCATCCGCACCCACGATCCGGCATAGGGTAACGTCTCGCACGCGTCTCTGTCAATGTTGGGAAAGGGGTGCCGACGGCGTACCATGATAAAAAAGGGCCCGATTGCGCGATACGCAACCGAGCCCTCGGAACCGTCCTATGGACTCATCTGCAAGGCCGCTATGGGGCTGGTCGAACGTAGAACGTCACTGTGGCAATCTTGACGTTCGGCGTGTTGGCTGGAAGCTTCCAGACCTCCACGTTCTCTCCATGAATACGGTAGTTCACCGTAACCGTGCCGGGCCCAAGCGGATTGGGGTTAGGGTCGAACCACGCGGTCCAGGTGCCGCCGGCAGCGGAGGCAGCCGCGGCCTCCAACTTCAATTCGGCCTTGAAGTTGAGCTGGACCTCTTTTAAGAACGGTCCTCCTGAGACCGTGATGGGGAAGGGAGCCGGACTGGCCGGCACGTCGTAGAGTACGTCTATGGTCGCCACCGCCATCCAATCGGGTCCTGGGCCTGGACCAGGACCAGGACCAGGACCAGGGCCTGAGCCGGCCTGTTCATAAGCACCCATGTCGACCTGTGTGCTCTGGACGCGGGTGTCGCCATCCCGATCCACAGGCAGCTTCTCGGTGGAATTGCCGTCCCCATCCAGATCCAAGGCGTCCGCAGGCAGCCGGGTTTGAGCGCCCTTGTTGATACATGGCGAATCGCCCTTGAGGTGATAGTCGCCGTCGATCCACTGGCCTTCGATACTCCGCTGACCTGGATCAACGAAATGCGGATCGGTGTTGAGGTTGCCGGTCCCGGACCAGCCGCCCTGGACGTCGCTGTAGGCCACGGTGACGATCGAGGTATTGTTGCTGGCGATCTCGTTGCCGCCGTTGTACAGGATGCTGTTGGTCACTGCGATCGCGTCAGTCACAGGCGTCCCCCAGACGAAGCTGGCCACGGCCTTGCCGTGGGGGGCCGTATTGTCGGCCACCGTGCAGTCATCCAAGGACAGGCTGCCGCCCACGTTATAGATGGCGGAGCTGCCCACGGTCTCAGCCTGGTCTGCGGAATTACCCACGATCAGGCCGTTGACCAGGTCCAGGGTCCCGTCCTGGTTGTAGGCGCCCCCGCCGAACAGCATGGCCCGATTGCCGCTCAGGGTGCAGTTGCCCAAGGCCACGGACCCGGCCATGCACGCCAGGCCCCCGCCGAACACCGCCGTGTTTTTCTTGAGGGTGCAGTTGAGCAGCACCGGATTGCCTGCTACTACATACAAGCCGCCGCCGTAGTGATGCGGATAGGGCCCATCTGCCTGACCGTCTGTGATCGTGAATCCGTCAAGGATAGGAGGTGGGAATACCGCGGACGAGGTTACCACGTGGAAGCTGTTGTCGTCCCTGTTGAGGATGCCCCATAGATCGTCCCCAGCCAGGTCGCCGCTTAGGATCGTCGGATATACATTGACACCGCGGGCATTGGGGTTGGGCTGGCCGTTCCCGGCATATCCGCCCTTGATCTTCACCCCGCCTTGCAGGTCAAACGACGCGGCCCGGTCGCCCGATATCACGGCCGAACCCTGGTCCGGCTTGTACGTGCCTTCGGCTACCCGTATCTCATCGCCGCTCCAGGCCACAGCCAGGGCATCCTGCAGCCTCTTGTATGCCTTGGACCAGGTCGTTCCGTTGGGAGAGCTGCTGGGCGAATCCTTGTCCGCGTAGATCACCTTGCCTGAGCCGACTGTAAAGCGGATCTCGAACGGACCCTTGGCGGTCGTCCCCTTGAAGGTCCATCGCCCTGCAGCCAGGGGCCCAAACTGACCCTGCAGACCACACACGGGCATGAGGATCAGGGTGCACATCGATGGCGGCGGGCCCATGAAGTCCAGTTCAACGACCTTGTTAAACGAATCTACGGCAATGATCGGATTGCCCCCCATCGCCCTCTCGGCCACGCAATCGTTGGGGTATACCCCTGTAGGCCCGCTGAAGGTAATACCTTGTGTGGTAGCGGGATGCGGCGGATCGATGGTCCAGGCCGCAGGCGGCGTTTGGCCCGGGATCCACGAGACACTTGGGGCCGCAGCCGCCATCCCACACAACCCCAACAACAACACCATGACCAGAACATCCTTGTTCGTTTTCATGTCCGTAACCTTTCTATAGAACCTCCGTGGAATTGAGTCATCATGGGCAGCCAAGCTGTCCATCTTACAAAATTGCGATCGAGGACGGGCTTTGCGGAGGGCTGATAGACGTGGGCAAGCCCATTGCCCCCTCCCCCGTCTTGGTCTGTGCATGCCACCTATGGCTCGGACCTCCATGTCCTGTCCTCCAACGGCCAACAATCCAGGCCCACTGAGTCCTATATTAAGTCTACCTATAGCCTTGTTGTCAAATCATTCTTTACTCCTTTTAGGGCCGTGCAAAAGGCCAGGCGGGCGGGTCGCAGACTCGTGGAGAGTATGGCCTGATCAGCGAGTTGATTCAGAGGCTGGCTCAAATTACTTGTCAGTCTCTAATTCCCAGATCGTCCTTGGTCAGGATGCTGTCAAACGTGAAGCCCGCTGCGATTATGGCCTCGCGTGCGCCTTGTCTGCGGTCTATTGTGGCCACGATCTTGGCCACCTTGGCCCCGGCCTCGGTGATGACCTTGGCCGCCTCCAGGACCTGGCCGCCTGTGGTGGCGATGTCCTCGACCAGCAGGACCACGTCACCGGGTCTGATTCGGCCTTCGATGAGCTTGCCTGTGCCGTAGTCCTTCTTGCTGTTGCGCACGATGATCCAGTGCTTGCCGGTCTCCATGGCCGTGGCCGCGGCCAGGGCGATGCCGCCTAATTCCGCGCCTGCGATCAAAGTGATCTCGTCGGTGACATGCTTGGCGAATTCCTGGCCCAGGGCCTTGAGGATATCAGGGCAGGTCTCAAAGAGGTATTTGTCGAGGTAATACTTACTCTTCTTGCCGCTCCGCAGCGTGAAGTCACCTTCCAGGTAAGCGGTCTCTTTGATCCGGCGGATCAGGTCTTGCCGTGTCATCGGTCACCTATACATTCAGTTCCACTTTGTGATTCAGGACCTTCCGGTATCTCCGCAGGACGGGCCTGACGACCTCCGCCAGGTACTCGTCCACCTGCTGGGGTGCACGGCCGACGTAGTCGGCGGGATTCAAGACCCTGGCGAAGTCTATGGCGGAGAACGCAGGGTCTGCCTTGAGCCGGTCGATCAGGTCGTTGGGCAGGCCCAGTTGCTTGACCTGTGCCGCAGCGTCCCGGGCGTGTCGGCGAATCTTCTCATGCAACTGCTGCCGATTGCCCCCTGCCACAACCGCGGCCATGAGGATGCCCTCCGTGGCCATGAAGGGCAGCTCCGCTGCCACGTGACAGGCAATGACCTTGGGGTAGACCACAAGCCCGTCCAAGACGTTCGTCAATACTTCCAAAATCCCGTCCACGGCCAGGAATGCCTCGGGGATCACCAGCCTGCGGTTGGCCGAGTCGTCCAGGGTCCTTTCAAACCACTGCTCTGAGGCGGTCATCCCAGGGCTTGTGGCCAGGCTCAGGACGAATCGGCTCAGGCCTGTCACTCGCTCGCACCGCATGGGGTTGCGTTTGTAGGGCATGGCCGAGGAACCGACCTGGGACTCCTCGAAGGGCTCTTCGATCTCCTTGAGGCTGGCCAGCAGACGGAGGTCATTACAGACCTTGTGGGCAGACTGGGCGACCAGGGCCAGGGTGTTGATCACCTGGGTGTCGATCTTTCGCGTGTAGGTCTGGCCCGTCACCGGACAGACGGTCTTGAAGCCGAAGGCCGCAGCTACCATCCGGTCCAGTCGCCTGACCTTGGCGTGGTTGCCGTCGAACAGCTCCAGGAATGAGGCCTGCGTACCGGTGGTGCCCTTGACGCCCCTGAAGGGCAGGGTCCCGATGCGATACTCGATCTCTGCCAGGTCCATCACGAAGTCCTGGCACCAGAGCACCGCGCGTTTGCCCACTGTGGTTGGCTGTGCGGGCTGAAGGTGCGTGAAGGCCAAGGTCGGCATGGCACGGTATTTCCTGGCGAATCGGGCCAGGAGGTTGACGACCGCTGCGAGTTTGCCGGCAATGGTCCCAAGCCCTTCGCGTATCAGGATCAGGTCCGCGTTGTCGGTGACGTAGCAACTGGTGGCCCCCAGGTGGATGATAGGGGCTGCCTTGGGCGCGGCCTGGCCGAAGGTGTGGATGTGGGCCATCACGTCATGGCGGAGTTTCTTTTCCAACTGGGCGGCCAGGTCAAAGTCGATGTCGTCGAGGTGGGCGGCCATCTGGTCGATCTGGGCCCGGGTGATGTCCAAACCGAGTTGTTTCTGGGCCTTGGCCAGTCCCAGCCAGAGTCTCCGCCAGGTGCTGAACTTTCTCTGCGGGCCGAAGCGCTCGGCCATTTGTCTGGAGGCGTTTCGTTCAACCAGCGGACTGGTGTAGATGATCCTGTCATTTGCCATGACTCAAACCCTCTGTTTGAGGCGTTCTTCGCGAATCGCCAACAAGGCCTCGATCTCTTCAAGGATGCCGTCCGGTAGCGTGACATCCCCGGCAGGCGAGGTCTCCTGTATCTGTCCGGGCTTCCTGGCCCCCACAATGGCGCTGGCGACCTCCGGTCTTCGCAGGACCCAGGCTATGGCCAACTGGGCCAGGGTGACCCCCATCCGCTTGGCGATCGGCCGTAGGTCCTCCACCAGGTCCAGGGTCGCGTTGAACTGTGGTTCTTGAAAATCCTGGATATAGAGGCGGTGGTCGTCTGGTGCCAATTGGCCCAGGACCTCTGGGGTGAACTTGCCGGTTAGGAGGCCCCGGCCCAGGGGGCTATACACGACCATACCTATCCCGTGGTTCGCACAATAGGTGAAGAGGTCGGGTTCGATGTGGCAATGGAGCATGCTGTACAAGGGCTGGACCGATTCAACCGGGTGGATCCGGGCCAGACGTTCCATCTGGTCGATCGAGAAGTTGGATACCCCCAGGTGGCGGACCTTGCCCTTGTCCTTAAGGCGGGCCATCTCCTCCCATGCCTGTTCGATGTCTTCGTCAGGAAAAGGCCGGTGGATCAGATATAGGTCGATCACGTCGATCCCCAGTCGTCTCAGGCTGTCGTCACACTCCCTGCGGACGCTGTCGGACTTCAGACAGTAGACCCGCTCCTTCTTCTCGTTCCAGAGCATGCCGCACTTGGTGGCGATCAGCGGCTTGACGCGGATTTGCCCGAGCGCATGGCCGACCAACTCCTCCGAGTGGCCGCACCCGTATATAGGGGCTGTGTCGATCCAATTGATCCCGCATTCTATAGCGGTCACGACTGCAGCTACGGCCTCGCCGTCGTCCTGGGGCCCCCAGCCCACTACCCATGGACCGCCAATGGCCCAGGTCCCAAGGCCCACGGTGGTCAGATACAGGTCCGTTTTGCCTAAACGTCGCGTTCGCATGGCTTAGGTAACATACGGGCAAGCTGGTCCCTTATCAATCCTTTTATGGCCTTTTGCCGCCGGGTGAATTGAATCCTATATTTATCTATAGCAGGATACGACCAAACGCATTACGGACCTAAGAGGGGACAGACCATGAACTGGCAAGGCATGCTAGATCGCGACGAATCCAGGGACCTCCTTCAGAAGGCCATCCAGGACAGGGTCCCTGGGATCATGACCTACCTGTCGAGGAACAAGTGGCACGTGGCCAGGATTGTGATGGCCGACACTACCGGACAGAGGCTCCATATAGAGGTGGTTCAAGGCCAGGCCGGCCGTCAACCCCTCAACATCCAGATGGGTCAGCCTGTCGGGATCTCATTCAAGTACGCCTACGGGAAGTTCCTGTTCGATGCCGTGGTGGAGGCATTTGAGCCCTGCGAGGAGGCGTCCAATGGCGGGGTGATCGTTGTGGCTTGTCCCGATCAGATCGAGACAATCCAGCGACGAAGCTACTATCGTGTCCAGGTGCCGACCTCGTTAAAGGTCAACGTAGTGGTCTGG
>Ga0315287_10001120_pt1 | contig 24361 bp, 16 predicted proteins | sample YL17G11_0_MG_FD_205037 | JGI IMG/M metagenome (GOLD analysis project Ga0315287, IMG submission 205037) | Sediment microbial communities from Yellowstone Lake, YNP, Wyoming, USA - YL17G11_0 | ecosystem: Environmental > Aquatic > Freshwater > Lake > Sediment | place: USA: Wyoming | collected... | reverse complement strand
TGCATCCATCTTACATTGATATGTGCATGGCTCCTTGGTGCAGTGAAATGTGAAAGACGCGGTGTCGGCATAACTTGGGTCCGGGGGATTGCTGTCAATAATGGTGTCCGGATTCAGGTCCACAGTCCAGGGATAGCTGGCTATAGGTCCCTGCCACAAATACGAATTGGTCGCGCGCACATAAAAAGTGTGGCTGCCCTGGGAAAGCCCGGCATAGTCTTTCGGGGAATTGCAAGCGCCCCATGCTCCTGCTAATTCCAGCTTGCATTCAAAGGTGCATGGGGTGTAATCATCGATGCAGTGGAAGGTAAAGGAAGCGGAATCAACATAAGAGGGGTTGGGAGGTTTGGTGTCAATGAACGTAAATGGCGGGGACATATCAATAATCCAGGTATAAGTCGCCTGGCCCATATTGCCCCACACATCAAAAGCCTGGACCTGAAAGGTGTGAGTCCCTTCGGATAAGCCGGGATAGTTCATCGGCGATTCGCAGCTTGAAAACGGGGCCGAATCCAGCTTGCACTGAAATGTGCAACCCAACGGCTCATCACAACTGAATTCAAAATTTGCAAAAAGCACATGGGTGTAAGCCAGCGGGCCTGAATCTATGGTGGTCTCAGGCGGTGTCTGGTCCCGGATCGTTATTGATGCGGTATCAGATATCCATGTGTCATAAGTGGCTTTCACGGTGCCATGCCCGCCATTGGGCAAAGGAGCCCAGAATATATTGGGCGGGGGTGGCATAATTGGATTTTGGTCATTGATCAAGTTGCCGGTGGCCCCCCACATAGTGGTTATTCCGCAGTAAGAATCCGTGCAATCAACCTGGGTTAAATCCGTCAGGGTGCAGGTGGCGGCCATAGCGATGGCGCCGCCATCATCTATTGTGGTGCTGCCCGGGATAACATCCATGGCCCAGACCTGCGGGCAGGGTGCTCCCGCGGAATTTATGCCCACCGTGAATTTTGAGGAAGCTGCAAGCTGGGCCGGGAACCGTCCCGGCACAACTCCGGCCTCGCCGTCATCCGGGATATATACGTCAATAATCGCGCGCCCGAACATGCAAGTCGGGCCGGTCTTAAACATTACTTGAACCAGGCCGTTGTCGGGCGCGCCCGGTTTTAGCGTGTAATGATAAACGGAAGGCCACCGCCACTGGTTGATGGTGGCCCCGCCCGCGACACTGTATCCGTAAAGCACGACTTCTCCCGGGGGGCAGGTCGTGGCTGGGGGCGGTTCAATTGTAAAGATGACTCCGAAGCCGGTGCGGACCTGGCTGCCGGCTGATACCGGAGACAGGGCGTAGGCGCCCAAGGTGATGGGGTTCATGCCATAGACATTGACATGGGTGGCGCCGTCCAGGACCAGCCGGTCCGGGTTGCCGGGCTTGCTGGAAAAATTGCCGGGTATCCAACTGTTGAGAAGGATCAAGTCCGGAATTTCCATGACCCCGTTGCCGTCCAAGTCCTGGCGAAAGCGCGATTGGGGGTGCCCGGCGTAAAGCAGGCCGTCGTCGGCGCCGGGGTTGCCCAGGACCGTGTTCAGGGTGATTAAATCAGGGACTTCTATAACTCCGTTTCCATCGGAATCACCCCAATAATAAGCACCCGGCTTCTGGGCGTGGGCAAGAGCGGCGCAGAGAAAAACGGTTAAGGGCAGAAAGATTTTAAGCTTTCTGAAAAATGTCATCCAAGGCCTTGCCATCTTTGCCCCCTTGTTCTCCAAGCCCGTGTTAAGTGTTAACTATTTCCGCGACTGCCGCCAGAGGGACGAAACTCCAGACAAAAGCGCTGTGGACCTCTCTGGTATCATATTCATACCAAATTGCGGAGTCTTTGTCAAACAGAATTCCTAATTTTAACCAGGGGCGAGCGTATACCCAACCGCAAGCGTCCCAGGCGTCCCACGGTGTGCAAGGACAAGATCACCCCTGAACAAGTGGACATGATCATGGATGACCAGGGAGTACTGCAGAACCTTTAGCCCGTGTAACCAGTAGAGGGAGATAGCAGGCCATTTTTCCTGAAAATGGTTGACAACGCCTAGAGCAGGCGCCATTGTTCCACCAAGGGTGGCTCTGTTTTCCGCGCACGCCCTAGCCCCCTTTTACCAGCGCGTCACCATATTCGCAGGGTATTGACTCCAAAGTTCCATTTTCGGCCTCAATTAGAAATCAATCGCCAACCTGAAAAAAGGGCGGCCGAATATGCCGCCCTTTTTGACAATCAAATAATAAATTACGGAAAATATATGCCGCCGCTGTTCAGCATGTACCAGAAAGGGGGTGCATAGGCATCATAATATTCTCCTCCCCAGACAATCATTGCATCACCGGTCCAGACCGCTGTATGATCATATCTTCCAGTTGGAGCATTAATTAAGGTGGTTGGTGTCCAGGAATCGTCCGCAGGATCATACTTAGCCCCATTATCAAAATATATCCCACCCGAATACCAGCCATTGGTCCCACCCCATATGATCATCTCTTTGCCGGTCCAAACCGCGGTATGACTCCACCTTGGAGACGGCTCATTGGGTCCGTTGGCAGTCGCTTGCCAGGAATCAGTTACAGGATTATACCGGCCGCCGGTATTGATGACATAAGAATTCGATGCATAAATATTAACCCCGCCCCAAATAATCATCTCGGTTCCGGTCCAAACCGCGGTGTGCTGATGACGCGCCAGCGGTGCATTCTGCGTGGTCATGGGCCTCCAGGTATCTGTTAAAAGATTATATATTCCTCCATCATTCATCTCGGGATGAGGCGGTGGCCAAGTAGGTAAGTTCCAATTCCAACCGCCCCATACGATCATTTCCGTGCCGGTCCAGACCGCAGTATGCATACTCCTTGGCAATGGTGGCCCGTTCCTGTAGATCGGGGTCCAGGAATCTGTTAAAGGATCATATCGGCCGCCGTCATCAAAATATTGAGTAGTATAAATCGAAGGATAAAGTGGTGCTGCTTCTCCACCCCATACAATCATTTCCGTGCCAGTCCAGACCGCGGTATGATTGCTCCTTGCGGAAGGGGCATTGTTAATTGATGTTGCTGTCCAGGAATCTGTGCTTGGATTATACCTGCCACCGGTATTAAAATAAGTTCCTGTCCAATAATCCCGACCACCCCAGATAATCATCTCATTACCATCCCAAATTGCGCTACCATTCCACATACCTGGGCTATTAAAGTATACTCCTGAAGGCGCATTTGAAGTTGAAGTAGGCAGCCATGAGTCTGTTGAAGGATTATATCTTCCGCCAGTATTTGTCATACTAGCAACCTCGCCTCCCCAGATAATCATTTCTGAGCCGGTCCAAACCGCGGTGTGCATATACCGCCCGACCGGAAGGTTGGCGCCCTCGGAAGTGGCGATCCAGCCCTCCGCAATAATGACCCAGAGATAGACCGGGGGTGTGACCTCAACATTGCCTGAGGGGTCTGTGGCCTGGACCGAAAAGCTGTGGCCGCCCAAGGCAAGGCTGTTGTAAACCTGGGGAGATGCGCAGGATGTCCAAGCTCCTCCATCCAGTTGGCACTGGAAGGTGCAGCCGGCCTTGTTCGCAGTAAAAGCGAAATTTGCCGTGGTATTGCTGGTCGGGTTGCCGGGCATTAGGGTGATGGTGGTGATCGGGCTGGTGACATCAATCACCCAGGTGTAGGTCGGCGGCGCGGCCTCAACATTGCCCAGGGCGTCCGTGGCCTTGACCGAGAAAGTGTGGCTGCCCGGGGGCAGGCCCAATAAATTCTCACGGTCCAATCCATCCAGGGCAGCGCCCAGACCGTTATACTCCTTGGGCGATGTGCAGGATGTCCATTCTCCTGCGTCAAGCTTGCATTGAAAGGTGCAGCCGGCCTTGTTCGCCGCAAAAGTGAAACTAGCCGTGGTCTGGCTGGTCGGATTATTCGGTTTGGCGGTAATGGTCGTAATCGGATTAACCAAATCAACAACCCAGGTGTAGCTTGGCGGGTTGGCTTCAACGTTGCCGTCGCCGTCCGTGGCCTGGACCGAGAAGGTGTGGCTGCCAGCGGTCAACCCGGTGTAATTTTTGGGAGCAACGCAGGCTTCCCACGCTCCGCTGTCCAACTGGCACTGGAAACTGCACCCACTTTCGCTTGCAGCAAAATTGAAACTGGCCGTGGCCTGGCTGGTCGGGTTTGTCGGCCCGGAAATGATGAATGTGATCGGCGCGCTGCTGTCGCCCCCGCCCCCCTTGCAGCCCGCGATAAAAAGGATCACTCCGAGAACACTTAAAAACCTCTTGACTTTGCCCATTATCCCCTCCTTCTCCAAGCTCGTGTTTAACTTTTCTACAACTGCCGCCAGAGGGACGAAACTCCAGACTAAACGGTGTTGCTCTCTCTGGTGGTGTACACTTACCACCTTGCGGTGTCATTGTCAAATAGGAATCTCTAATTCAGCTATATTTTGTTTGCTTTAGCCGCGCTGGTCCCGGCCAAAAATCCGGTGGACCAGCAGAGTTGGAGGTTGTATCCTCCCGAAGGGCCGGACAGGTTCAAAACTTCCCCGGCCAGGAACAAATTTTCGATCAATTTTGAGCGCATGGCGCTGGGGTCTATTTCTTTCAGTTCAACCCCGCCCATGGTGATCATTGCCTGGTCAAACCCGAGCGTGGAAACGACAATCATCTCCAGGTGTTTCAAAAGCCGGGCCAGGTGCTGGCGGTCCTCGCGGGAAACCGCGTTCACCTTTTTCTCAGGGTCAATGCCCGCCAGGATGACAATGGTTTCCGCAAGCCGGCCGGGAATAATGCCGGCAAGACAATTCTTGACCATTTTGTTCTGAGCATCCTTGAAGGCGCCGAGCAATTGGGCATCGATTTCAGTGAGATTGGATTGAGGCATCAGGTCAATCGCCAAATTCACCTGCCCGTTTTTCAAAAGCGCTCCCGCAGCCCCGCTCAAGTCCAGGGCCGCAGGCCCGCTGATCCCGAAATGAGTGAAAACAATGTCCCCAAACGCGGATTCCCGCTTTTTATTCCCCTGCCAAAGGCTTATCCCCACATCCTTCAGGCTCAGGCCCTGCAAGCTGAAAACCCATTTCTCCTTGACCCTGACCGGGACCAGGCCCGGCCGCAGTTCTGTCACCTTGTGCCCGAGTTCCCGGAGCCAGTCGAAGCCTTCCCCGCTGGACCCGGTCTGGGCATAACTCCTGCCGCCGGTGGCAATGATGTAATTTTGCGCCGTAAATTTTTCATCCCCGGCGATGATCCATTTTATTCTCCCGGCACCCGCGACCACGGCCTTGACCGCGCAATTGAACCTCGTCTCCACCTTGCACTCTTGCAGACAGCCGAGCAAAACCTCCAGGACATCAGAAGCGCGATCGCTCTTGGGAAATACTTTTCCGCTATCCTCAACCTTCAGCGCCAGACCCCTGCTCTCGAAAAATTCCATCGCCTCTCTTGGCCCGAAAAGGTTGAAAGCGGGAAAAAGAAATTTGCCGGCCTTGCCGTATTTTTGCACCAGGGACGGGACATCGAACTGCGCCGAGGTGAGGTTGCATCTCCCGCTCCCGGTCAGCAAAAGCTTTGTTCCCGGCTGGAGGTTTTTCTCGAGCAGGACGACTTTGGCGCCCAGCCCCCCTGCCCTGGCAGCTGCCATCATCCCGGCCGGCCCGGCCCCGATCACCGCCAGATCAAAAATTTCCATCAGTCCATCTTAACAAAACCGCGGTAATGCGACAATGCGGATTTTTCCGGCAAAATTGACAAGGTGGTTTCAGAGTCTAAAATCAAGTGAGTGAAAAATAAAGACAAATCCGCAAAACTTCTGGCCTGGGTTTTCATGCGCTTGAGGGAGAGGTTCGGCAAAAAAATCCCGTCCCGTCAAAAGGACTTGACTTCGCTCCTGGTGCTTACCGTGCTCAGCCAGAACACCAACGACACAAACCGCGACCGCGCTTTTAAAAATTTGCGGCAAAAATTCCCCAAATGGACGGACTTGCTTACAGCCCCGGCCCACGAGATCGAAAAAGCCATCCGGGTCGGGGGCTTGAGCAGGCAAAAGGCAACGCGGATCAAGGACATTCTGTCCAGAATAAAGGTTGAGCGCGGCAGCCTGGATTTATCGTTTATGTGCGCTATGCCCATGCCGGACGCCCGGGAATACCTGCTCGGGTTCAAAGGCGTGGGCGAAAAGACCGCGGCCGTGCTCCTGCTTTTCGGCTGCGGCATGCCCGCGTTCCCGGTCGACACCCATATTTTCCGGGTCTCCAAGCGGCTGGGGATAATCCCCCAAAAAGCCAATGAGAAAAAAGCCCACCAGGTCCTGGGCGCCGCAATCGCGCCTGAGGCCTGCCACGAGCTGCATTTGAACATGATCGAACTCGGCAAAAAAATCTGCAGGCCGCGGAAACCTCAATGCCCAATCTGTCCTCTTAAAGCAAGATGCCAATACCATGCCCATGCGGTGAAAAATGAACCAGCGGCTTGAAAACATAGAGGCCAGGCTCAGCCGCGTACGCAAAATCACCCTGCTCTTGCGCGGCTTGCTCGCGCTGTTCATTTTCGGGAGCGGACTGCTCGCGGTGCTCTCCCTGCTCGCCTTGACTTCCCGGCTCGGGCACGGCAGCGCGATACTGGGAGTATTTTTTTGGATTTTTGCGTCCGCAGGTGTTGCGGGCGGCATATATTTGCTCTCAAAAAACTGGCTGGACCTGGAGAAGACCGCGCTGCTCTGCGAGTCCAAATTCCCGGAGTTGGGAGACGGCCTGATCAGCCTGGTGCAGCTCCACAAGATGGTCGAGCAGGGAAACCCCGACTTCTCGCTCGCGCTTTTTGAAAAGCACCTGGACCAGGTCGAAGGAAAACTCGGGAGCGTCAAGCTTGAAGATGCCGCTGAGCCCGGCCGTCTGAAAATTCCCTTTGCGGCCTTTTTAAGCCTGGCGCTGATCTTGCTCGCGCTGCTGCGCTTTTCGCCCGGATATTCAACCACCGTGAGCCAGGCGCTATTGCTCAAGGGTTTTGCAAAAGCCAGGCCCTCCTCGATCGCCAAGGTCAGCAACCCCCTCGAGCTTTATGACTTTGTCCTGGAATATCAATACCCGGCTTACACGCAGATGGCGCCGAAAAAAATAGAGGGCGGAGACGGGTCCGTCAGCGCAATCAAGGGGAGCATTGTCAGGCTGAGCGCGAAAATGCCGGCCCGGATGGAAAAAGCCTGGATGCAGTGCGCTCCGAGCGGGAAGCTGGAGGTCGCGCTCAAAGGGAACGAGATTTCCGTGCGCATGGTGGTGGTTGATTCCGGCCAGTACCGGATCGAGGCATATGACAAATCCGGGAAGCTCTGGACCGAACCCCTGTTCCACCAGATCAACGCGCTTTCGGACAACATCCCCGAAGTCAGCCTGAACGAGCCGGACAAGGACCTGGTGGTCAGCCTGGATCAGAAGCTCAAGCTCAAATTCCACGGCCGCGACGACTTCGGCCTGGACTCATTCGCCCTGGTCTTTTCCAGCCGCGGGGACGAGAAAAGGATTGTGATCAAGGAATTCCGGCCCTCGGAGTTGGAGGCCGACGGGGAATACGAATGGGACATGTCCCGGCAAAATTTCTATCCCGGCCAGAAGATCGCGTACTACATCGAGTCCAAGGACAACAACAACGCCACCGGCCCGGGGATCGGCAAAAGCCAGGTCCGCTACATCGAGGTCTTCAGCCCGCTCAAGCGCCACGAGCAGATCATCGCCAGGGAGCAGGAGCTGTTCGAGGCGCTGATCGCTTTCCTGGGAAAGAGCCTGGACGCCAAGGTCGCGAAAGAACTCCCCCCCAAGTACTGGGAGACCGAGGACAGCCTGATCAAGAATTTCCAGGGCCTGAAAACTCTGGTTGATGCCCTCAAGCCCGAGCTGGCGAAGGATGATTTCAGCCCGGCCCTGGTCAAAGACGCGGTCAGCCAGGCCTCGGAACGTTATGGCAGGATGATCGCGGACAGGAAAAACATCTTCAAGGCCAGGAACAAAGAGGCCACTGAAATCGAGCGCGAAAAAACCGTGCCGCCCATGGAGCAGGACATCCTGTTCTGGGACGGCCAGCTTAAGAAGCAGCGGATGGACTACCTGCTCGCGCTCGGCGAGAGAATGCGGGACATGGAAAAGGAGCTGCGCGAGTTGATCGAAGAATACAAGCGCACCAACGACCCGGAGCTGCTCAAGGATATCGAGGCCCGGCTCGATGAGTTGAAAAACATGTACTCGGAATTCATGGACCGGATGGCAGGCCTGAGCCAGGCCCAGCTCGACGAGTTCGTGAACATGGACGCCGTTCAGAAACAGGCCGCGAACGACGTCATGCAGAAGCTGGATAAATTCCGCAACTCGGTGCATGACCGCGACACCGAGAGCGCGCTCAAGGACGCGGACGATTTCCTCTCCGGCCTGGACCAGGTGCTCTCCGAACTCCAAAAAGGCTCGGAAGCAATGGGCTCGGAAATTTCCGCGGCCATGATGGCCCAGATGGAGAGAGGCCTGGAGGAGATCAGACGTTTGCGCCAGGCCGAGGAAAAGCTGATCTCCGTTACCGAGCCGATCTACCAGGGCCAGGTGCAGAGCCAGGACCAGGCCGGGTCCAGGATCGACCGCGAGTTGGAAAACATGCAGGACGAGCTGGACCGGCTCATGCAGAATAATGAAGAGCAGATGAACCAGTTCAACCAGATGAGGCCCGACAAGTCGAGCGCCCCGCAAAAAGCCGGCGATTTTTACCAGCAGAGGAACCTGCTCAACAACTTCCAGTGGCAGCTCAGGCAGGAGATGCAGAACGCGAGCAAGGACCTGGACCGCAAGGACCTGGAGGCCGCGGCGCAGCGCATGGAAAACATCGCCCGGCAGATGGAGGGCATGAAAAAGACCGGGGACAAGTTCTGCCGGGGGTCCTCGGGAGGCAGCTCGAGCGCGGACGCCTTTGGCCGGAAAAACAGCCAGGGCATTGCCGGCGCAAAAAGCATGGGCCAGAAACTGGGAGCGCTCAGCAAGCTAAAAAACGGGCCGCTCTCCCCAAAAGACGCGGCCGCGCTAAAGAGGATGGGCGGGGAGCAGGCCGCGCTTCACGGCCGTCTCGCCAAACTCCAGGACCAGATGAATGAACTGTTCGGCTCGATGCCCGCGGCCCCGGAAAAACTGGCAGGGCAGTTGAGCAGCGCCGGGCAAAAAATGAAAGAGGCGCAGTCCGCGCTGGACCAAGCCCGGACCGAGCCGGGCCTGGCCGCCCAGAAGGAGGCCAAGTACTGGCTGGAGCAGGCTGAAAAAACTTTGGAACAATTCAAGAAGAAGGTCAAGGAGAACTCTCAGGGGGGCGGGGTCTCCGGAGAGATGCAGTCCGGGAAAAAATCCGGCTCCCGGCAGGACGGGGAAGGCAACACCGGAATCATGTCCAAGGATTTTGAGATCCCGGGCCCGGACAAGAACAAGGACCCGGTGGAACTGCGCAAGGCGATACTCAAGGCCATGCGCGAAGGCTCGCCCAAGGACTATGAAGAACTCAACCGCGATTATTACAAGAGGCTGGTGCAGTGATGAAAAAATCGCTCGCCATATTTTTGCTCCTGCTCTTGAGCGCCTCAACCCAGGTCGCACAGCAGGATGTTTCCCGCCTAACCGATTCCGGCCTGAACGCGGTTGAAGAATGGCGCTTCTCGGACGCGGACAAGATCGCGGACCAGGCCCAGGCGCTCCTGGCCAGGGAGACCAAGGCCGACAAAAAGGCAAAAATCCACAGCTTCCTCGCCCAGTACTGGTTCTACAAGGGCGATTATCAGAACAGCCTGTCCGCGCTCAACATGGTCAAGGCTACGGGCTATCAGCCGGACGAGGACTTTGAAAAATTTTACACGCGCGTCCAGAGGCTGGTGGGGCTGGTCGCGAACAGCCGCGAGACGCAGAGCGAGCATTTCCGGTTCCGCTGGGTTGACCCGCGCGACGAGGTCATGGCCAGGCCCGGGCTGGAAGTCCTGGAAAAAGCCTGGCAGGCGCTGGGAAAAGATTTTAATTTTTTCCCCGCCGGCGAGAAAATCCTGGTGGACATTTATCCCCGGCCCGAAGACCTGGCGTCCGCGGTTGACCTCCCGGACAGCATGATCAAGGATTCGGGCACGGTCGCGGTCTGCAAGTTCCGAAGGCTCATGCTCACCTCCCCGCGCGCAACGCTCCTGGGCTACGATTACCAGACCACCCTGAGTCACGAGCTGGCGCACTTTTTCATCTACAGCAGGAACGGGGACGCGGTCCCGATCTGGTTCCACGAAGGCCTGGCCAAATACGAGGACGGCAGCTACAAGGGAGAGGCGGGCCAGCTTGACCCGGTCGCGAAAAGTTTTCTCGCGAGCGCGATCAAGAACAACGAGCTGATCACCTTCGAGCAGATGCACCCGACCTTCGCCCAGTTCAAGACCCCCAAGCAGGGCCAGCTCGCGTTCGCCGAGGTCGCGACCATGGTCGACTACATGAGAAACCAATGCGGGAGCGACAGTTGGTTCAAGATGTTCAATCTTCTCAAGACGGGAAAAAACGACCGGGCCGCGCTGGAGCAGGTATGCGGCAAAAATTTCAGCGAGGTCTGGAGCGGCTGGAAAAAATCCGTGGCGGCCAAGAATTGGCCGATCATCCCGGGCGCGGTGGTGATGAAGCTGGAGTTCAAGGAACATGAGGGCATGGAAGAGGCCGTGGAAGTGATGGCGGAGAAGGGCAAGGCGTACGAATACACCCGGCTCGGGGATTTGCTCCGCGACCGCAGCTCCTATCAGGCCGCGTCCGTGGAATACAAGAAAGCCCTTGATTACGAGCCTTATAGCGCCAAAATCCTGAACAAGCTGGGCCTGGCCCGGATCTTGGCCGGGAACTACAAGGACGCGCTCGAGCCGCTGCTCAAGCTCACGGAAATTTACCCCGGATACAGCAACGGCTTTGTCAATTTGGGCTGGGCCTATTTCGGGCTTAAGGACGACGACAAGGCGGTCATGGCCTTGAACCGAGCCCTGGTCCTCAACCCCTTCAACCCCACGCCCTACCAGCAATTGCATGATATTTACAAAAAGCGCGGGGACGCGGCCTCGGCAAAAAAAATGCAAGAGGCTCTTATGATAATTAATAAAGAACCAGGAGGATAATTTGGAAGAACTAAAAGATGAATTAAAAGAACAGGAACTGGCCGCGGTCGCACAGATGAGCCAGTGCCACCAGCAGATCATCGCCGAGATGAGAAAGGTGATCGTGGGACAGGACCCGGTCATAGACCTTTTCCTGATCGCGCTCATGAGCCGGGGGCACGGGCTGTTCGTGGGGGTGCCGGGTCTGGCCAAGACCCTGATGGTGTCAACGCTCGCGCAAATCCTGAACCTGTCCTTCAACCGGATCCAGTTCACGCCCGACCTGATGCCCTCAGACATCACGGGCACGGAGATTTTGGAGGAAGACTCATCCACGGGAAGGCGCGTGTTCAAGTATGTGAAAGGCCCGATCTTCGCCAATGTCATACTCGCGGACGAGATCAACCGGACTTCCCCCAAGACCCAGGCCGCGCTCCTGCAAAGCATGCAGGAATACCATGTGACCGCGGGCGGGAACAACTACAAGCTGGAACTGCCCTTCCTGGTCTTCGCCACCCAGAACCCGATCGAGCAGGAAGGCACCTACCCCCTGCCCGAGGCGCAGCTTGACCGGTTCATGTTCCAGATCGATGTCAACTACCCGAGCTTTGACGAAGAAGTGACCATCGTGCGCACCACCACCGCCATCCAGAAATTCGAGCTGGGACGGGTGCTCTCCCGGGAGCGGATTTTGGAGCTGCAGGAGCTGGTGCGGAAAGTGCCGGTCGCGGACTATGTGATCAAATACGCGGTCAGGCTCGCTTCCGCCACCCGGCCCGGGGACGCGCTCGCTCCGGAATTCGTCAAGGACTGGGTGGCCTGGGGGGCAGGCCCGCGCGCAAGCCAGTACCTGGTCCTGGGCGGCAAGGCCCGGGCGCTCATCAACGGCAGGTTCGCGGTCAGTTGCGACGATGTGCGCGCGCTCGCCCAGTCCGTGCTCAAGCACCGGATCATCGTGAACTACCGCGCCGAGGCCGAGGGCGTGGACTCGACCAGGATCATCAACCGTCTGGTCTCGGAGATCATAGAGGACGCCGGATAAGGATGGCGGTCTGGCAGAGAAAAGCGGAAGCCCTGGAGCTGATCTCCCGGGTCAGGAACCTGGAGCTTAAGGCCAGAGAGGTAGCGGAAGGCACCATGATCGGGCTGCACCGCTCGCGGCACCGCGGCTCTTCCGTGGAATTCTCCGAGATGAAACCGTATTCGCCGGGAGACGAGATAAGGCTGATCGACTGGAAGCTGTTCGGGAAGACCGACCGCTATTTCATAAAGCAGTTTGAGGACGAGACCAGGATCCAGACCTATCTGGTGCTGGACGCCTCCGGGTCCATGGACTATCCGGAAAAAAGCCGGGGCCTGAGCAAATTCGAATTCAGCCGGGTGGTCGCGGGAGCGCTCGGGTATCTCCTGCTCGGACAGGGCGACGCCGCGGGCGCGGCCCTGATCAACCGGGGCGAGTTCAACTGGCTCCCGGCCCGGAGCGGGGAGCGTCATTTCCTGGAACTGGTGGAGCTCCTGGCCAAATGCGAGCCCGCGGGAACAACCCGGCTCGGACCGCTGCTCTTCGAACTGGCCAAGCGCATAAAAAAAAGAAGCCTGATCATCATCATCAGCGATTTTCTGGACCCTGAGCAGGAGATCGAGACCAACCTCAAGATGCTCAGTCATCACAAAAACGAACTCGTGCTCTTCCAGACCCTGAGCCGGGAGGAGTTGGAGTTCCCCTTCAACGACATGAGCTGGTTCGAGGGTCTTGAGGACGAGGGCAAAGTCCTGATCGAGCCAAGCCAGCTTAAGAAAAAATATTTGAAGCTGCTGGACGGGTGGCAGGAAAAGCTCAAACGGATCGCCGCTGAACTCGGGGCCGACTACGAGCTGTTCCGCACTGACCAAAACCCGAGCAGCCTGCTCTGCGCCTATCTCCTTTTCCGCAGCCAGACCCAGAGGAGGCGCGCGGGATGATGAGTTTCGGTTCTCCCATTTTTTTGCTGGGCCTGTTCGGGGTCCTGATCCCGCTCATCATCCACCTCTGGAAAATGAGGCGCGCCCGGACCGTGCGCTTCGCCGCAATCAGATACCTCTTGGAAAGCGAGCAGAAGACCCGGCGCCGCAGAAAATTATGGGAATACCTTTTGCTCCTGGTCCGGATGCTGATCATCGCGGGCCTGAGCCTGGCCCTGGCAAAGCCCTATCGGATGGAGTCCTTGCCCGCCCTGTCTTTGGGCGGCGGGCAGAAGTCGCTTGTGATAATCATGGACGACTCCCTGAGCATGCGGCGCAAAGGCGCGGGAGGCAGCCTGTTCGAGCAGGGGAAAAATGTCGCGGTCTCCGCGCTCAACCAGCTTACCGACCTGGACCAGGCCGCGCTCATTTTCCCGTGCGCCGGGCAGGAGTCGGAATTCAGCAAAGACAGCGAGCTTAACAAGCGCCGGGTGCGCGCAGCGCAGCCTTCGTTCCAGAGGGCGCGCATGCTCTCCTGGCTGGGCCGCGCACAGGAGATGCTCGCCCGCTCCGGGGCCAGGTCCAAAAAAATCCTGGTGATCACCGACCTCCAGAACGCGAGCTTTGCCGACGGGATCGACCTATCCGCGTTTGACGGCGAGATTTATTTCTACGACCTGGGCAAAGCGGACGGAGAAAAAAACCTGGCCCTGGGCGCAACCGAATTAAGCCGGGAGAGCATCAGCGGCGAGGAGTCGGTAAAAGTCCTGGCCAGGGTTTACAATTTTTCCGATGACAGCTCGCAAGTCCGGCTCAACCTCTGGCTGGGCGACCAGGTCCTCAGCCGGGGCAGCGCGGAACTAGGCCGGTTCGGTTCCGCCCAAAAAACTTTTGTCATAAACCTCCGCGAGAACATGAGCGCGGAGGGAAAAATCGAAATTGAAAACCCGGACGCCCTGGACCTGGACAACCAGAGCTACTTCCATCTGCGGGGCGGCGGCCGGGTGCGGGCATTGATCGTGGACGGCGACTGGTCCACCGAACTCACCAGCCGGCAGAGCTACTTTTTGGAGCGCGCGCTCAACCCCAAGCTCCACGCCCTGAGCAGGATCGACCCCGAGGTGGTGAGCGAGAACGGGATGGCCCGGGCGGACTTCAACAACTACCAGGTGATCGTGCTGGCCAACTGCTACCTCACGGACAAGGCGCAGGTGGAGCGCGTCCGCAACTTCGTGAACGCTGGCGGCGGTCTTTTGATCACGCTGGGAGGCAATGTGGACGCGGACCGCTACAACAAGCTGCTCGCGGACCTGCTCCCTCGCGAGGTCCGCGAGCTCAAGGTCCCGTTTGCGGGCGCGGAAGGCTCCAGGGAGATCCAGCCCATGCACATAGACTCCGGCTTCATCGGAAACCCGGAGCGGCACCCGGTCCTCAGGCCTTTCAACTCGGCGAGCCAGGGAGACCCCGCGGCCGCAAGCTTCTACAAATATTTCCTGCTTTACCAGCAACTGGCGCCCAGGGGACAGGCGGTCTTGAAGCTCGCGGACGGCTCGCCCATCCTCATGGAAAAAAATTACGGCCAGGGGGATGTGGTGCTGTTCGCGTCCTCGATCAACCGCGACTGGAACGACCTCTGCATACATCCCGCGTTCCTGCCCCTGTTCCACCAGACCATCTTCTATCTGGCGCGTTCGCTCTATGAGATCGGGGCCAAGGGCGCGACCGTGGGCGAGCAGATCGAGCTAACGCTCCCGGCCGGAAAAAGCGGCGCGCTCGCGCGCACCAGCCGGGGCGCGGAAATGAATTTGAACCCGGACAAGCAGGCCGGCAAAAGCGTGGTCAGGATCAGCCGGCTTGCCGAGCCGGGCATTTATTACTTCTGGTATTTGCCCGGGCCTTTGCCGAGAGAAAAAGAGAATGCGGACTTCATCCTGGCCGTCAACCCCGACCCCCAGGAGTCCGACTTCAGAAAAATATCGGCCGCGGACCTGAAAAAACTGTGCCCGGCCGGAGCGGTGTTCATCCAGACCCAAAGGGGCGAAAAGCCCGCGCCCGGAACCCAGGCCAAGACCAGCTTCGTCAAGAAACCATACCACCCGAGCTTCCTGCTCATGCTGGTCATACTGGCAGCGCTGGAAATCCTGATCCTGGTCAGGAGCGGAAGAGAATGAGACGCAGAGAATTTATAAAAATTTTCGGCGCGGGCCTCGCCGGGACCGCGCTTTCCCGGAAAATTTCCGCGCAATACCGCTTTCAGGAGCCGAGGACCCCTAAATACGACTTCTACTTCGCGCAGCTCGTTTACGGCAAGGGCCTGGGCTGGAACCCGAGGCCGACTGTGGCGCGCTCGCTCGCGGGCATCCTCAACAAAAGGACGAGCATACCGGCCAGCCCGGAGCGCGTGGAGATAAAACTGGGCGGGAACGACCTGTTCAATTACCCGTTCCTGTACTGGAGCGGCGAGGGCGAGTTCGAGCCTTTTTCAGACTCGGAAATATCGAACCTTCGCACCTGGATCGAGGCGGGCGGCTTTCTTTTGGCGGACGACGCCCTGGGCATGCCGGACTCCGGGTTTGACCGCTCTTTGAGGCGCGAACTGGCCCGTCTGTTTCCCGGACAGGAACTAAAACAGCTGCCGCAGAGCCACACCATCTTCCAGTCTTTTTTCCTGCTGGACCAGGTGACCGGAAGGAAGGCGAGCGTGCCCTATGTCTCCGGGATCGACAAGGACGACCTCTCGGTGCTCATCTATTCCCAGAACGACATGGCCGGGGCCATTGAGCAGGCAGGCTCGGCATACCGCTACTCGGCGGAGCCGGGCTGGGAGCGCCAGCGCGAGAACACCATCCGGCTCTGGGTGAACATCATCGTTTACTCCATGACCGCGAACTACAAGAAGGACCTCCTGCATACGCCTTTCATCTCCGAGCGCAGGAAGCGGAGACCGAAATGAGTTTTACCGCCAAATATAAATCGATGGGCAGGGCAAGCCCTGCCCCTACGCGGCGCAGGAAGCGGAGACCGAAATGATGCTCACGCTGCTCAGGTGGCTGGGGGTTGACACCCAGGGCTATAACCGCGTCATGCTGCATTTTGCCGGGGCTCGGCACTCATACAGCCTATGGCTCTCGCTGGGGCTGATCGCGCTTTTCGCCGTCAGCGGATATTTCACAGTCAAGCCCCTGGCCTCCTTGAGACGGAAGGCCGTCATTTTAGTTTTGCATTTTTTTGCGCTCGTTACCGCGCTTTTGATTTTCCTGGAGCCGGAGCTAAGGCTGGCCCAGGCGCAGAGCATCAAGAGCCAGGTGGCGGTGCTCCTGGACAGCTCGGAGAGCATGTCGGTCTCATCAGGCGCGGGCAAGACCAGGTCCCAGGCCGGCCAGGACTGGCTGAAGCAAAACCAGGCGTTTTTCAACAGCCTGGCCAACGAATACGAGGTCCGCTGGTTTCGGTTTGACGAAAAATTATCCGCGCTCGCCCCCGGGTTCATTGACCGGGGAGAGCTCAAGCCCGACGGGCCCGACACCCGGACCATGGAATCGGTCTCAGCGGTCAGGAAAGAGACCGGGGGCAAACCCCTGGCCGGGGTGATCCTGCTCTCCGACGGCGCGGACCGGGCCGAGCTTGGCCGCATCGCGCTCCTGAAACCGGAAGAAAAAGCCAGGGCGCTGCGCGAGCTTGAAAAAAACCTTTCCGGCCTGGGAAAAATTTATCCGGTGCTGGTCGGGACCGAAGCAAGCGTCAAGGACCTGGCGATCGCGGCCGTGGGCCATGACAGCTACGGGTTCGTGAAGAACCCGTTTGTGGTCTCGGTCAAGCTGAGGGCGCTGGGCGACATCCCCAGCCAGACCACGGTCTCGCTCTGGCAGGAAGACAAATTACTGGTGACCAGGCCGGTCACGCTGGAGCCGGGCAAGGAACTGAAAGTTGAGCTGGAATTCATCCCCCAGGAGACCGGCAGGTTCCTGTTCAAGGTCGAAGTCCCGGTCTACGAGGGAGAGGCGAGCGTGGAGAACAACAGCAATTTCTTCCCGCTCACCATCATCCGCGACCGCATCCGAGTGCTTTACATCGTGGGCAACCCGAGCTGGGACGAGAAGTTCCTGAGACAGACGCTACGCAAGAACCCGGCCGTGGACTTGATCAGCTTTTACATCCTGCGCGAATATTTCGACAACCCGGCCGCGCCCGAGCAGGAACTGGCCCTGATCCCGTTCCCCACCAACGAGCTCTTCACCAAGGAGCTTAACAGTTTCGACCTGGTGATCTTCCAGGACTTCTTCGGCGCGCCCTACATGTACCCGGAATACATCGTCAACCTTCGCAACTATGTGGCGGACAAGGGAGGCGCGCTGGTCTACATCGGCGGCCCGCGGGCTTTTATCAAGGACAATTTCAACTACGCCCTGGAGGACATCCTCCCGGTCGATTTCAGCTTCACGGTCCCGAACTATAAACCGGCAAAGTTCAAGATGCGGCTGACCGACGCCGGAACCCGGCATCCCATCACCCGGCTGATCAGCGACGAAACCGAGAACAAGAAACTCTGGGACAGCCTGGCTGAGTTTGACGGCTATAACCAGTTGCTCCGGCCCAAGCCCGACGCGCAGGTGCTCGTGGAAAGCAAGGGCAACGAGACCCCGGCTCTGGTCGCGGTGAGGAGCGCGGGCAAGGGAAGGACGCTCTCGATCGCGACCGACAGCCTCTGGCGCTGGCATTTCCTGGTCTCGGGGACCGGCCAGACCAGCAGGTATTACCAGTTGTTCTGGGAGCGGGCGCTGCGCTGGCTGATGCGCGACCCGGAGATGAAGCCGCTCAATTTGGCCGCGGTCAAGGAATACTACCAACCCGCTGAAGAGGTCAGCCTTTTCTTCCAGGTCCAGGACAACGCCTACGAGCCGGTGAGCGGGGCGACCGTGAACCTGGAGGCAGTGAAGGCGCCCGGCAACTGCGCGTTCCAGGAACAGGCGGGCGAGGAGATCGCCCCCGGCAAATACCGGTTCTCGTTCAAACTGGACTGTCCGGGCGGGTACCGGTTCCAGGCAAGCGCGAAAAAAAACGGCAACAGCCTGGGCGCCGACCAGGAAATCCTGGTGGTGAAGCGGGAGAGCGCGGAGATGGATGACCTCAGGCTGCACCCGGAAATCCTCTCCCTGCTCGCGGAAGCCGGGGACGGCAAGCCGCTCAACACCGGTCAGTCCGCGGAAAAGATAAAGCTGCCCAGGCTCAAGCTTGAGGAGCTTACCTCGGCTCGGGACATCCCGGTCTGGGACAACTGGCTCTGCTGGCTGGCCCTGGTCTTCTTTTTCAGCCTGACCTGGGCGCTGAGAAGGTTCTACGGCCTGAGCTAGGATTTGCAATATCTAAAAGCGCGGGTCTGGCCTTATCATCCCAGCCTGAACATCAGCGAAAAGGCCTGACCCGGCCAATCGGATGATTTGCAATTTTTCTGGAAGATGGGCGTATAATATGGCAATCAACCAAGGAGGGTTAGAATGAGCGGACACAGAGCATTGAAAATTTTCACGGTCTTTTTGGGGGTCTCGGCTTTCCTGTTTTCAGCAAGCCTGTTCGGCCTCACGCTCCAAGCCGCGGTCATAACCGAAGTCAAGGGGCCGGTCAAGATCATAAACCAGCAGGGCGCCTCCCGGGCCGCGGTCAACGGCGCCTCGGTCATGGGCGACGAGATCGTGGACACCGGCAAGGGGGGTCGCGCGGCCCTGGTCTTTGACGACGGCAGCAAGGTTGAACTGGGGCCTTCAACCCGGGTCAAGGTCAATGACATGATGCTGACCGGAAACACCACGGTCCTGCTCTACCTGGGCAGGCTCTTCGCGCATATCATCCCGGCGCAAAGCGCGGAGCACAGCTATGAGGTGCAGACCCTCACCACCACCGCGGGCGTGCGCGGCACGGAATTCGAAGTGGCCGCGGGCATGGACGGGTCCAGCCTGGTGAGCGTGGAGAACGGTCGGGTGGACGTCATCCTGGAAGAAAACGAGGTCTCGGTTCAGGCCGGGGAAGAAGCAAACATCAGCTATGACGGCAAGGTCATGAAAGGCCGGCGGGGCAAGAGGACCGACGAGGAATGGCAGAATTGGTTTTCGACCCGGCAGCAGTATTTCATCGATCATTCCGGCCAGGTGGTGGACCATCTGAGCAGGACCATTGACCGCACCCGGAACCGGATCAGCGACCAGGACCGGAAGATGGAGGTCATGAAAAAGCAGATGGGCCGGGCTTATGAGCAGGGCAATCTCTCATACGGCCAGGCCCGGAACATCGCCAGGAAAGAGATCGATTCCTACATGAAGTCCATGACGGCTCTCGCGCAGACCGACAATAAATTGATGGCGGTTGATTACATCATCAGCCAGGCCCAGGAACAGATCAAGCAAAACCCGGATGCCTTCAACCCGGAGTTCAAGGATAAAATTTCCACGGTCAGGTCGATACTGAACCAGATGAATGTGGCGGAGATTCACAAGCAGGACAAGCAGATCCTTGCCCGGCATATGGTGGTCATAATGAAAACCGCCAAAAAATACGAGCTCCAGGACGAGGTCTGGAGAAAACTTCCGCCCAAAACCAGGAAGCAACTGATCCAAAAGGCAGAGCAGAGAAAGCAAAGATAAAACCGGGCGGACCGCGGACAAAAACCGGGGGATGAATTATCTTTGATTCATTCTCGGGCCTCTGATAATATCTTGGCTATGAAACGGCCCCGAATTCTGCCGGTCCTGGTCCTGATTTGCGCGTCTTTCTTTTCATGCGTCCCCAGGAAAAAACCAACTTCGGTCATCCTCATTGTGCTGGACACGGTCCGGCAGGACCACCTGTCCCTTTACGGATACCCGAGAAAGACCACGCCCTTCTTGGAGCGGCTGGGCAGGGAAAGCGCGGTCTTCGATAATGCCTACAGCCCCATGCCCAACACGGTCCCGGCCCATGCCTCCATTTTCACCGGCTGTTACCCCTCCGAGCACCGGGTGCTTCACAATGGGGGCCGTCTGGAGAATTGGACCGGGGATTTGCTGGCTGAGGTCCTGAAGAAAAAGGGTTACCAGACCGGCGCGGTCCCGGGAAGCTCGGTATTGGACAGTTGGCATGGATTGAACCGCGGTTTTTACTTTTATGAAGACGGTCATTTCGAACATCGCCTGGATAATGCCAAAGAAAAGGGCAGCGTCACGATTGCCCAGCACCGCAACGCAGAGCAGGTGATCAATTGGGCGATCCAGTGGCTGGACCGGAAAAAACCGGAAAAACCTTTTTTCCTGTTCATCCATTTCTGGGACGCGCATTACCCCTATGAAATGCCCGCGGGCTTTTCCCCGGTTTTTAAAACAGACGCGGATTTTATTAAATATTTAAATGATAACCGTTATATGCTTAAAGACCGGTTTGAGGATATAAATCTATATGACAATACGATATATAATATCGACCGTAATCTCGACAAGTTTTATAAATATCTTGAAACCGCCAAATTGCTGGATAATACATTAATTATAATAACTGCTGACCACGGCGAGGGGCTTGGGCAGCATAGCTGGTACAGGCACAGCCGGAATTTATATCAGGAGCAGCTCCTGGTCCCGATGATTTTCAGGTTCCCTGACAAATTCAAGGCCGGCGCCAGGTTCCATGACCCCGTCAGCCTCATCGATATCGCGCCGACCGTGCTCGATTACCTGAAATTAATAAATGACATGCGCAGCCAGGGATTTTCGCTCATGCCCCTGATCTCGGGGAATGGCAAACCCTCGCGCGAGTGCCTGTTCTCGGAGCGGAGATGGTATCCTGAAGAGAAACCTAAAAACGACCCCAACTGGGCTCCGGGCAATAAGATCGCTGGAGTGTGCGGGGCGTGGAAGCTGGTATGGTCGGACCGGGAAAACAGCGAACTATTTAATATTGACGAAGATATTTTTGAACTTGACAACCTCATCAACTCCCGACCCGACAAGTCAAAAGAGCTCGATTTTAAGGTCAACAGCCATTTGAAGCCGGCCAAGACGCTCCCGACCCAAAAGCAAAACATCCCTGAAGATCAGAAAATCATACTGGAAAGTCTTGACTATGCCTATTGAACAAAAGAAAAGCAGCCTACTATTAATATTATCGGTGGTGGTTTTCGCCGCTTTTATATTCAAATTAATATTATTAATTGACTTGAATCACCTGCCCCTGCTGGGAGACGATTATCTATACTGGCGCCGGAGCCTGGACATTTTTCAAAATTATTTCGGCCAATTGGACCTGCAAGCGCCGTTATACCCGGTTTTTCTCGCGATTAACAGGTTAATTTTCCATAACCGCGCGCTTTTGCTGGTAAAAATAGAGCAATTAATATTGCACAGCGTGGAAATATATTTAATATATATTTTGGCCGCCCGTTTTTTCTCGAAAAAGACGGCCGTGATCGCAGGAGTGATCGCCTCTGTTTATCCGGAGCTGTTTTCCTACAGCTACCTGCTTTTTTCAGAGACCTTTTATTTGTTTTTCATGCTTATCTCAATGATCCTTTATTTCTCCGCGCTTGACCGGGAAAAACCCCGGGGCCTCCTGCTCATGGCCGGCGCCGGTTTTATTAACGGGATCGCCTGTCTCACACGGTCGGTCAATTTTTATTTCCTGCCTTTAATCTGTCTGCACTGCTGGTTTTTCAGCAAGCGGTCTTACGGGGGCAGGCTGGCCGCCATTTTGGTGTTTTGCCTGTTGACCATCGCGCCGGTGTCGATACAGACCATGAAAAACTACAAGGTTGAAGGCTGCTTCATATTGATTGACAGCGCCGCGGCCAGGAACTTCTACCGCTCCCACAACAAAAGCTACCCCATGAACATGGACTTCCGGGGCAACAACACCCTGACCGTTGACCGGGAGCCATGCCCGGAGGCGGGCGCCTGCGCGCAGACCAGATGCGAGACCGCTAACTCCATGAAATTCATCGCGGCGAACCCCGGGCTGTTTTTAAAACACGGCCTGATCAAAACCGTTAATTTGTATTCGCCCAACCTGATCATATATAAAAATATCTTCAAGGCCGAGCCCGCTTCTTTCCCGAGGGCGGAACTTTATCAAGGCCGATGGCTGAGGGCGATCGGATCAATTTCATATCTGGCGGTCATGCTCCTGGCACTGCTGGGAATTTTCGCGGGCAAAGAATGGAATTTCCGGAGCTACACAATCCTGTGGGTTTTTTACCTTACCGCCGTCTGCGCCTTTTTCCTGGGCGCGAGCCGCTACCGGATGCCGTTCGCGCCCTTGCTGGTCATTTACGCGGCAAGCTTTTTGGGCATGGGCAAAAAAGATTTTTCAGAAGTCAAAAGCTGGAAAATATTTGCGGCAATATTTTTCTGGTTGATCCTTGTCCTTGTTGAGCACCGTCGCTTGCTGTTGATTTTGTCGTGAAAAAGGCGGGGCATTTGCAGCCCCGCCTTTGCTCAGGAAATAACTCGGTCCGGCGTTTATTTCTTAGGCTCAAGCGGCGGCGGCGGTCCCGAAATTTCCATCGGAGGGGGAGGAAACTCCAGGTAATCCACCTGACCGGTTATCTTTTTGAAGTTGAAATCCACCACTTCGTTCCAGTGCTCGTCTCTCTGCTTCAAGACCTTTCTAAGATCAACCAGCTTTTTCTCCATATGGGCCACGCGCTCCTTGGCGTCAGCTTGCTGGGCCTTGAGTTCCTGTTCCAGCAAGGGCCTCAATTCTTTTTCGATCTCCTGTTTCTTGGCCTGGTTATCGGTATGCCGGTATTCCATTGCCAGGTGTTGAATTTTAATCATCCTCTGGTGGCGCTGCGGGTCTTGCTCGCGCATCCGCTCCATATAGTGATGCCGCATCTCCATGCTTTGGCCCTGGCCCATGCCTTTACCCTTCATATCCGGGCCGGGACTTCTCATACCCTTGCCCTGGTGATGCCTGCCTTTTGGATTCGGACCAGGCCCCATCCCCGGGCAAAGACCGGGACCCGGGCATGGCAATATGAAATCTTCCCCCGGGGGCAGGTTTTCTCCCTGAACGGGCTGCGCATGCACGATCATGGCCAAGCCCAGGCCCAGCAAAATCCCGAATATGCCTGTTAACAATCTTTTCTTCATTTTCTGCCTCCTTATGGCTCTTATTATTACCTTATAGCTCGAAAATACCCTTCGATATTTCCTGTATTTCCACTATCTCCTGTTCCATTGATTCCAGGGAATTCCCGCTCGAATCATCCGAACCGAGCATGGCGATTTCAGAAGCGCCGTACTCCTCCGAGAAATCCTGCTCCAGACTGCCGATATTTTCAGCAAGCTGGTTGTAGTCATAAGCTTTGGGATCGGGCCTTAAAAAAACCATCCACAAACTTAATGCCAGGCCGAGCAAAAACAGCGCGGCCGCTGAGTAAGACAAGCCCCACCTGAGGTTTTTTATCCTGGGCAGCGGCCTGGACAAGAAGCCATTTTTCCGGGTCACTTCGGCTTTTTCAAGAATCCTGCCCAGCACGACATCTCCAACCTTTGCCTGGTCAAACGCCTGATTTAACTCAAGAGACATTGACTTGAGGTTTTCCAAGTCGTCCTTGCACAACGGGCATTTGGAAAGGTGCGCTTCAAATTCTTTGCGCTCCTTTTCCGCAAGCTCCTGGTAGAAATATTGGAGCAGCTTATTTTTATGGTTTTCGTGGCTCATTTTGTTTCTCCGACCAGTTCTTTCAGCCGGTTCATGGCCTGGTGCATGCGGCTGAGCGCGGTGTTGAGGTTGATGTCCAGCATCCCGGCGATCTCCGAGAAACTCATGGCCCCGAAATGGCGGAGCATGAACACCTCGCGCTCGAGTTCGCTCAGGCTCGAAAGCGCGGTCTGGAGCCTCTGCATCCGCTCCTTTTCGATCAGCTCCCGGCTGATGTCGGTTGAGGATGGCTCGGCTTCAACTCGTTCGGAGTCAATGTCGGTCTGGGCCCTTTTTTCCCTGCGCCAGTGGTCCCGGGTGAGGTTCAAGGCGATGGCAAAAAGCCAGGTTGAGAATTTTTTGGAGGGGTCAAAACCGTCCCTATGCTCTATGACCCGGACCCAGGTCTCCTGGAACAGGTCCTGGGAAAGATGCGGGTTTTTGGTCCATCCTAAAATCACCTTATAAAGCCTCCCTTGATACCTTGCGAGCAGATTTTCAAAGCAGTCCTGTCGGCCCCTCAACCAGCTTTTAAAAAGCTCTTCGTCGGTCCTTGAATCCAGCTTTTCCAATGTGCTCACTAGTTAATACGGCGGGTGTTGGGATTTATTTGATTGGGGATCAAAAAAAGCAGGAGCAGGGCCGCGATCATGGCCA
>Ga0315287_10001119_pt1 | contig 24381 bp, 14 predicted proteins | sample YL17G11_0_MG_FD_205037 | JGI IMG/M metagenome (GOLD analysis project Ga0315287, IMG submission 205037) | Sediment microbial communities from Yellowstone Lake, YNP, Wyoming, USA - YL17G11_0 | ecosystem: Environmental > Aquatic > Freshwater > Lake > Sediment | place: USA: Wyoming | collected... | reverse complement strand
CCGTCATTTCTTCGATACCGGTGGACGAGGTACCGGATTTATCGATCACGCCGAGCGCGACTGGATGACCCATCGCCCGCAGTCGTTTCCAGAGCGACCGTACGACTTTGAGTCGTCCGACATCAGGCGGCGAAACGATCACGTTCGACAGATCTTCTCGCGACAGGCGATCGAGGATCACTGGCCGGAAGTACAGAGCGTCAACATGCTCGGCGCCGGCGGCCTCGAACATGCCTACGATTTGGTCAGAGTGCAGATCGAACAGCACAACCCGATCGGCCTTGGTAGCCATGTATTCACGAGCGGCCAGGGCGGCCGGAATCGGCTTGCCGGGTTCATCCCGCCGGTCACCGCGACCGGAACTGAAGTACGGCACTACCACCGTGACCCGGCCGGCCGAGCGCTTGGCCGACACGATCAAATGCTTAGTCTCTTCGAACCAGACGGACTGAGGGCCATCAGGCTGAACCACGTAGACGTCACGGTCGCGGACATCTTCATGGATTTGCACCCGGACCTTGCCATCGTCGAACCGTCCGACGGTAGCGTGACCGAGTTGCAATCCGAGATGACGCGCGATGTCCAGCGCCAACTGCGGGTTGGCGGTGCCGGTGAAGATAGCGATATCTTGCGGATTCACGGCGGCTCCTTAGGGTGAGAGTAGCAGCGGAAACTGACAAAGATCAGACTAAAACAGTCGCCGCTACCTTGTCATCTTATCGGGGCCTAGTCAAGCCGTGATACAATACTATTATGCCCACCAAAGCCAAGCTGCTAATTATCGACGGCAATGCCCTGATTCACCGCAGTTTCCACGCCCTGCCGCCACTGACCACTAAGCACGGCGAACTGGTCAATGCGGTATTTGGTTTTACCTCGTCATTACTAAAAGCCTGGAAAGAAGTTAAACCGACGCACATCGTCGCCACCTTTGATTTAAAAGGGCCGACTTTTCGCGATGAAATTTTTAAGGAATATAAAGCCACGCGGGTCAAAGCGCCGGACGAGTTATATGAACAAATTCCAAAAGTAAAGGAAGTGGTCCGCAGTTTCAATATTCCCATTTACGAGCAGTCCGGTTTTGAAGCCGATGATATCATCGGCACGATCGTTAAACAGGAACCAGGTGCGTATAAGGTGATTCTGACCGGCGATATGGACACGATGCAACTGGTTGATGATAACACCGAAGTTTTTACTATGCGCAAGGGTTTAAGCGATACGGCGATTTACGACAAACATGGCGTTAAGGAGCGTTACGGCTTGCGGCCGGATCAAATCGTCGATTATAAAGCATTGCGCGGTGATGCCTCTGATAATATTCCCGGGGTGAAGGGGATTGGTGAGAAAACGGCGACTGATTTATTGCAGAAATTTGAGACCCTGGAAGAATTATACAAAGCCCTCGATGTTGATACAAAAGAAGCGAAAGAATTAAAAGACGCGGTCCGAGAAAAATTAACGGCGCATAAAAAAGATGCATTCATGTCGAAAAAACTCGCCCAAATTGCCCAGCACGTACCAATTAAATTTAATCTTAATCAGGCGGCGGTAAAACACTACAACCGCGACCAAGTTGCCCAGATGTTTCAGGAACTGGGATTTAAATCGTTGCTGAGTAAACTGCCTGATGTGGCGACTGCTAAGGCTAAACAAGCGGCCATGGCCTTTGACCTGAAAGCCCCAGTGCCGAAACGGGCGGATCAGGATTATCACTTGGTTGACGACGCTGAAAAATTTAAAATCTTTTTAGCCGAACTGAAAAAACAGGATGCCTTCGTGCTCGACACGGAAACAACCAGCCTGAATATCTGGGAAGCGAAACTGCTAGGGATTAGTTTCTGCTGGGAAAAAGGGAAGGCCTGGTATGTGAAAACCGAAGACGATTTCCTGGACGAACTGCGGCCGATTCTGGAAAATCAACGGATTAAGAAATACGGACATAATTTAAAATACGACGTGGAAGTGTTGCGCATGCATGGCGTGGACTTAAAACCATTGGCCTTCGACAGCATGGTGGCCTCGTATCTGTTGAATCCCGGTACGCGGCAGCACGGCCTTGATGCGCTGGCTTTTGCGGAGTTCGGTTACGAAATGATGCCGATTGAGGCGTTGATCGGCCCCCCCGGCAGGGCCGGGTCCGGCTCCGCCGGAAAAGGGAAGAATCAGATTTCAATGGCCGACGTAGCGATTGATAAACTGGCCTGGTATTCTTGCGAAGACGCGGATTTCACCTGGCGGCTGGTTAAACATTTCGAACCGGAGTTAGCGAAACGAGATATTTTAGGGCTGATGGATAAAATGGAAATGCCGCTGATCGAGGTGTTAATGGATATGGAGATTGCCGGCATTAAAATCGATGTGGAATTTCTACGGGCCATGTCCCGCCGAGTTAAAACGCGGCTTGGTCAACTGGAAGAAAAGATTTATAAATACGCCGGCCACGAGTTCAATATAAGTTCGCCGCTACAACTTAAAGAAGTGCTGTTTGAAAAACTGAAAATCTCCACTGAAGGCTTGGGCAAAACCAAAACCGGCGTGTCGACCGCAGCCGATGAGTTGCTGAAAATGAAAGACGCGCACCCGATCGTGCCATTAATCAGCGAATATCGGGAAATTTCCAAGTTAATTTCCACTTACCTCGATGCTTTGCCTGAACTGGTTAATCCAAAAACTGATCGGGTGCACACCAGCTTTAATCAAACCGTGACCGCCACCGGCCGACTGTCTTCCTCCGATCCGAATTTGCAGAATATTCCCATTCGGACCGAGCTGGGCGCGGAGATACGCAAAGCTTTTATTGCCGAACGAGGTTTTCGACTACTGTCAGCCGACTATTCGCAAATAGAATTGCGGATCATCGCCTCAATGGCCAAGGATGAAGCTATGATTGCCTCGTTCAAGAAAGGCGAGGATATTCATGCCCGCACGGCCGCCAATATTAATGACGTTCCCCTGGACAAGGTCACGAAGCAAATGCGCCGCGCAGCCAAAGCGGTGAATTTCGGAATCATCTACGGCCTCGGTTATGTCGGTTTAAGCATGAGCGAGGGGATTTCCCGCGAGGAAGCCAAGAAATTCATCGACAAGTATTTCGCCATTCACCAGCACATAAAAACCTGGATCGAAAACACCAAGAAACTGGCCCACCAAAAAGGTTTCGCCGAAACCTTGTTCGGCCGGCGGCGTTATTTTCCGGAAATAAATTCCGGCAACCAGATGCTGGTCGCCCAGGCTGAACGGATGGCGGTCAATTCTCCGATCCAGGGCACGGCCGCGGATTTAATTAAACTGGCGATGATTACCGTTCACGCTGATTTACACAAAATCAGCCCCAAGTCACGATTATTATTACAGGTCCACGATGAATTAGTGGTCGAAGCGCCGCTGGATGACGTTGAGAAAGTAAAAAAGTTTTTGACCGAAACGATGGAAAATGTCTATAAATTAAGTGTGCCGATTGAGGTTGATGTGGGGGAAGGACTTAACTGGGGAGAAACAAAGTCTTGAGTGATATTATCGTCATAATGAATTGGCCCAGCACCAGTTGTCTCCTTCGACAAGCTCAGGATCCTCCGGTGCTGGACAAGGGGGAGGCGAGGCAATATACCGAAGTTAATATTTGTTAATTAATATTATATGACTGATCAAATTCAAAATGACGAGGACCACGAGAATAAAAGAAAAAAAGCCTCAAAAAATAGGACTATAAATGGAATTATTGTTTTAATTGGCGCTATATCTACTATTTATCTAATTTACAAAAATGGTATCAGTTTTTGGTATGTATTATATATTGCAGTTGCCCTTAGTTGGATTCCGTATCTAATTTTCCGTCGCCGAAATAAATGACATTTGTAATAAACCCTGGTTATATTCTCTGATTCTTAAATATTTAGAGAGAAGCAAAATGAAACGCGTTTACATCATCCACGGTTGGGATGGTTATCCGGAAAAGGGGTGGTTTCCATGGTTGAAAGCCGAGTTGATCGCTCGCGGGTTTGAGGCGCAGGTGCCACAGTTGCCCAATGCGGATAATCCACGGATGGAAACATGGATACCAGCCATCGCAGAAGCAGTTGTCCAGGCCGACATGGATACATATTTTGTTGGGCATAGCATGGGTTGCAAAGCCATCGCCGGGTATTTGCAAACGCTGGCACCCGGAATTAAAGTTGGCGGAGTCGTGTTCGTGGCGGGGTATTTTAAACGATCAACAAATCTAGAGGACGAAGCCAGCGTCAGAGAAACAGCCAAGATTTGCCTGGACTACCAGGTCGACCTAACGAAAGTAAAATCACATCTACCGAAAAGTATCGCCGTTTTTTCCGACAATGATCCATACGTGCCACTGAACAATAAGGATGAATTCAAAAAGAAACTTGGCTCGGAAATTATCATTGAACACCAGCAGGGTCATTTCAGCGGCAGCACGGGTACCGTAAAATTGCCGGTCGCCCTGAATGCCATGATTCGCTTGAGTGCTCGCTGATAACAAAATCTAAAGACAATAATGTGCCATATTTGAATCGCTAACATATTTACAGTACTAATTTGTATAGCGAATGGGTGCCCTTGAGCCAATGTTTGTGCACTTTCCGGTTGCCAAACAAGTTTGCCCGGCTGGACAGCCGCAAGTCTTGCAGTTTGCAGTTAAAGTATTGCTGGCGCAGTAAAGTGGTTTAGCGGCTGAACAACTAAATGGCTTTGTACCGTCCGGACAATTAGCCAAATGCAGTTTGGTAGAAAAAGTTTCCGAATTCCACATACTTCCATCTGATGGATAATAGGTGTTAACCAAACTAGTAAATGGATAGTAGAAAACTGCCAGGAAGGAAATTGTGTCTCCGTACGAAACGCGCAGATCGCCGACATCATCACCAATAACCTCACCCAAGTCGATTCCCTGAAAAGGGATAGCCATTTCTATATTAACCCCATTTTGATCGATCGTCTGTTGGATTGCGAAATCACCAAGCGCGGGATCAAAATAATCCGGATTCCAGGCTCCCCACCCGCTGGCATACCAACCATCCATGCGGTAGGTGTATTGGACCTGTTCCCGATCGTTGACATCGCAAACAGCCATCAGGCCCATTTTCCAATCTTCTTGGGTAAAGAGAAGTTGTCGGTCGTAGGAACCAGACCCGAAACTACCATCATCACCCTCATCAAAAAAGAAGCTACTTTCGAAGTCGGCGCAGGCGTTGCGGGGAACATCATACTGTCCGCGGTGGTTTACCCCGATTAGCAGCGAATCGACGCCATTATAACGTCCGGCCTTGAAGTACATTTTACCCAAATCCTCGGTATTTGAAATGTTAATCTGCAATGCATCTTTCCATTCTGTGAAGTTCAACTGACCGTCGATGGTTGGTATGTCAGTGCTGGATGGTACATCGAGTACCCTTTCCCGAACGACCACAAATGAGTAAGGCATTCTATATATACCCTGGCTCGTCGAAATTGAAATCATCCCCGCATAGTGTCCAACTGCTGCATCAGCAGGTACTGACAGAGAGGCCCGGTAGGTGCGGTCATCAATTTTATTAATACTGACATATTTATACTCTTCTAACGAGATTAGGTCGCGGCGATATAAATCGGCTATCCGTCGAGACGTTTCAGCACCGATAACCGGATTCTGACCGCTGTCATTACGGGTAATCGTAAAATCTCTTTCGACATTACCTGTCTCGGATGCCACGCCAAAACCCAAAGCGGTCGGACTGACATCGATCGGTGCCGTTACCGCGCCTGATAAATTTATACGCCCGCCGCCAGATTCAAGTCCAGTACTGGGTATTCCATAGACCACGGCCAGAATCATACTCATCATCGTCGGCTCGTTATATGAATTACGCGGCGGCTCAAAAGTCCCGGTAGTGGAATTAAATATTAAGTCAGTTTGCCATTGACCAAAATCATGAATAGCCAGCGGCAACTCCGTATCATATGCGCTGCATAGCCAATATGACCCACTTGGTAACGATGGTAAATCAGCGAGGTAAAATAAATATCCATTTAGTTCAGTTTGCCGAGAATAAGTGAATTGTTGGCGAATCCCCCCCGGTGAACCAGCCTGATCGTTTCGGATTAGCGCGTTCCGTGGTTTAGTTTTTTGCTGAGGCATCGCATAATAAATGGATGCATTGCTGATGGGAACGGCTACACTAAGCTTAGTACAGACCTCAGAAGATGTCTGTTGATAAGCCCACTCTAGATAGTCTGAAGCATGCCCGGCATATTTCTCGGTGGTGGTGGGCGTGCCAGTTAAAACCAAGCGCGATTTAAGTTGAGCTGGCGTCAACGATGGATTAGCTTGTAGCAAAAGCGCGGCTGCTCCGGCAACGTGAGGTGTGGCCATGCTGGTGCCCGATAAAGCAGTGTGTTGGTTGTCGATACACTCTGCTGATTGATTGAATAAACCATGTTGGGCGGCACAGACATTTATTCCAGGCGCAACCACATCGGGCTTGGGGGCAAACTCGGCACGGTTTACTGGCCCGCGCGAGCTGAAACTGGTTACCGACAGCCCATCCGATGCGCCGACGGTAATAGCGTCGGTGGCGTCGCCGGGACTGTTAATGGCCTTGTAGACACCATTGTTACCAGCGGCCGCAACAGCCACCACGCCGTCGGCCACGGCGGCGTCAACCGCGTTCGTCAATGGATTTCGGCCGGGGTCATCAACTGCTCCGCCAAAACTAAAATTAAAAATATCAGCTCGGTCGCTGAAATCACCGTCTTGATTGGGGTCTAACGCTCGCTCGATGCCGCTTAAAATCCATGAAAATAATCCCCAACCTTGGGAATTAAGGACTTTATAAGCCTGAAGGTTAGCCGCCGGTGCAACACCTTTAATATCCCCGGATCCGGCGGCAATCGAGGCCACGTGGGTACCGTGCCCATTATCATCTCGCGGATCAGGATCATCAAATTTTGGGAAAGCACATTCGCCGAACCAATCTGACTCAGCACAAGTGACAAAATCATAGCCGGTACTGACTTTAGGACAGTTTTGTGGCGTCAGGATATTATCAGGTTCGATACATTGGCCATCGAGACATCCATTGGGGCACTGGACGAGCGTCCTGGTGAGAGAGCCATTATAAGCACAACCATACTCGTAGAGGGCGGAGGTTCCACGGTTTCGTTCGCAATAGTCGCCTATTTCTTGCATATAACCGTATGACATATACGTGGTATGACCGGCCTGGCATAAGTTGCGCCCGCCATCAGAATCGGTACAGCTACCGTAACTGATCGGCCGTTCCGGAAAACAGTCAAATGTTTTTGGCGGCAACAGGCAGCTACCAAAATCAGGATGATTGTAGTCGATACCGGTGTCAAAAATAGCAATGGTAATTCCGGCCCCATCATATCCTGGCAGATTAATTTCTGACGGTAAAACGAAATTCTCAACCGGATCAACTTCAACCTGAGTTTGTAAAGCCTGGACCGCGTAGTTTGGCACAACGTAGTCTATGCCTGGCATTTTTTCGATACGCTTGATCTCGGCCGCAGCGACGTTGTTTATAACCGCCCCGTTAAAACCGAGCGTATAACGAGTCGTTACTAGCAAGGATAATGATTTACCAAATAATGCTGCCACCTCGGCCAGTGTTTTATCTTGCGATGCACGAAGGATCGCCGCATAGCCGCTAACGGCGGTGTTCAAAGCGGAGTTTTGTAAACCAGCCTGACGAAATTCCTGTCGCTTCGTAATTAGTGGAGCATCGGTAAATTTAATAATGTAACCTTGCGATTTAAGGCGATAATCTGTACTAGTTGTGGCTGTTGAGTTTGTAGATACTATAGATCGTAGCGGTTCATACTTTAAACTTACAATACGGCCATTTTCAATCGTCGCCGTTCGGAGGGTGGTGGCTGATATCGCAGTTTGTCGCGTCTGCCGGACTGGTGCAGTTGAGCTTGAGCTCGGTTGCTCGTTATCAAACACAACCGAAAGTAAAAGGGCCACCAAAAAAGCGCCGCAAGTACCAATCGTCAAACTTAAAGTAATTATCTTGTTGGTCCTAGTTTGTTGTTCGGTAGCTAGTTGCCCCATATTATTTACTTACCGAAATTGATAATCTAACCCTAGCATAGTCCCTATTTTTTAGTAAGTTAAAGCCGCTATCGTTCCCAGCTCATTTTCCAAATCCGAGGTCAAGGTATTTTAGGGGCCGGAATGATGTTTTTTAAGTTGGCAAACACCCTCCGGTAGCGACTGATTTTGTGCCCGTAATACTCGACCCTTGCGCCCAAAAAAATAGTTATGATAAAATCGACCCACTGATGGACCGTGGGTTCACCATCTTACCATTCACGCCATCACCATGAATGACGAGATGATGTTGCTGTCTGCCGATAGCACGGACGAGACAGTTCGGCGGGGTTTTGGTAAAAAAAAGACAGCCCCTCCCTCAGAGCGGCGATCTTTTTTAGTCGACCCATCGTTGGGTGACTTTTCCCACTAAGGGAAGAAGGGGTCTGAGGGAGGGGCGAAGTGTAAAAGATCACTGGCGGTTATTTCGGAGGACTCCTTTCGGCGTCCATGTTGCTACCCCCTTACGAGGAGGATCCGCTCCGCAGTGACGGGCGATTCAGTTCGCCCGGGGGACCACCATCTTTCAGCAGCGCCGACAGTACGCTTTGATTTATCTCCGCAGAGATCCTCTTATGAGGACAGGGCGCGTGGTGCGGCAGAAAGACCTATTAAGATTGGCACTATACATCAAAGTCGTCAACCACCTTGCGGGTTTATCATATTAAGGTAGGATAAAACAGCCATGGTCATTCATTTAACCGGTCCCGATACTTATCGCTCCCATCTGCGCCTGAACCAGCTGCGCGAAGCTTTTCGTGCCAAGCACGATCCGGTCGGAATGGGAATGGTCAGTTTTGACGCCGACGTGGTCACCCCGGAAGAATTCCGATCGGCCTTAATGACCAGCGGATTTTTTAGTACCAAGAAAATGATTACCCTCGACCATTATCGCCCCAGTGCCGCTATCATTAAGCCCGATGAATTGATCGACCAATTGAAGCCTCTAACTAAGGAAGCGGCGGTCGTGGTAGTGATTCGGGAAATCCCGGACAAAACCACAACCCGAGCCAGCTCGGAAAAACTCAAAACGCGCCGATCGAAGAGTACAACTTTAAAGATTCTCGATGCGAAACAGGAAGATTTTCCATTTTTATCCGGACTGACATTGGAGCGATGGATTAATCAAGAAGCTAAACGGCGGCATGGCCAGTTAACGCGGGAAGGGCTGATGGCACTCATCAGCGCTGCCGGTGATGATCCCTGGCGCTTAGCCATGGAACTGGAAAAACTAGTATTGTTCGCCAGCGGGCAGCCAATTACCGCCGCCCTGGTCAATGATCAGGTAGCCTCTCCATTCCGTTCAAATATTTTTACCTTAACCGACGCGATTGGATTGCGTCAACGTGACCGGGCCTTACGCGCGCTCCATCAGGAATTGTCATCCGGGACCCATCCGCTGGCTTTACTGGCCACCGTGGCTACCCATCTTCGTAATTTATTGCGGGTCAAGAACGCGACGGCGCAGTATTCGACTCCGGCCACGATCGCCAAGCAGCTCGGTCTTCATCCCTATGTCGTCCAGAAAGCGCAAAGTCAGTCCAAATATTTTACCGTCGCGCAGCTAACCGCGCTCCACCATCGCTTAATTGACCTAAACGTCGACATCAAAATCAGCTCAGTCAGTCCCGAGACCTTGTTCGATCTATTTATCGTCGATTCCTAAACGGCTAACTTTTTCAGAGCGCGCATCAGGCGTGACTTGCGCCGGCCAGCCGTGTTGCGGCTAATAACTTTTTTCTGGGCCGCTCGATCAAGCGCTCGAATAAGTTCCCGGCTGACTATTTTAGCCTGGTCGGCGTTTTTAGCGGTCATCGCTTTACGATATTTAACCGCTAGTTTTTTTAAATTATGCTTAACCGCCTGATTACGCGCGCGAGCAGCTAAATTCTGTCGGAGGGCCTTAAGGGCGGCTGGTTTGATGGGCATAGGTTGATCACAATAACTAAAGCCGGTCCAATTTACCACAGCTCCGGTCTTTTGACAAGCCCGACCCATGCCTTAAAATAAGGACAGCACCTAAAACGTGGCGTCGGTTGAGCGTTGGGCTGGTCGGGGACGGTTCTCCGCCGGCTACTACCAGTCCTATCGGGCCGCTCTCGAGGGTCCCCCCTCCGGTATCCATCAATCAAAACATCACGGAAACGCGGTGGATACGCCGGCGCCATTTATACCACGGCCAAGCTACGCTTGGCCGTTTTTCTAAACAAAAAACCGGGCCCATCACTTGATGAGCCCGGGAGGAGTTACGAATTAGGTCCGTGACCGCTACTTTGCCACGAACGAGAAAGAGCTAGCGGGAGATGATGACTAGTTTGGCATGCTGGACTTCGTTGCCCGCAGTTAACTGGACGAAGTAGACGCCGCTAGTCACTCTCGTGCCATGGTCGTCAAGGCTGTTCCAAACCCGGACATGCGATCCGGCCGGCAGCAATTCATTGACGAGCGTTCGGACTTTTCGCCCAGCGGGATTGAAGATATCCAGCTGGACTGGCGCTGAACGTGGCAGTGAGAACGACAGACTGGTCTGACCCAGACTAGGATTCGGCCAGGGGCGGCTGAAAGCCAGTCGGGCTGGCAGTAGTGAGCTGGTCGCGTCGACAACCACCTGTTGCCCAACCATTGGCAGGGTCGGGTCGCCCAGGAAGTTGTACGACTGGGCTAACAGTTTGTACTGTGGGTATTCCCGGGCGATGTTTTTAGCCGCATACATCGCCGCTCCGGCTGCACTGGGCGTGCCGTAGGCATAGGCCTGCTCGAAGAGTTTCCGGACCACCAGGTAGTCTCCGAACTGCCAAGTCCCACGATCGGGAGCCCAAACCATGACCGGACCGCGTCGCTGGGCCAACAAACCAGCTTCCAGCACCGGTCTATTACCACTATCGTCATAATCGAAGTTGCCCGTATTGCAGCTGGCTCCGACAATAAACGACAGCTGATCGTTGGCGGCTGGTTGCGACCAGTCGAAACCGTAATGGGTATTCAGGAACTTAACGAAATCACCCATGCCGGCTTCGGTTCCCATCCCGACGATGACGCCGAGACCGAGGTTGAGTTCGCCGATGGCGGCCAAGCGGTAACCATCAAGCGTGTTCGGGGTGACCGTACTGGCGTACAGTTTACGGACCGCTAGGCTGGGCGGCATGAAGGTTGCCAAACTGTCCGTTAACAACCGGACATACGGGCCATCGTTGAACCCGTTGCTGATATCGTAGTTCCAGAGACCGACCCGCATCGGTCCGAGGTGATCGGCGTAGTACTTGCTCTTGTTGGCGAGCAGAAGTACTTCGACACCCGATCGAACCGGCCAGCGACCGATAGGAATGTCGGCGAGGCTGTCGCCGTCCACGTCGGTGTACAACCCGTCGGAGGCGATACATGGCGCTACCCGGCTCATGCTCTGACCGGCCGGATCAGGGTCGGCCAGGTAGTAGGTAGGTAAGCGGTTGAACTGCGGCTGCGGTTCGATACTGGGCGGTGGCGGATACCAACCCATCACCGGATCCCACCAGGCGGGGTCAGTCCGACAGGTCGTCCAGTTGGCGTCGCCAACCAGCAAGACATATCGGAGATAAGGACCAAAACCCCAGCAACCCTGAATGTAGGGCTTAATACCAGTCCAGCCGCTGAGTGACTCAATCGTCACGACCTGAGTTGACAGACCGCGTGACTGGCACCAGTCGGCATAAACTTGGACGGTATCGCGCCAAACCTCTGGCGTGAAAATCAGGTACTGGGTTGGGAGCGGTATCGCGGGCTGGTTAACTTGTTCGTGTTTCGCTAACTCATTCCACAGGCTGTCGACGTTGACCGGCGGACTCGGAGGAGTCTCCGGCCACGGATCGACCGCGACCATGGAGGCGCGGATAGCCGTGTCGCCAACGGTTTCCACCTCGAGCAGCCGGTACAACCCGTCGGAAAATTCCGGGTCGACCAATTCGTACAGCCCGTCGCCCTGAGCCGGCAACTCACCAACCATGGTGAATTGGCCGTCAGCGCTGGTACCGCGCTGGACGATGAATGACTGCGAGCGATATTCGGCCGCCGTCATCCAACTGAGGTGAACTCCGTCAGATTGTCGAATGGCTTTGAACCAATCAACAACCGACCACGGGTTGTCTTCCATCTTGGAGGTGAGATTGGCGATGGTGAATGCGTCACCGTTCGGCGAGAGACTGTTACCATCCAGTCCAATGCCGCCGGCATCGCTGCGAGCGCCGGTGTAGATTCCGGCTGCGGGATTGTAAGCGATCACCTTGATCGTTCCAGTCCCGAACGTTCTTCCGGACACTCGAAAGTCTAACCTGGTCCGATCCGGCGACCAGGCAATGGTCTTGAAGTAGACCGGACCGGTGCTGGTTAGTACCTGGTTGACGTCATCCAGATCATTCATTCGCTGGCTGAACGTCAGCGTGGCGTTGAACGCTTCGTAGTACGTCGTCCCAGGCAGAATACTGGTAGACCGCACCGTCGGAGCAAGCTCAAGGCTGTCCCCGCCGCTCCGAACAAACGTCATGTCGGAAGTGTGGGCCAGACTGAGCGGCCGGTAGTTATACCCCTTGGTGCCCTGCATCCGGCCATAGAGCGTGTCGGATTCGGCTTTGACGACGGTGTTGTAACACCCCGTCGGATAACCGATGAATGACGCTCGGCCAGGCCAGGCATTGTTGAACTGGTAAGATGAGCAACCAGCCCAGAAAACCATCGATCCCCAGTCATAGTAACGGCTGGAAATGAAGGCGTTGCGAACGCCGATCCCGAGGTAGTTAGCGCCGTCGAACCGGAAGATCTGGCCGACATCAATACCAGGGATCCTTAGGTAGCTGGCGAAGGCATTGTCACGTGCGGTCCGACCGGGGTCGGAAGTCGAGTAGGTCTCGATGACGTACAATCCAGTGTTGCCAGCGGGCTGTCCAGCATCGACGCCCCCATGGGAGTTAGCCCACCAGTGCCCAAAACCCTGGTAGCAAAGATCGCCGAAAGCGGGGATCGTCAGTGTGGGCGTAGTGGACAAGGTGGTAGTGACGCGAGTGTTCATGACGTAGTGGTTGTTGAGCATGGCACTGGTAAATGAATTACCAATCACGCCCAAGCCACCGGAATACGCGCACGGTTCGATCCGGATTCCGTCCTGACAACGAACCGTCGTGAGTTCTGCCGCCACTGGGGTAGCCGCAGTGGAAATGAGCAGGGCGGCGAGAACGAAAAATCTCGTTGTCGCGCCCATGTCACTTCCCTCGCTCGAGTAGGTCCGTGGTTGAAACCGGATGCCGCAGCTGCTCGATGATGAGCGGACTGCGGATGAACGGTTTGGTGACCGGCTGTCCCTGTCGGAGAGCAGCGATTTGCTGTCGCACCATCGGCACTTCGGCGGGTGCGATGATCATTTCGCCGTCACCGAAGATGATCAAACAGCCGACTTCCAACCAGCCATTGAGCTCGGCCGCGTAATCGCGAGTCGCCTGTAGCGGGTCGTTCGGTAGCTGGTCAGCTGCGGCCTCGAAGTACACGGTGTCGGGATCGCCGATCCAGTGAATGGCCAGCAGATCATCGGACACGATGCGGACCATGTCGACCAAGCTATCGGCTCGCTGAAACACGTCAGCCACCTGCTCGATTCTCTGACGTCCGTTAACGCCGCTAGTAACGAGCTGACTAGTGAACTCACGAGCCTGCTGACAGAGACTGGACTTAGTTGCGGTGGCCGGCGTGGTCACGGTGTCAGCCATGGCGGCCGCCACGTGAATCGGCTGACCGTTGATACAAATCGACGGTCCAGTGGGATCGACGGTAATGACGTGCGGGGCGCGCAGTTCGTGACCGTACCAGATAACCTGGCCGGTCGACGTCTGCCCGATCACCTGCAGTGTCTTGGAAGCGCTGTCGGCGGCTTGCGCCTGAATCGGCAACAAGACGCACAACGCCAGTAGGGCGATACGGACGAATCTCATGGCACTGCTCCTTTTCCGGGTGGGGATGTCATCCGGGTGATTTCAGAAACACAGCCCTGCTGATCCTGGTTTGAAGCATCTCCTCCTTTTAACTGCGAATTGTCAGAGGACAGCGTCTTCATCCTGAAGACGGTCGACCGGGTGAATGCAGTCTGCCCTCCGCCGAGACATCATGTCCCGTGAAATTACACCGCTTCGACGCGGCCACCTTACGCCGGCCGAGTAATAATGTCAATAAAAACCGCCAGTTTGGTAACTGGCGGGGTTAGTTAGATAGAACGAAGCCCGAGCTGTTTACGGATGTGCTGAACCCGGATGTTTTTCAACGGTCCTTGGGCCATCAGAAAGAGACGGCGTGGCACAAACAGATCGCGGGCAACTCGTCGCAATTCGGCTCGTCGCACGGACCGGATCGCTTGCAGATACTCTCGCAAGGGGACTGCCTGGCCGAGGTTGATTATCTGCCGCGCAAAGAATTGAGCAGACTCCAACTGATCATTAAATTTCCCCTTTGCGTTGAGAGACAGATTGTCAACCGTGTCGGACAGATGGCCCGGATCAATCAGCTCCTGCTGAACCTGGGTAATCACCTTATTGATGCGCTGGAGTGCGGTTAGTAGTTTCTCCTTAGCCAGGCCGATAGTAATAGTGTACTGACCAACATCCTGCCAGTGGTATAGCTGCGACTCGCAGGAGTAACCGTGACCCTTGTTATCAAGTGTGACACGGATGGGTGAACTGTTGAGGCCGGTCAGATAATGAGCCAGCACGCTCAAAATATATCTATCGGGGTGATTAAACCCGAACACCGGCCACCCGATCATGCACCGTACCTGTTCGAACGGTTGGCGGTGAAGTCGAATCCGGCCATGCAGTTTCTGATATTGGAGGTCGAATTTGTCTGAAGCGTGGCCGCTTGGTAAATCACCGAAGACGTCTTCCAACACGTCCATCACTCGACTGGGATTAAACCCACCAGTGACGACGATGACCATTCGGCGGGCTTTCAAGATACGGCGATGCAGTAGCCGCAGTTCAGGTAAAGTTAATTGCTCAATTTCTCGAATCGTGCCGAGCGGAGAATTCGCCAGGCTGTCAGGGTAGTACATCAAGCGATCAAACCGCTGTTCGAGACTAGCATCCGGTGAATCGTTCCAGATCCGGATTTCCTCCTTAATCCGCTCCATCTCATCAGCAAACAGTTGTTTGGAGAAATACGGGCGGCGGATTACTTCAGCTATCAGGCGGGCAGCGGTTCGAAAACGCCAAGCGTCCGTTTCAATATATACCATCATACTAGTTTCATCCGTCTCGGCGTTGAATGTTTTAACGAATGGTTCATATCGCCGCGCGAATTCAACTGGATCTGGCGTGACTTGTGTGGGGCCGACCAAAAGGTGCTCAAGAGCATGTCGTCGGCCACCCTTTTGGGGCAGGTCATCGCGACTGCCAGTGGCAAAAGCCACCACCACCGCGATCATCTTGCCTTTATTCGGTTCAAGAACCACCCGTAACCCATTGCGAAGCCTTCGTCTCATCATCGGACTCACCCCCTTGTCATGGATTGTCAGAGAACAGCGAAAACTGTGCCGGCCTATCCTAGCACGCTCAGGACGTAATGCAACTCTTGCAGGCGGTGACGTACCCCTGAGCCGAAGGCGAAGGGTCTCGGCCGGAAACGGACTTGCTATTAGTGGAGATCCTTTCCCCTCGGCAAGCTCGGGGTCAGGAATACAGATCAATGTCAGTATTATTTTCGCCGGAAGCGCCCGGGTCGAACGTTTTTTCCCCGCCCGCGCAAAGTTAGCTGGCCGGTTCGAGCTTTAGCTGGCAGCGATTTTTCCAATTCTGTAATTTGATCACGCAGGGCTGCCGCTTTTTCGAATTCGAGGTTTTTCACCGCCAAATCCATTTTTTCGGTCAGTTGCTTGATTAGGTATGGCAACTCATCGGGTGGAACATCACCGGGTTTAAATTGTGGTAAATCTTCTAATTCACGCTTCTGTCCGGCTAAGCGGTCGTCGCGGATAGCTTTACTGATAGAGATTGGAGTAATTCCATGCTCTTTATTATATTGCTTCTGAACTGTTCGCCGGCGTTTAGTTTCATCAATCGCCCGGCGCATGGAACCGGTGATTTTATCGGCATACATTATTACCCGGCCATCAAGATGCCGCGCTGCCCGCCCCATGACCTGCATTAAGGCGGTTTCGGAACGGAGAAATCCTTCCTTATCGGCGTCGAGAATAACGATTAGTGCGACTTCCGGCAAATCCAGACCTTCACGCAGTAAATTAATGCCGACCACCACGTCGTAATGTCCTAATCTTAAATCACGCAGGATTTCCAGTCGTTCAAGTGTTTCTACCTCGGAGTGTAAGTACTGAACTTTTACATTCAGCTCCTCTAAATATTCGGTCAGATCTTCGGACATCCGTTTCGTCAGGGTCGTAATTAAAACACGTTGTTTCTTGGCAGTGGCTTTTTTAATTTCCTCCAGCAAATCATCAATTTGGTGCTCGGTGGGTCGAATGGTCACGGCCGGATCGAGCAGGCCAGTCGGGCGGATCAACTGTTCAACTACCTGCTTAGATTGTTTTAATTCGTATTCGGCCGGGGTGGCCGAAGTGTAAATAACCTGGCCGATTTTATTTTGGAATTCCTCGAACTTCAGCGGCCGGTTGTCCATCGCCGAGGGCAGGCGAAAACCGTAATCAACCAAGGTTTGCTTGCGCGAACGGTCGCCTTCATACATCGCCCGTAGTTGGGGGATGGACATGTGCGATTCATCGATAAACAGCAGGAAATCCTTTGGCAAGTAATCTAGTAGGGTGGCCGGCGGCTGGCCAGCCTGACGGAAGTCGAAATATCGCGAATAATTTTCCACGCCGCTGCAGTAACCGGTTTGCAACAGCATTTCCAAATCAAAATTGGTGCGCTGTTCGATCCGCTCGGCTTCCAGCGGTTTGTTCAATTTTTTATATTCCGCCAAGCGTTGCTGCAACTCGGATCGGATGGTGGTGACAATTTTCGGCAGCATTTCCTTATCAGTCACAAACTGTCGGCCGGGAAAAATGGAAATATCCCGATGGCTGGAAATTATCTGGCCGATCAATGGATCAAAGGTGGAAATTTTACTTAGCTGGTCATCATCGAATTCGAGGCGGATACCCTGCTCGCTATAGGCCGGTAAAATATCAATGGTGTCGCCGCGGACACGGAAAGTGCCTCGTTGGAAATCGTAATCGTTGCGCTGATAATAGGCGGCGGTCAACTGATGAAGAAATGCCTGACGGGGATAGGGTTGCCCAGTGGTTAAGGTGAAGGCCACGCGCTGATATTGGTCGGGATTACCGACGCCGTAAATGCAGGAAACTGAGGCGACCACAATAACATCTCGCCGGGTTAATAAATCATGCGTGGCGGCGTTACGCAGCCGATCAATTTCTTCGTTGATTTGCGACTCCTTCTCGATGTATAAATCTTTTTGCGGCAGGTAGGCCTCGGGCTGGTAGTAATCGTAGTAGGACACAAAGTAATCGACGGCATGGCTGGGAAAAAACTCCTTGAATTCGCTGGCGAGCTGAGCGGCCAGGGTTTTATTGTGGGAAATTATCAATGTCGGCCGGTTAAAAGCGGCGATGACATTAGCCATCGAAAAAGTTTTGCCTGAACCGGTGACGCCCAAGAGAGTCTGGGCCGGCAACTTGTTACGGACACCAGCGATCAACTTGGTTATCGCTTTCGGCTGGTCGCCGGTCGGCTTAAATGGTGCGACTAAACGCCATTGACTTGCCATAGTCTTTGTAGCCTAACACGAAGACCATTGACCGCAAAACTTTCTTTTTTTATGATCCTTTCGTATACTATCAAGTACAAGCTATGCCTAAAGTCATTCGTCAAACTACCACTGAAGTTGCCCAGCGCATCGATGTCGGTTATCGGGTCTCAATTGGGTTGATTTCGCTGTCTTTAAGCCTGATCTCACTGTCTTTAGGTATTGCCATTTTGTCTGAATCGGGCTTAGGATTTTTATTCGCTGTCCCACCGCTGATCACCGAATCAACATCGTCATCAGCCACAGCCGTGACATTAACCTGGACTGCGCCAGGCGATGACGGTGACCTTGGTCAGGCGACCAGCTATGATATTCGCTATGCGACCGCCCCGATTACCGCCGGTAATTTTTTCAGCACCAATGCAGTCTCCAGCCCGCCCACCCCACAGCCGTCCGGCTCAACGGAAAGCTACACGGTCACCAATTTGTCCCCCGCCACGACTTATTTTTTTGCCCTTAATGCCAGCGACGAGGTTGGTAACGTTTCGGCCATATCTAACGTGGCCACCAAAACAACTAGTATTGCAACGTCCGGTTGCACCCCGACCTATGAATGTTCGGTCTGGTCGGCTTGTACCAATGGAACGCAAACTAGAACTTGCAGTGTCACCAATGGCTGTGTCACTGGCCTTGATCAGCCAATTGCCACCCAAGTCTGTACCCCGACAGCTGGCGGTCTACCCGTCCGCGTCACCAAGCACATCATTGTCGCCGGAGTGGGGCCAGGCGCTGTTCCGGTATTCAGAATTATCAACCCGACCACCAAGAAAGCAGTCAAAGAAGTCCTGGCTTTTAGCCGGACGCAAAAAACCGGCACCAACGTGGCGGTCGGTGACGTCAACGGTGATCATCGAGCAGAAGTTGTTGTCGGCAGTGGGGCCGGCAGCAATCCATTGGTGAAAATGTATTCAGACGCCGGCGGCTATATAACTCAATTCAATCCTTATCCAGCTAGCCGTTATATTGGTGTAGAGGTTGCGGTGGCCGATGTAAATGCCGATGGTTTTGAGGAAATAATTACCGTCCCGGCACGCGGCACGCCCCAGGTTAGAGTCTTTACTTATAATGCTACCACCAAGAAATTTACGGCCATTGCCCAGTCTTTCTTATTAGACAAAAATTTGAAGTCCGGCTTCTTTTTATCAGCCGGTGATCTGAATCTTGATAACCGGGCGGAGATAGTGATTGCCAGTCGCGCCTCAGCCAAAACCATTACCGTTTACAGTTTGACCGATAAAAACACTTTCCTAAGAGTCGCCCGCTTCAGTCCATATAACGTCACTTTCCGGACCGGAATAATTACCAGCATCGGCGACGTCAACGGCGATGGTCGTGGGGAAATTTTGACCAACGGCGGCCCGGGGTACTGGTCCTGGGTTAAAGTCTGGAACATGACCGGCAAATTACTGGCCAACTTTTACCCCTCGTCAAAGACTTTCTTGGGCGGCGCCGACCTGACCACGCTTGATGTTAATGCCGATGGTCGTGACGAAGTTATCACCGGCACTTACAGTAAAGGCGGTCCAGGATTGTATGTCTTTCGCTACAGCGGGGTATCTAAGAAATTCAGCCGCATTCAAAACTATAACGTTTATCCGGCGACAATGAAATCAGGACTTCGGATCGGGAGTCGTTAAAAATGATTGCTGCGCTGACTGGGCGGGTAACTGGCCGTGATGAGCGGTCATTAGTACTCGAGGTTCATGGCCTGGCCTTTCGCGTTTTTACTATTCCCCGGACAATCGATCAATTTTCCCCGGGCACCGAAGCGAAAATTATCACCCACCTGCATGTCCGTGAAGACGCGGTGGAACTATATGGTTTTGCCCTAGCTAGCGAACAACAACTGTTCGAAAAACTCTTAACTGTCTCGGGGGTCGGCCCGAAAGTGGCGCTGGGAGTTTTATCAGCCGCCAGCGTGGAAGACATTGAAGCGGCCATCGCTCACGGTCATCCAGAATTACTAACCAAGGTTTCGGGGGTGGGCAAAAAGACGGCCGAACGGATCATCGTCGATCTGCGCGGCAAGATCGAGCGGGGTCTGGACGAAACCGACAATACCCTGGCCTCGGTGATCCAAGCTTTAATCAATTTGGGATATTCAGCCAAAGAAGCTCGCGAGGCAGCGGCTGCTACCGCTGCGACCCTGAAGGTGGAAGAGCGTATTAAATCTGCCCTGCAACGGCTGGGCCGTTAAACCATGACAACTTTCAAGCCAATCACGGAGGTTGAACCGCTGGATCAGTTCGTTACAGCCCAGCCGCTGCAGCCATTTTTACAAACCTGGGCCTGGGGTGAATTTCAGCAAGCAGTCGGACGGCGCATTTGGCGCCTAGGCGCTTGGCGCGATGAGCGGCTGATTGGCAGCGCTTTAGTGGTTGAACATCAACTGATGATGGGCAAGACCTATTTGTATTGTCCGCGCGGGCCGCTAGCCGATGATCGCGAAATTTTGATCCAGCTTTTATCAGCTATAAGAAAGCTCGGTCAAGCTGAGGGCGCGATGTACGTCAAAGTTGATCTGGGATTAAATAAATTTCCCTTGCCGATCCAAGAACTCGAATCAGCCTGGTCACCGGGGACTCCGCTTCAACCAGCGACAACCCTGGTGTTGGATCTTAAATCGGACAGCGGCATAATGCTAAATGCGATGCACCAAAAAACCAGGTACAACATCCGGTTGGCTGAGAAGAAGGGCGTCACCACCCGGGCCAGCACTGCCGCTAAAGATTTTCAAACATTTTTGGATTTAATGCATCAGACTGCGAAACGGCAGGAAATTCGGTTACACCCCGATTCATATTATCAGAAACTATTTACAACTTTAATATCGGCCAAGATGGCGGAACTAATGGTGGCCGAATATCAGAGACAAACTCTGGCCAGCCACCTAATGATCTGGTGCGGTCAAACCGCCACTTATTTGCATGGTGCCTCGGCTGATGACAATAAAAACATTATGGCGCCGCACCTGTTACAATGGCGGACGATTGAATTAGCTAAGCGGCGCGGAATGGAGAAGTACGACTGGTGGGGGATACATCCTGATGATCCGAATCACCGCTGGGCCGGCATCACCAGATTCAAACTTGGATTTGGTGGTGAAATAATAAAATATCCCGGTGCCATCAATGCGGTCCTGCAGCCGCAGTGGTATATGGCCTACCGTTTAGCTAAACGGATGCGCGGCGGTTTTGACGTTTAGTTTATCGAAACCAAAATATAACAAATGAACAGCCAATACCAATCTACACCCATGGATAAGACCGCGCATCATCATCGGCGCATGGTCAAGTGTTTTAGCATTTGCTTGGGAATATTCATCGCTATTTTGTTGGCTCCCGGGAGTGTGTCCAATCACGCGCCTAACACCATGGCGCAATCGGTGCCAACTAAATCGACATATAATACCAACTCGCCCCATTGGTCGCATATCAATATTTCGGACTTTGGCCGGGATAAGGGATTTTATGCATCCGGCAGCATTCGCAATTCGGCTTATGAATGGTACGCCCGTCATATGGACTCGACCGAGATGATGATGGACACTTTTCACAACCGCACATACGAAGCCGACACCAAGGCGTCGACGATGAAGGCGCTTAATCCGTCGATGAATGTCTTCGGGTACGACAATGATCTATTTTTATGTCAACACGTGGCCTGTGTGGAAGAGCTTCCGGTCAATACCGCGTTCGGTGAAATACCCGAGGAATATTTTCTCCACTTTTCTCAAGACACCCACATTGATTATTATCTTTACGACGGCACTCCGCATGGGAGCGTCGATATCCCCGGGTGTCCGGAACCTGGCCCCGTGACAGCGGCCTGCCGCGTTCAGGTTTACGGATTCACTAGGGACAAGATGTGGGTTTTTAACATGAAGAACCTGACCTGGCGCACTTGGTTTGCCGATCACCTGCTCGATGAAATGGAATATGACCGCAACGATGTATATAATCCAGTGGACACACTTTTTTTGGACTTACATGGACCAGGTTGGTCGGTGGCAATGTACCTAAGCACGAGTAACATCATCCAGTCCGGCGGCAACCTTAGAGAATATAATGGACTGGGCCCATCGACCACTCTAGACACCGAATATAATAACGATGTCAGTGCCTGGCTCGCTTATATGCGGACCCGACTTGAAGCCCAAGGAAAATCGCTGCGGATAAACACCGCCGAATATTTTACCACCACCCTGTCCTTTCAGCAGGCCACCGCCGCGAATGGCACCATGACCGAACATTTGAATAAAGCGACCAGCCATGTCTATGGCGCGACTAAGTATCAGCAGACGATTAACCAGATTCGTCAGTTAGCGGTCAGTGGCGGGACGGTGGATTTTGCAGCGTCCATGTGTGATAACGGCCCCGTTGGTTTTCCGGCCGGAAATTACACCACCGGACTCGAACGTTATCGGATGTGGAACCTAGCCAGCTATTATATGGCCAAGGAAAGTATTAGTGAGACTGGTAAAGTTTATTTCGATCCGAACTTGTGCATTAATTCTGCGTCAACCACGCCCGTGCAAGACCTTGATGGTCAATGGCTGGCGGCGTATGAGTATAACGTCGGCCAGCCAGTCAGCGACATGATGGTAGCGCAACACGGCACCGTCAGTTGCGATGGGCAGGGCTATAGTATTTTTTCTCGTCAGTACACGAACGCTCGTATCTTGGTCAGATCGAGAGATGGGGGTGGGTGCCAAGATTACGGTGACACCACGGCTATTTCGTTGGCGCTCGACGCGCCGATGGTCATGCTTAAGCCAGATGGAACCATTTCGGCGCCCATGACGAGCGTGTCCATCCGCAATGCCGAAGCAGTGATCTTGTTTCCGGCACCGGACATAATGCCCCCAGCCGCGGTTCAGGATCTTACTGCTACATAGGTTTGTCTGAAAAAATAACAATACCAGTTCATCGTTTAGTCAAACGTATGCGCGGCGGTTTTGACTTTTGATTAATAAAAAAATCGATTCGAAAAAACTGGTCAATCTGTTGCAAATGGCGCCCCCCAGAGCCTGCCTTCGCCGAAGCGAAGCCGCTTCGGCTTCGCGCAGGCAGGGAACCTCGCACTATCCCGCCCTCGGCGGGAAATGCGGGGCAATGTCGAACCCCTGCCCAGCACCTTTATGGTGCTAGGTCTATTACGAGAATCGCTACCGCACGAAACCCTCGCCCTCAAGAGGAATCGAACCTCTATCTTAGGATCCGGAATCCTACATTCTATCCGTTGAACTATGAGGGCGCGGGTCTCGTGCGTAATCATCGTTCGCTCCGAGAATCTCGCCTGTCCCGTACTGGAGCGATACGACTAGTGCGGGACGTCCTATCCGTTGAACGAGGGAGGCATCATCTGCAACCGATAATTCATTCTACGCAGTAAACACAATTACTGTGTCTAGCAGGTGTGACTTTACCGAAACAAATTGATTCTGCCAAGCCCTTGACGGTTTCTTTGGGAGTGCTAAGGTAGCGGCGCTCTTTGAAGTTGGTCCACTATGAAATCGGCCCACTACCCGGGAGGAGCAGCCATGCCAGAATCACGGCTGAGGGTTATTACCGATCAACTAGTGATCGGCGACTCGGTGGAATCAAGACCGAACGTGTTCAGCGTTGACCTCGCCTTTGTCGATTTGGAAACCAGTGGTCTCGCGCCGGAGTATAACGAGATCATTGAAATCGGCATGGTTCGTGCTAGTCAACCAGCGCTACAAATCGTGTCGACGATGCACACCAAAGTGCAGATGCACCACCCCGAACGGATGACGGCTGAAGCCGCCAGGGTTAACGGCTATACCGCTGAAGCTTGGCGCCAAGCGCCTTCACCACGCGTCGCCCTCGGTCAGTTTTTGGGACTAACGAATGGGTGTGCATTTGCCTCGTATTTTTCCTGGCTCGACTACGACTTCATATATCATGGATTGAAACGCACCGGCCATCTCAGCGAGAGCGATCGTGGTCCGTGGTACAACGTCTTCTGTGTCATGTCGATGGCCCAACTGATGTTGCGTGGTTATACACCCCGGTTGCGCTCGAAGATGGTCTGCGAAGTGCTGGGGATCGAACCCGAACCAGAGCCGCATGACGCCATGTCCGGGGCTCGGCAGGCCTACATGATCTACAAACGGCTAATGGAATACACCGAATACCTTAAGGCGAAGTAGAACTTCGCCTTTTTTTCTACCGCTGTGGAAAACTATATGGCTAAGGTCAGGCAAATTACAAAAACCCCTGAAAATACTACCCCTTGACAGGTTTTCGTCGGGGGTATATGCTACTTCTCCGCTAGAAAAGATCCAACCCGTGGTACAGATTGAAAGAGGCGGAAATTGAGACTAAGTCTCAACTTCCAAACCGCAACAACTGTTGCACCCCCCTCTCGATCGCAAGCCTCGCTTGCACCACCCCCTTCTAGCACCGTCTCACAATTGAGACACCAAACAACCCCCGCACCTTGACTCACCTGAGTCA
>Ga0315287_10001118_pt1 | contig 24390 bp, 22 predicted proteins | sample YL17G11_0_MG_FD_205037 | JGI IMG/M metagenome (GOLD analysis project Ga0315287, IMG submission 205037) | Sediment microbial communities from Yellowstone Lake, YNP, Wyoming, USA - YL17G11_0 | ecosystem: Environmental > Aquatic > Freshwater > Lake > Sediment | place: USA: Wyoming | collected... | reverse complement strand
GCCGCTGGTTCAAGTCGAACGGTGAAATGCGGCCAGGAGACACTATAGTCGTGCCCATCGATGCGGAGCGCATGAGGCCACTGCCGTTGTGGACGGCCGTGACGACGATTCTCTACAACATCGCCATTTCGGTGGCGGCAGTGAATTCTTTCTGAGCCGATTGTGAGCACACACACGATGAACGTGCCCAACCAGCAGGAAATTGCGCAGATCGTTTATGTCGTGCAGCGGGGTCAGGAGGCAGCAGTCGACGACGAAGAAATTGATCTGGTCGGTCTCCTGCGAACCCTCTGGAAGAGGAAACTCTGGATCTTCGGCATTACGTTCCTAACGACAGGTATGGCAGTTGCGTACGCATTGCTCGCCACCGAGTGGTATCGGGCGGAGGTCGTTCTTATCCCTCGGGAAAATTCTGCGGGATCAAGAATTCCAGCTCAGTTCGCGCAGTTCGGTGGACTGGCCAGCCTGGCCGGCATTAACCTCGGTTCCGGCGGCTCTCAAGAGCCGCTGGGAGTGTTGAAGTCGCAGGGATTTGCGCGGCGGTTCATCCAGCGTAATAACCTTGTCGAAGCATTGGCGAGAACCAGGTGGAGGTCAGATACAGACCTGTCGAGTTCGAAACGCATTGGTGAGGCGGTTGATATTCTCCGCAAATCGCTCCTTACCGTGTCGGACGACAAGAAGACAGGGCTGATCACCGTCTCGATACTCTGGAAAGAGCCTGGAGCGTCGGCGGAATGGGCTAACAAGATCTCAGGCCAGATCAACGAGGAGTTTCGTTCACAGGCAATTCGCGAATCGAGCCGTAACCTGGCGTACTTACGCACTCAATTGGCCACGACCGAAACGGTCGCACTGCAACAGCCTCTTGCATCGTTGATAGAGACTGAGATGAAGAAACTCATGCTCGCCCGAGGAGCGGTAGAATACGTCTACCGCATTGTCGACAAGGCCGAACCGCCTACGAAGCCCGCGAGACCGAACAGGAAGGTCGTAATAGTGCTGGGTCTTCTGGCTGGCCTTATGGGAGGGACTCTGCTGGCACTCGCGATCGATCCGCTTAGAAATATTGCGGGTTCAGTGCGGGCGTCGTCAAAGGCATTGGGCTAGCAGGTGTAGGCGACCCGCCGCCTGACCTGTCATCAGTCAAAGCGATACCCCGATTCCACCGTTCTTGATGCCTACTCAATCGATCATTGCAGTCGCCGGCCCGGCATATGTCGAGTACCTGGCGGTCGAATTTGGCCGGCAGCACGTGACCATTGGATTTCATGTTGCCTCCGACAAGGAAGCCCTGTACGCGGCACGCCTGGACACCTCGCGTGACATCTCCATCGCAGAGACAATGGCCGGTTTTCATGGCTGCGAGAGTGAACAGTGGCGAATTTCACAGGCGGCGGCCTGCAGGATGAGACTGTGCCTGGCATGCCCTGCGTGACACCGCGCGCGAGCACGGAGTGCACGGTGGCCGTAGATGAAGGCACTAACGAAGTGGTCATGGCCGCTCTCGAAGGTCGCTCCAAGCGAGGCCGGCGACCGGCGCTGTGGTACTGCAACGCGGCGCGACGGATCGTGGCGGTGCTGGGCCCGGCACTTGGCGCGACGTCGGCAACATCGATCGTTCTCACCCAATGCGGACCCAAACCATGAAGGCAGTCATACTCGCAGGCGGCATGGGAACCCGGATCTCCGAAGAGTCTAGCTTCAGACCAAAGCCCATGATCGAGATCGGTGGCATGCCCATCCTTTGGCACATCATGAAGATCTATTCGGCGCACGGAATCAATGATTTCGTCATCTGCTGTGGGTACAAGGGCTACTTCATCAAGGAGTATTTCGCCAACTACTTCCTGCACATGTCGGACGTCACATTCCACATGGATCACAACCGCATGGAAGTGCACCAGCGATTTGCCGAACCTTGGCGCGTTACTCTGGTCGATACTGGCGAGACGACAATGACGGGCGGCCGGCTCAAGCGAGTGGCCAACTACGTCGCCAGCGAAGAGGCTTTCTGCTTCACGTACGGCGACGGCGTCAGCGATGTAAACATCACCGGGTTGATCGAGTTCCACCGCCGGCACGGATGCCAGGCTACGCTGACGGCGGTGCATCCGCCCGGCCGCTTCGGCGCGCTCGACATCCGCGACCACCACACTGTCGCGTCGTTCACCGAGAAGCCCAAGGGCGATGGCGGCACGGTCAATGGTGGCTTTTTTGTGCTGTCTCCGAAGGTCATCGACTTGATCACGGACGACCAGACGATCTGGGAACGCGAGCCGCTCGAGACTCTGGCGCAGAGCGGGCAATTGAAGGCATATCCGCACGACGGCTTCTGGCAGCCGATGGACACGCTGCGCGACAAGACGCTCCTCGAGGAACTGTGGACCCAGCAACGGGCTCCGTGGAAGGTGTGGGTGTGACAAGCGAATTCTGGCGCGGCCGCCGCGTATTCGTCACCGGCCACACGGGCTTCAAGGGCGGCTGGCTGTGCCTGTGGCTGCAGCGCCTTGGCGCCGACGTGACCGGCTATGCGCTGGCGCCGACGAGCCAACCCAGCCTGTTCGAGACGGCGTCGGTGGCTCAGGGCATGCGCTCGGTGATCGGCGACATCCGCGATGCCGCCTCGCTTCGCGCGGCGATGATTGCTGCGCGGCCCGAAGTGGTGATTCACATGGCGGCGCAGGCGCTGGTACGAGAATCGTACGTCAATCCGGTCGAAACCTATTCCGTCAACGTGGTTGGCACGGCGCAGGTGCTCGACACCGTGCGCGGGTGCCCCTCGGTCCGTGCCGTCGTCAGCGTGACGACCGACAAGTGCTACGAGAACAGCGAGTGGCATTGGGGGTATCGCGAAAACGACCGGCTCGGCGGCCATGATCCGTACAGCAGTAGCAAGGCCGGTGCCGAGCTCGTCACGGCGGCCTACCGCTCGTCATTCTTTATCGATGCCGAGCGTCCGGTGGCCCTGGCCGCGGCGCGCGCGGGAAACGTGATCGGCGGCGGCGATTGGTCGCGCGATCGATTGATCCCTGACATCCTGAGCGCGATCCAGGCCGGACAGGTCGTTCGCATCCGAAACCCCGACGCGATCCGTCCATGGCAGCACGTGCTGGAGCCGCTGTCGGGCTACCTCGCGCTGGCCGAGCGGCTATGCGGCAACGAGGGCGAGGCCTACGCCGAAGCCTGGAACTTCGGGCCGGCCGACGACGACGCGAGACCGGTTCGATGGATCGTCGAGCAGGTACTCGAGCGCTGGGGCAGCGGCAGCTGGGCGATCGATGCGCAACCGCAGCCGCACGAGGCCAACTACCTGAAGCTCGACTGCTCCAAGGCGCGAACGCGGCTGGCATGGCGGCCGCGCTGGAACCTCGCGGCCGCGCTTGGTGCGATCGTCGACTGGCAGCGCGCGCATCTACGCGGCGACGACATTCGTGCGCTGACGCTGTCGCAGATTGCCGCTTTCGAGGACACCCCTGCATGAAGCGCGTGCTGGTAACCGGGGGCGCCGGTTTCATCGGGGCGCGCGTCGTGCATCGGCTCGTCGAGCAGGGCCGCGAGGTGGCGCTGCTGCTGCGCCAGTCGAGCGACCCACGCCGGCTCGCCGACGTGCTTGGAAGCTGCACCGTGCTGCGCGGCGACCTGTCGCACCTTGAGGCCCAGCGCGTGCCGCTGCAGGCCTTCGCCCCCGAAGGCGTGCTCCACCTGGCTTGGGAAGGGGTGAAGGGCGCCGACCGGAACCACCCGGTGCAGCTGGTCAATGTGTCGACCTCGTTTGATCTGTTCCGGCTCACCGGCGAGATCGGCTGCACGAGCTTTGTTGGGCTGGGCTCGCAGGCGGAGTACGGAATCCTGTCCGGTCGCATCGACGAGCGCGCTCCAACGCGGCCGACCACCACTTATGGCGCCGCCAAGCTCGCCACCGGCTGCGTGTTGGAGCGCGCGGCCGCGGCCGCTAACCGGCCCTTCGCCTGGTTGCGCCTGTTTTCATCGTATGGGCCGGACGACGATCCGAGTTGGCTTATTCCGTACCTGATCCGCACACTACTGGCGCGTGAGCGACCCCGCCTGACGAAGGCGGAGCAGGTCTGGGACTATATCCACGTCGATGACGTCGCCAATGCAATCATTGCTGCGCTCGATGCCGGGGCTACGGGAATATTCAATCTCGGGTCGGGCGAGGCGCGTCCGCTCCGCAACATCGTGACGTCGATCCGCGATTTGGTGGACCCGTCATTGCCGCTGGGGTTCGGCGAAATTGCCTACCGACCCGACCAGGTGATGCATCTCGAGGCAGACGTGACGGCACTCGCCACGGCGGCGTCATGGCGGCCAAAGATCGCGCTGGAAGATGGGCTGGCCGAACTGGTGCGGCTGCAGCGCAGTAGCGCCACCTGAGCCTGACTTGCCCAATGACGCCAATCCCCGAACGAGAAACCCGAGCAATGATGAACTGCAGACTCTGTGACGCCGCGTTCCAAGACACGGCAGCAATCGTCCTGAACGTGCCCGCGGGTACGCAACTGTTCTCCGAGGATGCGGCGACTGCCGAGGCGCTGAAAGCCCAGATTGCTATCGTTGAATGTCCTGAGTGCTCGCTGATACAGCTGACCGGCGAGCCGGTGGCCTACGATCACGTGTCCTCGTCGTCGTCGTTCGTTTCGGCTGAACTTACCAATCATCGTATCGACCAACTGCGCGCATTGTTTACGCTCAGGCCTGCCCCATCGGACGGCGGGCGGCTGCTCGAAATCGGTTGTGGCGACGGACACCTGCTCGCGCATGCGCAGGGCTTGTTTGGGCGCACCGTTGGAGTCGAGCCCACGACGCGAAACGCAGCGACCGCGGCTGAGCGCGGTTTGGACATCCAACAAATGCTGATGGGGCGGGATACCGTCGTATCAGGAGGGCCGTTCCAGTATTTCTGCTCATTTCATGTCCTCGAGCACGTGACGCAGGTCCGTTCGGTACTGCAGGGGATCGCAAGGTCGCTCGATTCTGATGGAGTCGGCATCGTCGAAGTACCCTCGACTGAGGCAGCGATCGAACACCAGCGTTTCGGCGATTTCATGCCCGACCATCTCAACTACTTCACTGAAGGCACGCTGCGCGCGGCGCTCGAATGGAGCGGATTTGCCGTGGTCCGAATATATCGCGATTGGGAGAATGAGCACCTGGTTGCCTATGTGCGCAAGCGCGCGGGGACGTCGAGCCTGGCTTACATCGCGGAGCGCCAGACACAGCTGGCTCGCGCGGTTGCGACGATAAGGGGACGGAGGCTGCCTTTCGCACTCTGGGGAGTAAGCCATCACCTGATGCCGTATGTGCCCGCACTGGCTGAAATTGAAGGGCTTCTCGCCGTCGACGGCTCTCCTTCCAAGGTTGGTAAATTCATCCCGTCGACGCGCATTCCAGTCCGGCCGGTGTCGGCATTGGGCGATGTTGCCCACGGGTACGTGGCCATCACTGCGCCACGATTCAAGGAGGAAATCTCCGTCAGTCTGGCCCGCATGTATGGCTCCGTAGTCGAGGACAAGCAGCTCTCGGATGACCTGGGGTTCAGTGTCCTTGAATGTCGGATGGCACCTCCGCAGAACGCATAACCATGGCAGCGCGTATTCCATGTCGCCTGTGCGGCTTCGTCGGCATGACGGCTGCCCTTACACTCGCGGGAATGCCGCGCTGGAACCATAGGCTGCTGCGTGAGCACGAAATCCGCGCCGACCAGGGCGTAGACCTGACGGCATACTGTTGTCCCTCTTGCGGCTTCGTCAGCGTACCGATGCAGCTGTCGAGCGATTACTACGACGACTACATCAACGCGCCTTCGCTCTCGACGCAGGCACGGGAATTCCAGTCGGCACAGGCGGGGGAGTTCGTCAGCCGCTTTGGCCTATCGGGTCACAAGGTGCTCGAGGTCGGGTGTGGCGACGGCTACTTTCTTGGTGCCCTGCGTGACGCCGGAGTCCGGTCTTTTGGAATCGAGCCCTCCAGGGTCCAGCGTGAACTGGCATGTGCACGTGGTCTGGATGTCGAGTCCGGAATTCTTGCAGCGGGGCGCATGTTGGCAGCTGCGCCATTTGATGCGTTCGTGACTCGACAGGTTTTCGAGCACGTCGAGGATATGCGCGACTTCCTGCTGACCATCCGTGGCAACTTGCGGTCCGGCGCCGTCGGCCTGGTCGAAGTGCCGAACCTGGGTAAGATCGTCGAGGACTGCAGGTTCTTCGACTTCATACCCGAGCACATCAATTACTTTACGCAACGCTCCCTGGGCCTGGCGCTGAAGCTGGCCGGGTTCGAAGTGCTCGAGGTGAGCCCGGTGCAGGATGGCGAATCATTGCGCGCATTGGTGCGATGGGAAGAGCCGCGGCACGTTGCGGAGCTGGCGTCCCGTGTCGATTCGCTGCGCTCCGAGATCGCGACGTTCCTGGAGGAGTGCAATGCAAAGGCGAAAAAAGTCGCGATCTGGGGCGCCGGAGGTAAAGGCCTGAGCATGATGGCGGTCGTCGATGTCCGGCACGTACGGTTGCTCGTCGATTCGGACCCGCACAAGGCTGGCCTGTTCACACCGGTTTCCCATCTGCCCATTGCGCCGCCGACGGAACTTGCCCGGCAGCAGATCGATGCCGTGATCGTGATGGCACCCGCGTACGAGCGAGAAATTGCTGCCAGCCTGCGCAACGAGTGGGCGTTTGTCGGTGAAATCGTTCTGGCAGGTCGGGGGTTCGAAAGACTCGCGGCCGTGGGAGACTCCCGTTGAGTTCGCTGGATCCCTGTAATACGACCCAACTTGCACGCGACATCCGGCTGGAAATCCTCGAGATGGTCCACCGCGCGCGCGCGTCGCATGTCGGCAGCTGTTTCTCCATCGTCGATGCTCTGGCCGTCCTGTACGGGCGTGTGATGAAAGTGTGCCCGCAGGATCCCCATTGGGAGGGCCGTGACCGCTTCATTCTCAGCAAGGGTCATGCCGCCGCGGCCGTCTACGCCACTCTCGCACACATCGGCATGCTGTCACGTGACGGTCTGCAGACTTACGGCGCCGAGGGCTCGCTGTACATGACTCACGTCAGCCACAAGATCCCCGGCGTGGAGTTTTCATCAGGCTCGCTTGGCCACGGGCTGCCATTCGGCGTCGGCAAGGCGCTGGCCGCAAAGCGCCAAGGAAAGGCCTGGCGTGTCTTCGTGATGTTGAGCGACGGCGAGATGGACGAGGGGTCGAACTGGGAGGCGCTGATGTTCGCCGCGCATCACAGTCTCGACAACCTCGTAGCCATCATCGACTACAACAAGTTGCAGAGCCTGACGACGATCGAAAACACGCTGGCGCTGGAGCCGCTGGTGGACAAGTTGCGCGCCTTCGGTTGGGCGGTACGCGAGGTCGTCGGTCATGACCACGAGGCGCTCGAATCATCGCTGCAGGCGACGCCATGGTCGCCTGGTCGACCGTCTGTCCTGGTCATGCACACGACGAAGGGCAAGGGCGTGCGCTTCATGGAGAACCGCGTCGAGTGGCACTACAAGAGCCCGAACGACGAACAACTCGCCGCCGCGCGGTCGGAACTGCTGCAAGATAATGCGTAACGCTTTCATTGACGAACTCGTTGCCCTGGCCGAACGACATCCGCACATCGCGCTGGTCGTCGGCGACCTCGGCTTTTCCGTCATCGAGTCGTTCGCTGACCGGTTTCCGGATCGATTCATCAACGCGGGCGTTGCGGAGCAGAACATGACCGGCCTCGCCGCCGGCATGGCTTCCGAGGGCTACCACGTATTCACGTACTCGATCGCCAACTTCCCGACGTTCCGTTGCGCCGAGCAAATCCGCAACGACGTCGATTACCAGCAGCTGCCGGTCACGGTCGTGGCAGTCGGCGGCGGGCTCGCCTACGGCGCGCTCGGCTACTCGCACCATGCCGTACAGGATTACGCTCTGCTGCGTTCGATGCCGAATCTCCTGATCGCCGCACCGGGGGACCCGTCCGAAGTGCGCGCCTGCCTGCGTTACCTCGTGGCGAACCCGCAGCCTTCATACCTGCGTCTCGGCAAGGCGGGCGAGCGTGATTTTCACGAACGCGTCGTGCCGGAACTCGCGCCGGGTCGGTGGAACCGCATACGTGCGCGAGAGGACGGCGCGCGCGGTGTTCTGCTGAGCACCGGCGCCACACTCGAACTGGCGATGTCGATGCGCGAGCGACCCGAGCACTTGGGCTACGAGGTGTGCACCTTGCCGCTCTGGGGCATGGTTGCCAAGCCGCTGCAGGCCGCGCAGGTGGCGCAGCGCGATACGGTCACCACGCTCGAAGACCATCTCGAGGACGGTGGCTTCGGCTCATGGCTCGCGGAGTCGCTCGGGCGCGAGCCGGCACTGCGCACGAGACTGCACGCCATGTCGCTCTCACCCGAGGTATGCGGCATGGTTGGAAGCCAGGCGGCGCTGAACGCGCGCGGAGGGCTGCGGTGAGCGTCGCGACGGGCGAAAGCGTGCCGGTGCTGGCTATTTGCGTTCCCACGTTCAATCGCGCCGCGAACCTGGGCAACCTGTTCCGCTCGCTGGGCGTCGTCAAGGAGCGTCTCGGCGACGACATAGAAATATGCGTTTCCAACAACGGCTCGACGGACGACACGCGAGCCGTCATCGAAGAATTCGGGTGCAAGCACGAAGTGGTTGCGCTGCACCAGCCTGCGAACCTCGGGGCAACGGTCAATATCACCGCCGTAGCGGGAATGATGCGTGCGCGCTGGGGTATCTGGTGCGGTGACGATGACGAAGTCGACGCCGATGCCATAGAGAGCATCGTCGACCGACTGCGCAGCCTCGCTGCTGACACCTGGGTGCTGGTCGATTGCGCAGACTTGGAAGGTCGAGGCCAGTACATGCACCATTTCGCGGAAGGCGAACATACGGCGGCGGCCTTCCAGTGCGCGATCTTGCGCAGCGGTCTGGATCCTTTCGGCTTCATGGGCGTGCACGTATTTCCCCGTTCGGCTGCCTCGATGCTGCAGGACATGAAAGTCGAGGATACGAAGCCCTGGCCGCCGATCGTGGCGATGCTGCGTTTCATCATGCGCCCCGGCACGAGGGTACACGTCTTGCGTGAGATCGCGATCATGCAGGCCAAGGGAGGCGCTGTGCTCTTCTGGAGCGGTGGCGACTTAGCGCGAATCCGGATTGCCAAACTGCGACTCCTGTGGCGAACGCGGCTCAATTCCGCGGGTCATGCAGGATTTCTGCGCCTGATGATGCTGCGCGAGATGTATTCGCTCGGCAGTCTCAAGGCCATCGCGGCCTGGAAGCTGTACGAAGGTGAGGACTACGACCGCTCGGCCGTGACTGCCTACCTTGAGGCCAGCAGCTGGATGGGCGTTCTGCTCCCGCTGGCGGTACCCTATGCGCTGCTCGCGCTCGCGCTGAGGATCCTTCCCCATAGGGCTTATGCCGGGTTCTTCCGCCTCACCGGGCAAGGTGGCTTCCTCAGTCGTTACCAGCAACTCAAGCGCGAGTTGGGTGTGTTCGACGGTATCAAGCGCGGCCTCTGACGTTGCAGAGTGGCGTACGTCATGAAACCCCGGCTAAGCGCCGCCGTCAGTTACTCACTGCTGTTCAAGGCGTGGCAGGCCGCAGCCGGACTGGTGACGATCCCGATCGTCATCCACTTTCTCGAGCCGGCCCTGCAGGGGTACTACTACACCTTCGCCAGCCTGATCGCGTTGCAGTCGTTCTTCGAGCTCGGCTTCGGCATCGTCATATCCGTCTATGCGAGCCACGAGTGGGTCAAGTTGCGTCTCGACGCATCCGGTCGCATCGCCGGCGAAGCCCGCGCCCGCTCACGCATCCTGAGTCTCGGCCATTTCGTCTTCCGCTACTTCGGGCTGGCGGCGCTGATATACCTGGTTGTGATCGCGGCGATTGGCTTCAACGTGCTGTCGCGGCATGCCGATCCGTCGATCGATTGGCGCGTCCCATTGATGTTGCATATCGCTTTCTCGGCGATATCGCTGTGGCTTATGCCGTTTCTCAGTCTGATGGAGGGCTGCAACCAGGTCGCGGTGGTGGCGCGCTTCCGGCTGTTGCAGTCGCTGCTGGCCAATGCTGCGTTGTGGGCGGCGTTGGCCGCGGGCGGCAAGTTGTGGTCCGTGCCGCTCTTCAGCGCGTTGAACGCGGCGCTCCTCGCTGGCTTCCTGTTCATTGCGCGGCGTGGCTTCTTCGGCTCGCTGCTCGAGCCGCCGGCAGGCGACCGCATCTCCTGGCGGGATGACCTGTTGCCGATGCAGTGGCGGCTGGGGGTGCAGGCGTTGTTCAGCTACATGACCTTCCCCCTATACATCCTGCTAGCGTACACCTACTTTGGGGCCATAGAGGCCGGGCGCATGGGCATGACCTTGCAGATCGTGGCGGGGGTGCAGTCATTTTCGCTGGTGATGATCACTGCCAAGGCGCCCGAACTTGCGATGCTCGCCGCTTCGAATGATCGTGCCGCCCTCGTGGCTACCTGGCGACGCTGGAGCAAGCTGGCGTTGGGCACCATGGCGGCAGCGTTCGCGCTACTGCTGCTGCTGCAGGTCAGTAACGTCGGAATGTTGACGAAGGCCATCGGGCGCGTCCTGTCGCCGGGGGTCTGCGCGGCGCTGGCCGCCGGCGCGCTGATTGCTGGCGTAATCCAGTGCATCGCCGTGTACCTGCGAGCGCATAAGCGCGAAATCCTGACCCCCGTCGGCGTCTCAAGCGGTGTGCTTTACGGATCGAGCGCGTGGTGGCTAGGCTCGCATTTCGGCGCTCCGGGCATGGCTTGCAGCTACCTGGCGGTCACGGCGCTGGTCGCACTGCCGATCACCCTGCATATCCTGGGTCGCAGCCGCCACACGCTGCGGTTGGGGGAGCCGTGAGACGGGAATTCTTGCCCCGGCCGGGTCCCCAAAGGCTGGCGCCCCTGGTCCCCGTGCTATTGGGCGTCCTCGTGGCCATGACGATCGGTTACGTGTTCCGGACCACCATCTGGGACTACATGCAGCATGGGTCCGACGCAGCCTACTTCTTCGAGACCGCGTCGACCGGCGACTACGACTTTTCGTTCGACGAGTCGCTGCTTTTTACCGAGAACCAGCTGCCGCTGATGCTCTATGGCGAGGTGTACGCACTGATGTCGTCGCTCGGCCTCGACGCCAATCCGTTCGGTGGCATCCTCGTGAACGCGGCACTGGTGGTCGCCGCGCTCGCGTTGGCGCTCCACTATGCACGCACACGTTTTGGCTTTGGACCCTACCGCCAGCTCAAGCTCGCTGGACTGCTTTCTTTCAACGGGCTAATCATGATGTTCGCGGGCATCCACATGCGTGATGCCTTCCTGTTCTTCACGGCCACCGTCGCGATGGTCGCCTTCCATCCGTCGCCAGCGCGTACCTCGCTGCCGCGCCACGCGGCCCGCTTCGGCTTGCTCGTCGTGCTGGCGGTGCTGTCGTTCCTCTCGCGCAAGGAAGGCTTCGCGGTGCCGGTCCTCATTTACCTTCTCGCCATAGCGTCGAAGCTGGACTTTCGCCGCACAGGCGTGCGCTTCGCGATGCTTGCCTGCGCCGCAGTCATCGCGACGGTCGCCGTGTGGCTAAATGTCATCCAGCTCGTCACCGAGAACGCAGAGGCCTATAAGCTCCTTTCACAGGAGGAGAGCAGCAGTTCGTCGCTCGCTTACTTCCTGCTCTACGACCTGCCGGTCCCTCTTTCTACCTTCGCAGGCATGGCGCTGCTACTGTTCATCAAGGTGCCTTTCTGGCGCGGTGCGTTGTATGACTCATACTCGTTCTACATCTCGCTTGCGGCATTCCAGATGCTGTTCATCGCTCCCACGGTAATCGGCCTCTGTTGGTACGCCATGACGAAGCGGCTGGAGTTGCGTCTTCACTACCTGTTTCTTATCTTGGTGGCGATGGTCTTCATCGTCACGATCACGAGCAATCAGGTCCGGCACCTTGCGGTCGTCTACCCGGCCATGATGATCGTGTATCTGTGCCGCGACGAAATCGTCCCCCGGGCGAGGCAGCGGGGCTTCCGGCAATTTTCGCTATTCGCGACGACACTGGTAATCTTGGCGAGCCTGGCGATCGAACTTCGCTGACGGCTGATCCACTCAACTTTGCCGATATGCACGCCCACTATTGAGCCTTTGCCACCGTGACTCACACCTTAAACCGACGCAGCAAGACGCGCACCAATTGCCCATGAAGGTCCTCGTTACCGGCGCCGACGGGTTCATCGGCTCCCACCTCACCGAAGCACTGGTGCGCAGCGGCTACGACGTGCGCGCCTTCGTGTACTACAACTCTTTCAATTCCTGGGGCTGGCTCGACCGATGCGCGCCCGACGTTAAGGGCCGCTTCGAGGTGTTTGCTGGCGACATCCGCGATCCGCACGGCGTGCGCACCGCGATGCGCGGCTGCGACCAAGTGCTGCACCTGGCGGCGCTGATCGCGATCCCGTTCTCGTACCACTCGCCGGATACCTACGTCGACACAAACGTCAAGGGCACGCTGAACGTGGTGCAGGCGGCACGCGATCTCGGCGTCTCGCGCGTCGTGCATACCTCCACAAGCGAGGTCTACGGCACGGCGCGCTTCGTACCGATCACAGAGGAACATCCACTGCAGGGCCAGTCACCCTACTCGGCGAGCAAAATCGGCGCAGACCAGATCGCGCTGTCTTTCCACTGCTCCTTCCAGACGCCGGTTGCGGTGCTGCGGCCGTTCAACACATACGGGCCGCGGCAGTCCGCGCGCGCCGTGATTCCAACGATCATCACCCAGATCGCCGCTGGGCGACGCACCATCAAGCTCGGCGCCGTGCACCCGACGCGCGACTTCTCGTTCGTCGAGGATACTGCGCGCGGCTTTATCGCCGCGATGGGCAGCGATGCCGCCGTTGGCACCGTTACCAACATCGGCAGCGGGTTCGAGATCTCCATCGGTGATACCGCGCACTGCATCGCGCGGCTGATGGGTGTGGACATTGAGATTCAGGGCGAAAGCCAGCGCGTGCGGCCGGCGGGCAGCGAGGTCGAGCGCCTGTTCGCGAGCTATGCAAAGGCCGAGCAGCGGATGGGCTGGACGCCGGCCTACGGCGGGCTGGAAGGCTTCGAGCGTGGCCTGCGCAAGACCATCGACTGGTTCACCCAGCCGGACAACCTTGCGAACTACAAGGTCGACCAGTACAACCTATGAGCACACGTCGAGCCATCGTCCTCGCCGGCGGCCGCGGAACGCGGCTGCGTCCCTACACGGTCGTGCTGCCCAAGCCGCTGATGCCGATCGGCGACTTCCCGATCCTCGAGGTCATCGTGCGGCAGCTTGCCAGGGCTGGATTCGGCCGCATCACACTGGCCGTCAACCATCAGGCCGAGCTGATCAAGGCGTTTTTCGGCGACGGCCAGAAGTGGAATCTGCGCATAGACTACTCGCTCGAGCAGTCGCCGCTGGGCACGATGGGCCCGCTGAAGCTGATCGGCGACCTGCCCGACGACTTCCTCGTGATGAATGGCGATATCCTGACCGACCTCGACTTCGCTGCCTTTCACGACAGCCACGTTGCAGAGCAGCGCCTGTTCACGATCTCGTCGCAGGTGCGGCAACAGATGGTCGACTACGGCGTACTTGAGGTCGATACCAGCGGCTCGCTGGTGGGCTTCCGCGAGAAGCCGAAGAGCGAGTACCTGGTCAGCATGGGCGTCTACATGGTGAGCCGGCGCGTGCTCGAGCACATCTCGGCCGGGCGGCCGTATGGCTTCGATAACCTGATGCTCGACCTGACGCGCGCCGGCAAGGTCGTGCGGGTGGAGCGTTTCGACGGCTACTGGCTCGACATCGGGCGGCCCGACGATTACATGCAGGCGATCGACGAGTTCGAGAGTATGCGCGCGCGCTTCCTGCATGATTAGCATCGTCGTCAGTGGCTCCAGCGGATTCGTCGGCTCGGCGCTAATGCGTCGACTGCGCGCTGACGACCGCTACGCGGTCACTGGCATCGGCAGCGCTGCCGGCGACATCGCCGACGCTTCGACTTGGGCCTCGTTGCCGGCCGCCGAGGTGGTGGTGCACCTGGCCGCCCGCACCTTCGTGCCGGACAGCTGGACCGACCCGGCGGCATTCATCGAGACCAACGTCGGCGGTACTGCGCGCGCTCTCGAGTACTGTCGCGCACACGGTGCGCGCCTCGTGCTCCTCAGTTCCTACCTGTACGGCAACCCGCGGTGGCTGCCGATCGATGAGCAGGCCGAAATCTCGGTGCCCAACCCGTACGCATTATCGAAGAAGCTCGCCGAAGACACCTGCCGCTTCTACGCCGAGGTTTTCGGTATCGACTCCACGGTGCTGCGGGTGTTCAACATCTACGGCGGCGGGCAGGGCGACAAGTTCCTCGTGCCACTGATTGTGCGCCAGGTGCTCGCCGGCAGCGAGATCCGCGTGAAGGACCTCGAGCCGCGCCGCGACTTCCTCTACATCGACGACCTGGTCGACGCGATCGTCTGCGCGATCGAGCGGCCGCAGCGCTTTGGGCTGTTCAACATCGCGTCGGGTACCAGTCACTCTGTGCAGGACGTCATCGACATCGCGCAGCGCCTTGCGGGGCGCACGGCCGCCGTGCAGTCCGAGCAGGTGCGGCGCCCGAATGAGATCATGGACACGCGCGGCGACAACACGCGGGCGCGGGAGCAGCTCGGCTGGGCGCCGCGTTGGTCGCTCGAGGACGGTGTGGCGGAACTGCTGCGCACAGGCGGCTGAGGCAGTGTCAATCGCACCCCCACGGATCCGTCGTGAACACCTCCTTTAACTCCGCGCCCGAGATCGTATTCCTGTGCGGTGCGAGGGACTTCCACGCCATGGACTGGTTCCGGAGTGCGCAACAAACGCTACCGAACGACCGCCTGTGCGTGCTTACAGACCTGATCGCGGGAGAGGGCTTCCACGACCTGCGACGTCCGGGCGACCGCGTCTTCGAGCTGTTTATCCTTGATCCGCTGCTGCTGCATACGCCCTCGAGGTTGGCGAACGTCTGGCGCAACGTGCTTAAGCTGGCGGTGTTCCCGCTGCAGGTGTGGCTGCTACGACGCTTCGACCGCCGCCACACGGACGCGCGCTACTTTTGCCATTCAATGTACTACCTGTTCCTGGCCTGGGCCGCGGGCGTGCGCTTCGTCGGCACACCCCAAGGCAGCGACGTGCTCATCAAGCCCTATCGCTCTAAGGCGTACCGCTACTTCGCCGTGCGTTCGCTGCGCGCAGCCCGGCACGTTACGGTCGACTCGCGACCGATGCGTGACCGCATCCGCGAGCTCGCCGGCGTCGAGGCTGTGGTCATCCAAAACGGCATCGACGTGCGCTCGATCCTGACGGAGACCCAGCGTCCGAGCGATGTAGCGGTGCCCGAGCGGCGCTACATCCTGTCGATCCGCGGCTTCACACCGCTTTACCGCATCGATGCCATCATCAGCGCGCGCAACCGCTCGGTGCGCTTTGCCGACGTGCCGTTGGCGCTGCGCTATCCGTTCTACGAAGACGACTACCGCACGACGACGCTGCCGATGCTGCGCTCGGGGGACCTCGACGTCGGCCGGGTCGAGGTCGCGGAGATCCCGCGCCTGTTTGGCGAGGCACGACTGGTGGTTTCCGTGCCATCCAGCGACTCCTCGCCGAAGAGCGTCTACGAGGCGATCTTCTACGGCTGCGCGGTCGCCGTGACGCAACATCCCTACGTCGACGACCTTCCGGCGTGCATGCGCTCACGCCTCGTCGTCGTTGACCTCGACGACCCGCATTGGCTAGACGACGCGCTCGAGCGTGCCACTACCATCCAGCGCCAGCCGTACCAGCCTTCGCCCGAGGCTGTATCCACCTTCGACAAAATCGAGACTTTCAAGAAGGTCTCGAACCTGCTATTGACCTGAACCAATGCACCGAGACTATCGAATCTGCTGCCACTGCGTGATGGATACGTCGGACTCAATGATCCGCTTCGACGAGCACGGCGTGTGCGATCACTGCCTCGGCTTCGAGCGCGACGTGCGGCCGAACTGGCACCCCGATGAGAAGGGCGCGGCGATGTTTCGTGACATGGTGACGCGCATCAAGGCGTCCGGTCAGGGCAAGTCCTTCGACTGCATCATGGGCATGAGTGGCGGGCTAGATAGCTCCTACCTGCTGCACCTCGCGGTCTCAGAGTTCGGCCTGCGCCCGCTGGTGTTCCATGTCGACGGCGGTTGGAACACCGACATCGCGGTGAACAACATTCAGGTGCTCGTCGACAAGCTCGGGCTGGACCTCTACACCGAGGTGATCAACTGGGGGGAGATGCGTGACTTCCAGCTTGCCTTTTTCAAGTCCGGGGTGCCACATCTGGACATCCCGCAGGACCACGCCTTCGTAGCAACGCTGTACCACTTCGCGCACAAGCACAACATCAAGTACATCCTGAACGGCGGCAACTTCGCTACCGAGTGCGTGCGCAACCCGCTCGAGTGGTTGTACTACGGCACCGACATGGCCCAGCTGCGCGACATCCATCGCCGTTTCGGCACCGTTCCGCTGCGCACTTACCCGTTCAGCTCCATCCTCTTCCACAAGGTCTACCTGCGCTATATCCGAGGCGTGCGGGTGGTCAAGCCGTTGAACCTGCTGCCGTACACGAAACAGCACGCGAGCAAGACGCTCGTCGAGAGGTACGGGTGGCGCCCCTACCCGCAGAAGCATTTCGAGTCGCGCTTTACGCGCTTCTATGAGGGCTACTGGCTGCCTACGCGCTTCGGCTATGACACGCGCCGCGTGCAGTATTCCAGCCTGATTCTCACTGGCCAGATGACGCGCCAAGACGCGCTCGAGCTGCTGAAGAAGCCGGCCTACGACCCGTCCACCATCGACGAGGACTTCGAGTACATCGCCACCAAGCTCGGCATCAGCGTCGAAGAACTGCGCGGCTACCACGACATGCCGCTCATGACCTACCGCGACTACAGAAACCGCGAGTGGATGTTCGATCTTGGCGCCAAGGCGCTTAAGCTGCTCGGCGTGGAAAGGTCCATCAAGCGATGATCGCCATCGTCGACTACGGCTCCGGCAATGTCGCGGCGATCGCCGACATCTTCAAGCGCCTGAAGCAGCCGCATGTGATTACCCGTGACCATGCCGAGTTGCGCGCCGCGGAGCGCTACATCCTTCCGGGTGTGGGTGCCTTCGACACCACGATGCGCACGCTCCGCGAGTCGGGTCTTGTCGACGTCCTCAATGAGGAAGTTCTCGGCAAGCAGAAGAAGATCCTCGGCATCTGCGTGGGTATGCAGATCCTCGGTGACTCCAGCGACGAGGGTGCGCTGTCCGGACTGGGTTGGATTCCCGGGCACATCCGTCGCATCGATGCAGCCGCCATTCCGGAGCGCCCCAAACTGCCGCACATGGGCTGGAACTCGGTACGGCTGAAAGTACCGTCGCCGTTGTTCGAGGGCGTGGATCTGGAGCGCGGCTTCTACTTTCTGCACAGCTACTACTTCGATGCCGTGGACCCGGCCAGCGTGGTGGCCACGGTCGAATGCGGGCGCGAATTGCCTTGCGGCGTCATCCGCGGCAATGTGTTCGGCCTGCAATTCCACCCGGAAAAGAGCCATGCCAACGGCGTGGCGGTGTTCCGCAACTTCGCCATACTCTGATCATGCTGCGCTCCCGAATCATCCCGTGCCTGCTGCTTCACAAGGGCGGCCTGGTCAAGACGCGCCAGTTCAAGGATCCAAAGTACGTCGGTGACCCGCTCAACGCAGTCAAGATATTCAACGAGAAGGAGGTCGACGAGTTGATGTTCGTCGATATCGATGCCACGGCCGAGGGCTACGAGCCGCGCATGCCGCTCCTGCGTAGCCTGGCGGTGGAATCGCGCATGCCGCTGTGCTACGGGGGCGGTGTGACGAGTGCGGAGCAGGCATCGCGCATCGTTGCCACGGGCCTCGAAAAGGTGTCGGTCAGCGCGGCGGCGTTGGCGCGCCCGGCGCTGATCAAGGAGATGTCCGAGGCGATCGGCGCGCAGAGCGTGGTGGTGACAATCGACGTGAAGGCCAACCGGCTCTTTCCCGGTCATACGATCTACACTCACAACGGCCGCCGGAAGCACAAGGAGCCGCTGCTGGAGTTCTGCCAACATGCAGTATCGCTGGGCGCCGGCGAGATCGTTATCAATCTGATCGACCGCGACGGCGAGATGACAGGCTATGACCTGGATCTTGCGCGCCAGGTGCGCGCCGCGATCGACACGCCGATGGCGATGCTCGGCGGCGCTGGCGCCACCGAGCACATGCAGGCGCTGATCGATGCGGTGGGCACGGTCGGTGCGGCAGCTGGCAGTCTGTTCGTCTTCAAGGGCCCGTACCGGGCAGTTCTAATCAACTACGCACGTCCGGCACGTCTGACACGCTGACCTCGAACCAATGAAGCAGATCCTCCAGGACATGAGTGGCGGCGTGAGTGACGACGCCTTGGCCAGTGGTAGAAAACGAGAGAGCATGGTTCCGTGAAGCAAGTCCTGCAGAGCCTGAAGACCGGCGACGCCGAAGTTGCCGACATACCGTGTCCGCGCGTCGGGGCCGGACAGCTACTGATACGCACCAGTCGCACATTGGTGTCCAGCGGCACCGAGCGGATGCTCGTCGACTTCGGCAAGGCCGGGTGGATCGACAAGGCGCGGCAACAGCCGGATAAGGTGCGGCAGGTGCTGGATAAAGTGTCGACGGACGGTCTGGTGCCGACCATCGAGGCGGTTCTTCGCAAGCTCGACCAGCCCGTCGCCTTGGGCTACTGCAACGTCGGAGTCGTTGCCGAGGTGGGGGCGGTTGTCCGCGGTTTTTCGGTTGGGGATCGCGTCGTTTCGAACGGCAAACACGCCGAGATGGTGGCGGTCTCCCAGAACCTCTGCGCGCACGTCCCTGAGGGCGTTTCGGACGAGCAGGCCGCATTTACCGTGCTGGCGGCGATTGCTTTGCAGGGTATCCGACTGGTCGGCCCGACGCTCGGAGAAACGGTCGTGGTCAGCGGCCTTGGACTCATTGGTCTCCTGGCAGTGCAGCTCCTGCGGGCGCACGGGTGCAAGGTCATTGGGCTGGATTTTGATCGCGAGCGACTCGCAAGAGCACGCAGTTTCGGTGCGGCTACTGTTGATCTGGCTGCCGGAGCGGACCCCATCGATGCCGCTTTGGCGCTGACAGGTGGACGCGGCGTCGACGCAGTCATCATTACGGCCTCTACGGACAGCAGCGAACCCGTGCACCAGGCTGCATTGATGTCACGGAAGCGCGGCCGGATCGTGCTTGTCGGGGTCACCGGCCTGGAGTTGTCCCGCGCCGATTTCTATGAAAAAGAACTGACGTTCCAGGTGTCCTGTTCCTACGGCCCGGGCCGCTACGATTCGGAGTATGAGGAGAAAGGACACGATTATCCGCTCGGCTTCGTGCGTTGGACCGAGCAACGCAATTTCGAGGCAGTCCTCGACATGATGGCCGACTCGCGCATTGATGCGGCCACTCTGGTTACGCATCGTTTCCCGATTACCGATGCGGCCGCTGCGTACGAGTTGGTCGTTGGGCGGGAGCCGTCACTCGGCATTGTGCTGGAATTTCCGCAGGGCGACGATTCCGCCCGCGCGTCCCGCACGGTCGTAGTTCCGGCACCGCAACGCACGAATACTGCGTCGCTGCAGAAGATGCCGGTTCTAGGCGTCATCGGTGCCGGTAATTACTCTGGCGGCGTGCTCATACCGGCGTTCGCCAGAACTGGCGCCCGGCTGAAGACGGTCGCTTCCGCTGGCGGTGTTTCCGGCGTGCAGGCCGCACGTCAGCACGGCCTTGAACAGGCGACCACCGATCTCGAAACCATCATGACGGATCCCGAGGTCGATGCCGTTGTCATCGCAACGCGACACGATAGTCACGCGGCACTTGTGATCAGGGCATTCGATGCGGGGAAGCACGTCTTTGTCGAAAAACCACTTGCGCTGTCTCATTCCGAATTGGAAGATATCCGGTCAGCCAATGAATCAGTTCGGGCTCGAGGCCAGTCTCCAATCCTGATGGTCGGGTTCAACCGGCGCTATTCGCCTTTTACACTCGAGGCAATTCGCCTTCGGCGCACTGTCAGCGAGCCCATCGCGCTAATTCTGACGGTCAACGCCGGATCGATCCCGGGTACCCACTGGACGCAGGACCGCTCCGTGGGAGGAGGCAGGCTGATCGGCGAGGCTTGTCACTTCATTGATCTCGCGCGCTGCCTTGTGGGCGTGCCCATCGCGGATGTGCTGTCGGTGGGGCTTGGCGCCAAGCGAATCGACGACCGTGTCAGCATCATGCTCAAGTTCATCGACGGCTCAGTGGCCACGGTGCATTACCTCGCAAACGGCCATCGCTCTTTCCCCAAGGAGCGTATCGAGATGTTCTGCGCGGGCCGAGTCCTCCAGATTGACAACTTCCGTCGGATGCGGGGATGGGGCTGGGACGGCTTCTCTGGGCTGCGACGCTGGCGCCAGGACAAAGGTCAGGACGCCTGCGCCGCAGCTTTTGTGTCAGCGGTTCGCAGCGGGGGGCCGGCACCCATCGATATCGACGAGTTGCTGGAGGTCAGTCGCGTGACCGTGGAGGCCGCGGAGTCTCTGCGTTGAGCGGCGCCATGCGCTATTGGCATACCGTCCGGCACCTTCGGGCGGTGCAGGTCTACGGTCGAATCCTCTTCCGTGTCCGACGGCCAAGCCCGGATTTGCGTCCTGCACCCGCGACGCGACTGTGTGCGGCGCCGTGGCGTGCACCTGCTCCACGTGTCCGCAGCCAGTTCGATGATGGTTGCTGTCGATACCTCGGCGAGGAACACAGCCTCGACGCAGTCGGTTGGGACAGTCCAACGGTGGGGCGGTTGTGGCGTTATAACCTCCACTATTTCGACGACCTCGCGGCCACGGACTCGAATCACCGATTGCCACAGCAGGCTGCGCTCATTGATCGATGGATTCTCGAGAACCCACCGGCACGAGGTACGGGATGGGAGCCATACCCGACTTCTCTGCGCATCGTAAACTGGTGCAAGTGGCTGCTGCTGCACGGGGTTTCCAGCAAGTCACTGTTGCACAGCCTGGCGGTGCAGACGCGCTGGCTCGAACGGCGTCTCGAGTATCACCTGCTGGGAAACCACCTGTGGGCCAACGGCAAGGCATTGGTATTTGCCGGCGCGTATTTCGACGGCCCGGAAGCCGACCGTTGGCTGGCGGTGGGTCTCGCGATACTGCGACGTGAACTCGAGGAACAGGTTCTTGCAGATGGTGCTCACTTTGAGCGCAGCAGCATGTACCACGCGCTGTTCGTCGAGGACCTGCTCGACCTGTCCAATCTGGCGGCTGCATTCGGCGACCGAATACCCGAAACCGACCGCCAGCGATGGCGTGCCGTACTGCCGTCCATGATTGCGTGGCTGCGCGCGGTATCTCACGGCGATGTCCTCGCGCACTTCAATGACGTTGCGCAGGGCATCGCACCACTTCCGTCGACGCTGACTGACTACGCGGACAGGCTTGCAATCGACGGGCAGTCACCGCTGCCCACCGCGGAGAAGATGCTGGCTGGCAGCGGATTGGTCCGGCTGGCACTTGGGGATGCAGTAGTCATTGCCGATGTGGCACCGTTGGGCCCGGACTACATGCCGGGCCATGCGCACGCGGACACGTTGAGTTTTGAATGCGAGGTCCGAGGGCATCGGCTCTTCGTGAATGAGGGAACATCCACTTACGAGCCGAATGCTGCGCGACTCTTGCAGCGTGGCACTGGCGCACACAACACGGTCGTCGTTGATGGCGCAGACTCTTCCGAGGTCTGGTCCAGCTTTCGCGTGGCGCGTCGTGCGCGAATCGTGGCCTCGGCGATATCACAGCAAGATGCGTCGATTACTCTTGTCGGCGCCCATGATGGATACCAGCGTCTTCCTGGACGGGTGCTTCACCGGCGAACGTGGCGCCTCGGAACGCGTTGCCTTGATGTGACTGACGAACTCCAGGGTCGATTCGCATCCGCAGAGGCGCGACTTCTCATGGCGCCCGGCTGGATGGCGCGGCTTACCGACAATCAGGTGAGCCTGGAGGGACCGGGCGGTCCGGTACTGCTGACCTTCACAGGCGGTTCGCCGACTGTCGAGGATGCCTTCTATCATCCGGGATTTGGATCATCCGAACGTACGCAGAGGATTAGAGCGACGATATCGGGTCCGCGCCTGGTGACCCGCATCGAGTGGTAGCGGGTAGGCATGACGATATAGGGCGACACGCCCTCCATCGGATCGGCAGGAAATCAGGCACCAATGTGATCGCTGGAATCGAGGTGGCCTGCAGGCAGTCAAACACAGGTCACTGGAATGCTTGCGGGCATCGGGAAGGTGTTTTCTGCAATATACTTGCCTTTGGCCGGCGTATCGGCGGCAATCCAGGGCATCCGGTATTCGGACGGGTATCGCCGGCATGATCCGCATGCGCCAGCTCGGCGCGTGACCGTACGCTCGGGCAGCTTCACAGGAACATTCGGATGTCACTTGGCCGAAAGCGATGGTCGATGAATCCATGAGAATTCTCGTCCTCAGCTTCTATTACGCCCCGGACCTGGCCGCTGGTTCTTTTCGCACTACGGCGCTGGTCAAGGCGTTGACTCAGCCGGCGATCACCGAGCGCCAAGTCGATGTGATTACGACGCTGCCGAATCGCTATAAGAGCTTTTCGAGCGAAGCGCCGGAAGCTGAGTCATGTCCCGGGCTGTCGGTCCGGCGAATTCCACTCCCGTCACACAGCAGCGACGTCGTTGGCCAGGCCCGGGCCTTCTGGGTATTTGCCAGGCGCGTTCTGCAGGAGATTCGTGGCCGTCGTTACGACGTAGTGTTCGGTACGTCGTCGCGGCTCATGACCGCGGTGCTCGCGGCGCTTTGCGCGCGTCGCACGAAGGGCCGTTTATACCTCGACATTCGCGATCTGTTTTCGGACACCGTGGGCGACGTGTTCCCTGCGTCGTGCGCATGGCTCCTCAAGGCTGTTTTTTCGCGACTTGAGGCATGGACGATGCGTTCTGCCGATAAGGTGAACCTTGTCTCCCGCGGCTTCGCTCGCTATTTCGAGGAACGATACCCGGGTATCCCGCTGTCTTTCATCAGCAATGGAATCGACCCAGAGTTCCTGGAGCCGCGTGCCGAGAACAGTGGCAGGACGCATTCCGTTCCTGACGATGCCGGTCCTATCCGGGTCGTCTATGCCGGGAACATCGGGGAGGGCCAAGGGCTTCACAATGTATTGCCTGGCCTCGCACGTCGACTCAGCAACAAGGTCGGGTTCCGGGTGATCGGGGATGGTGGGCGTCGTGCGCAGCTGGAGGCAGCCCTGTCGGCGTCCGGCTGCACGAACGTCGAATTGATTCTGCCGGTGCCGCGGGTTCAGTTGCTGGCGGAGTACGATCAGGCCGATGTTCTTTTTCTTCACCTGAATGACTTCGACGCTTTCAAGAAGGTGTTGCCGTCCAAGCTGTTCGAATACGCGGCATCGGGAAAGCCGATCTGGGCGGGAGTTTCAGGCTACGCAGCGGAGTTCATTCGCCAAGAGGTGTGCAACGCCGCAGTCTTTCCTCCATGCGATGTAGACGCCGGAGTTGAGAGCCTTGCTTCACTGGCGCTGGTGGATTCACCACGGCCGGACTTCATCCAACGGTATGGTCGCGCACGGCTAATGCAGCAGCTCGCTGCGGATGTCCTTGCGGTGGCCGCGCGCCGCGATCGGGCGGGCGGGAAAGCTTGAAAATACTGGTCACGGGCGCAAGCGGCTTCGTCGGAAGGATTGCCGTCGAAGCGCTGCTTACCGCCGGGCATTCAGTTCGGGCAGCTGTCCGCGCGCCGCAGCCGGGCTTGCCGGTCGAAACGGTCGTGGTCGGTGGACTGGATCCTGCAACGGACTGGTCCGTGGCGCTGGATGGCGTGCAGGCCGTTGTGCACCTTGCAGCTCGGGTCCACGTGATGCGTGATCATCTGGGCTCGGCAGATGAATTCAGACGCACCAATACCGAAGGCACGTTGCAGATCGCACGCGCCGCAGCCAAGTCCGGTGCGCGTAGATTTGTGTTTGTCAGTTCGATCAAGGTGAATGGCGAGGCGACGAACGATTGTCCCTTCCGTGCCGATGACGATCCGCACGTCATCGATGCCTACGGACGTTCAAAACTCGAGGCAGAGATTGGCCTGAGCCAGATTGCGGGTCTGGAGCCCGTGATCATCAGGCCTCCCCTGGTGCATGGGCCTGGCGCGAAGGGGAACCTGGCGCGGCTTTGCCGCCTTGCGCAGTCAGGGTTGCCAGTACCATTCGATGGCATC
>Ga0315287_10001116_pt1 | contig 24394 bp, 22 predicted proteins | sample YL17G11_0_MG_FD_205037 | JGI IMG/M metagenome (GOLD analysis project Ga0315287, IMG submission 205037) | Sediment microbial communities from Yellowstone Lake, YNP, Wyoming, USA - YL17G11_0 | ecosystem: Environmental > Aquatic > Freshwater > Lake > Sediment | place: USA: Wyoming | collected... | reverse complement strand
ATGTTGCTTATTCTGTTCCAGATACAATTACCATATACTACCAACCACCCAAAACTTACTGTTCTTTTACTAATTCAACTTCTGATGAAGTAAAGGATAAGATATATTGTCTCAACGGATTCCTTAACTTTACGGGTATTTTCAAATTTGAAACAACTTCATATAAAACAAAAATAAATAATAATTATTCTTTAATTCCATATAGCTTAAAAGTTTCAATTCCAGCCTTTCTGCCCACAGACACAAAGGATATTTTAGGTAATCTGGTAGAATTGCCAATGTACATTGATTATTCAGGTTATGCTAACCTCAAAGATCCAGCCATGACTCGTGCTGGCTCAAAAAGTGAGATATACTTCAAAGTTGATGACGCCATAATTGTTCAAAAATTTAGAAAAAGTATATTTGATACTCTTGATCCCACCATTGACCAAACAGTATCAGGCGACCCAGTGGTAACAATAATGTTAAACATGTTAACTGCATGTCAAAAGCCAGATAAACCAAAACAAGAGGTTTCATATTTTGTCCTACCACATAATTATAATATAAACAGAACAATTACAGATAATATAATCTATTTAACAAGATTCCACCAAAGCCCATTGAACATAGCTAGTACTGATCCAAAATACACCAACTGGTCTGTGGTAAACTCTTTCAATGTAAACAAACTTAATTCTCTGTCAGGTCTCAACTGTACTTTTAATTTAAATAACACTTACTTTAATAGTACTACAGCAAAATTTACAGAACCGCGAGGCAATAGCGTGGAAGTTGTGTCAGACATATATTGTGTAGCTGCCTGCGACTCCGATACAAATACTCCAGAATGCGATTGCCCGTATGGTGAAAAGGGGATGGCATGTATATCATTGCGCATCTCCAATAACACTCCTTGTGGCCCGCCGTACTATACTATTACAACAAGACTTAATGCAACTGCAATAAGAGGGGTATCATGAGAAGAAAAGCGCAGGCAATATTACCATTTTTTGCTGTACAGCTTGTATGTATGATGATATTCATAATAGTATTATTATCCCTGCTTACAATGACAAAAAATGTAAAGTTCACAATAAATGAGTTTGATGAGAATACTGCATTTCTTTTATCTGGTAGACGATTGTTGTCATCAGCTGACTGTTTTGCATATGAAGAAAGAAGTTTATTTTATGATAGCAAAACCCAAGAACTTTATAGCGGAACAAGAATTTCGCCAAATGTTTTAGATTATAACAAATTACGTGATTACGAAAACTTTAATTGCATGCGTAACGATGACTATGACAAAGTAGAAGATGTGATTGCTGGTTACTGGGATGCCGCAAATGCAACTGGCGCAGCGTTTAGCTACAGAATCAAGATCGTTGATTTGAAAACAGGCGGATATGTTTATGACTCTGTGATATCCAATAACTTTTCGACATCATTGATTGGCAGAATAGATAAGACAGAGGACTTTAGTAAATCTACTTGGTCTGGTGGAACTGATAAGTGTGGAACACGATTTGGCGCAAATTGGTACGTCAGTGGTAATGCAGTGTTCGGATATTTTTGTGTAGATGATAGTTTTAAATCATGTGCAGAGGGACGTTGCATAATCGCTGATGGAAAAGAAACAGCAAACGTAACACCTTACTGGAATATTCAATCCGACCCACTTGCACTAACAACATATAGTTATGTATTCAATGATACAGATGTTCCAAATTATGCTGATGATAATACTAGTTTAACAATGTATTTGAATGTTTCAACTTCACCAAATGATATAGACCCAATATGGCAATCAAAAAACTGGACACAGTGGGATACAACATGCGCATCTGTCAATGGCTCAAGAAGCATGATAATCCCAACAATGCTGATGATAAATAAAGAACTACACCCAGCAGTTATGTATCTGCAAACTTGTTTAATAAAAGGTGAAGAATTCAAAGGAACAACTCTTTTAGAAATAGCATACACACCACCGCAAAAGGTTGAAGGATGCCCATAACTAAAAAAGGACAGTTTGGTCCAGACGCACTTATAGGAATCGTCTTGGTAGCCGTGCTTGGTTTAGGCGGAGTATTCTTTCTTAATACTTTCGTTAATGGACTTGCACTACATGGGATACTTTCAGTACTTGATTCAGAAATAGATCAAAGATGTTTCTATATGCTACTCCCATTGGTAGGAGATGAATATTCGAGGGCAGGAACAGACGTAAGCGCAACTCCACCATTCAACAGCATGGTAAATTATTTCGGAGGGTCAAATGATTACTCTTATGTATCCTATGAATTTAATAATACAATAAACATTTTCAAGTCAGCAGTTGGGACAATACCTTTTTTAGTAGATTTTACTAATATTGATGGACACATAGCATATGGGGCAAAAGCTGCAGAGCTTACAGCAAAAATTTCTAATGAGTATGGTGGCAGTATTACAAATTATTGTAGCCTGCCAGTATACAGCCCAGCTGGCAAAGTAGCAACTGCAGAACTATTTATTGGAGAAAAATCGTGAAAAACAAAAGATCACAAGTGTATGGACTTAGCGCATTCATATATGCGATTGCAATAGCGATAATTCTGATAATTGGTTTGATAGGTCTTTCGAAAGAATATGATCTGAAATCAGCAGCAGGTTTCTATAGATTCAGCTCAGTTATTACAACTAAAAATGCGGAGATAATACAAAAAATCATGGATCAAGAACGCGGGTATGCTGTTGATAAATCTCTTTTTATAACTGCTGCATTTGGTGGTTATTCTCCAGATCTTGATCTTGTATGCAAATGTGTGCCCCACTGTAATAATGAACAATATGTTAATCAACATCCAGCTGAATGTTTTCCAAATATAAACTGTGGAGCATTTATTAATAATATACCATACATGGGCGAAAAAATTGTTCCACGTTGGAAAAATGGTAATACTTTATGTATTCCAGATATTAACAAACTAACAAATACATTCACAGAATTTGCTGGATCAAGATTTTCAGCTCCATCTGAGGTGCTTGTAAATAGTATTAGCGCAATAACACGTTCAGCAATGAATTTGCAATATGTGATGCAGTTGAACAATGTAAATAATAGTACAGGTATTATAGAAACAAGCTGGTTCTCGCCGAGCCAGGGAGATATAATTCTAAGATCGCCACAACCACCAGCTGATCCAGTCGTTGAATATTCATTCAAACCATTTGTACATATCTCTTCAAACACAACTTTTTTTAGTATCTATAGCGAAGCCAAAGCATTTGCTGAACAATCTCAGTTTGGAAATATAATTAGTAACCCCTCTATAATCCCGACAATAATCGATGAAGACTTCAAAGTTGCAGAAATCAGTTCAACAGGAACTATTGTAACATTTCCGATGCCGGGTAATTTACCGCGCCCATTTATTGCATTAGTAAATTATAGTAATACTTTCCCAAATGAACCAAATTATTGTACAATGCCTGCAATTTCAAACATATCCTCTGAATATAAACGAGATTGCACTGTCCATGCTGCTGTAAATAGCAATGGCCAGCTTATTTTACTAGCTGGTGAGGATGCATATACCGGGAAATGTAAGGATGCTGGGAATAGTAACAAGACTGATGACGATGCTATCCAATGCGTGCTTGCGCGAGTTATTAATAATATAAATGCAAAATTGAATGCGGGCGAGATTCAACTCACACCACCAGGAAGTAATCTTAGTTGGAGATATACTATAAATAAACTTGATCTTACATTTTATGGCGCACCAACTCATCCAACAACAGCCAATTATATGAGTTATTATGTGTATAACACAACAACACCAGGAGTGTTCCCTGGAAGTTGTACAGTCGGTTCTTGTACTAATGCGACATGTGTAAACGCGGCATATTATGCTTGTGGTTTAGCAAACAGAGAGTGTTGTACTAGTGGTGTTGCATGTACTGGATCAAATCTGATATGTAATGCAAGTATTTGTGTAGCTTGCGGTGGTAGAAATCAATTATGCTGTGCTTCACCACCTTTTTGTGGAACTGCTCCTCTAGGACTTCAATGTCTTTCAGGCACTTGTCAATGTGGAGATTTAGGACAATCATGCTGTGGCAGTACTTGTAATACTGTTGATTTGATATGCAATACTACATCAACTAAATGTACTGCATGTGGTAATACTGACCAATCATGTTGCACTTCAGTACCAGCATGCACAGGAAATAATTATTGTAACACTTCATTAAATAAATGTAAAGTTTGCGGAACTTTAGGACAACCTTGCTGTGATGGCGGGAAAAGTGGACTATTTTGTACTGCTGCTTTGACATGTAATACTACATCGTCTATTTGTGAAGGTATCCCATGTGGATCTTTAGGACAATCATGCTGTGCAGGTTTATGTAATACAGGATACGCATGTTCAGGTACTACTTGTGTAGTTTGTGGTAATACTGACCAATCATGTTGTGCAAGTAGCACATGTACAGGAAATAATTATTGTGATACTTCATTAAATAAATGTAAAGTTTATACATGGTATAGTACACCTTATCCAATACATTCATGGAGTTCTGCTCCAGAAAATACATATACAGATTGTAGCCAAGTAAGTGGTGGATGGGCGTATGCTGACTTTTTATGTAAATGTAATCCACCTGCAAAATCAGGAGCCATTCCTGCTTATGCCAATCCTTGTTATATATATAATGCCCCAAACACATGGAATACGCCAGCAACACCAACATGTGGGCTTGTAAGAGGTTCTGTATATGGTGGCGGACCCGCCTTCATGACGGTTAGGTGCATACCATGAATACTAACATAACAAATAAAAAATCATTAATGATTTTGTTAATGTTACTACTAGTTTTGTTTGTATTTAATTCAGTTTCGGGAAAGGGTACCTCTGATGTGCCTGTGCCAATAATAATAGGTCCAATGACAGCACAAGCAATGCCAGGAGATTCAGTATTATTTTATGTAAATTGGAACATTCCTTCAGCTGCGTTTACTAATTTAAGTGGTTATATTTTTTCTTACAGCATAGACAATGGTGCATGGACAAATGATAGCTGGAAACCAATGACTGGCGTAACAAATTGGTCGAATGTAACAAAGGTAATGCCTCCAAGTATACACAATTATACTTGGCAAGTATATGCCAATGATTCAGATGGAAATTGGGATACCAAAACAGGCAAAACACAATGGGCGATATTGCCAATTGTTAATATCTCTTGGGTATCGCCACCGCCTCCACCAGTTGTAACTATAAGTGCTCCAACAAACACAACTTATATTGCAAACAGTGTTTGGACAAATGTATCTATAGATCAAAATGCCAGTTGGTGCGGTTATTCCTTGGACAAAACTGCTAATGTGACTATGTCAGGTTCAAATACATCTTTCTATAAACTTCAGTCTTCTATTTCAGAAGGCATGCATAATGTGACAGTCTATTGTAATAATAGCGCAGGCAGTAAGAGTGCAAGTTCAACTGTATATCTTACGGTTGTTTACCCACCACCACTCGCCTTATCATCATGCACTTCAGATTACATCAACAGCAGTTTAGTAATTCACTTAAGCCAAAAAAAAGCATGTGGGAATGATACCATTGGATTAGCTGTTTCAAATATATCCTGGTGTGACAACCAGAGTATTAATGTTACATTTGACACCCCAAGTTCTACACCAGCACTTTGTAATTCATCAAGAATGAAGATAACTGATGGTGAATCAGTTTGTTTCTTTAGTACACCAACTGGATATCTTGGAGAAAAAGATATTTGGGTTAATGTGATTGATAACACTGGCGTAACAAAAAGTAAAAATGTAAAATTCACCATAGCATCAAGACCAAGTTTCCAGATGTGTTTCAACAAATATGGCGTAGGTGACATCTGGTGCAATCAGGCATGCACAGATAACCCAATAAAGAGAACATGGCAAAATGTTTATTCTGTATCATTGCCTTTGCATTTCACTTTTGGTATTACTGACAGTCTAACTAAAAATTATAGTTCATTAGCAAATGTTACAAATAATAGCCAGTTATATGGATTCTTGAGCGGTAATCTTACAAACTGTGGCGCCTTCTCTTCAGGAGGATGTGGTTGCAAAACATGTGCTACACTTTATAGGCCGGGGCCAAATGCAGTTTCGCAAAATCTCTTTACAACTACAGGATGGACAGATCTTGGAGTTTACAGTTGTAATGCAACAGCAAGTGGTACAACCACACCAGCGAACTCTTATTACACACCACCGAATATAATTAATTCAGCTAATAATCCTGTTGTTATAAAAGCACCAAACTATCTAACTAGTGGATGCAAGGATATGACTGGATGTTCTGCAGAAATGCACAATATAACTCGTTATAAATATGAGTGGGACATGTCCTATGATCTAATTGTTACTGCATATAGTAAAACTGATTATGTCCCAATGTTCGTTGGTTTTAATCAAACATCTGACTCAGGTTTCTTGGGAGGCACATGTGCTGGTAATTCATTATGTTACACAGAAGTTCCTATGTGCGGCGATAATGAATGTGAAGTTAGTAGTGGCGAAAACTGTCTTACTTGCCCATCGGATTGTGGAGGAACAGCAGATGGTGGCATCTTTGAAGGACATTGTGCCTATGGAACTGACTGGTGCACCGGCTGCAGAGTAACTGATTATTCCATTGATGAGCGGGGATGTTTTATAACAAAGAAAAATGAAACCGAAGACTGTGAATGCGCTTCAGGCCAGTGCATGTCTGGGTTAACCTGTACATGGAGCACAATCCAAGGGCCACCATTAAGTCCAAAAGGGAAATGTTGTCCTACTGGGCAAATATGGAATACTTTGTATAATCACTGTGAAAAACCAAGAGGCTTAGTGATTACTGACATTGAGTTCGAATTTAAGGACAATAACAATTGGCTTAACTGTTGTCCATGCAGTGATAAGTTTAAATGGTTAAGAGCTAATTACACTATCCAAAATGTAGGAACTGCAAAAGAAACATTTACTGTACAAAGCGGTTTCTCACAAGAAGATTGTCCTGGCGCTGGATGTGCAGCCCAGGGCCCTGCTGGCACTAGTTATCCAAAATACTTTACAGAGCAGGTTACTAATCTTACTCCAGGAGATAGTGCAACTGTCAGCTTCCACTGGTCTTGTGTGCGTACATCTATGGAAACATGCGATACTGCTTTTGCAGAAAGAACTTATGATAGTTGTATTAATTATTATAACAAATCTTGCATGTATAATTTCCCTAGTCAGTGTGTAAGCTGTATTAATCAAAGAATTCCCACCCAATTTATAAATCCAGCAAACGGCCAAGCAGTCATTTGCCCAGAATCATGTATCTACAGGAATAATATGACACTCACAACTGGAGTTCCTCTCCAAGTATGTCCACAAGAATGTATAGCAAAAATAGGAAATTGTTCCATTACATGTGCAAATAAAATATTTTCCTGTGGGATAGGATATATTGAACCTACTTGGGATTGTCTTGAGTCACAAGTGTCCGGTATATATTGGCATAATATGACTGGTATAAGCGAGCCTAGCACAAATAAAGGACATCCAATGCTCTTTACTACAATAACACCAACTTATTATCCATGGTATAGCACGCACTATCAGCAACTATTTCAAACTGATGTAAGATGTGACACTAATACAACATTATGTGAAAAAACATCTGTAACTCCATATGGCGGCAGTTTGATAACTGGTAAGACCCCATCTATTACTGCAGTCTGCGGTGGAACATATGCCTCTGAGCACTCAGGCTTGGATATAATTACAGATTGTGACCAATTTAATTAAACACAAAACTTTTTAAAACCCCAATCTTTTGCTTTAACCAAGCATTAACAATAGCTTGGAGGTTTTTGAAATGTCCTTAATTGAAATTGGCGAAAAAGATGCCAGCGAATATGTTTCACAGGCAAAAGAAGTTCTTAACAAGGAACACAAATGCACACTTAAAGGCAAGAGCAGAGATACAGTTACAGTGGTCGATGTTGCTGAACTTCTGAAGAAAGAAGGATTCAAGACAAAACACGTAAAGATTGACACAGAAGAACACGAAGTAGAAAACAAGAAACAGAGAATTTCTATTATGATAATAGAAATGGAAAAATAATTGGTGAACAATCTTGGCAATAAAACACGGAGACTTTGTACAGTTAGATTATATTGGCAGAGTAGATGGAAGAATTTTTGATTTAACTGAAGCAGATGTAGCTAAAAAAGAAAAAATTCATAATCCTAAGGCTAAATATGGTCCAGTAACAATTGTAGTTGGCGCAGGACATCTTCTTAAGGGAATTGATGAAGCACTTGTAGGAAAAGATATAGGAGAAAAAATTTCAGTTGAGGTTCAACCAGAAAAAGGATTCGGAAAAAAGAACGCGAAATTAATAAAAATAATTCCTGAGAGATCATTCAAAGAGCAAAAAGTCCAGGTGCATGCAGGCATGCAAGTTAATATCGATGGCTTGATTGGCAATGTACTTTCGTCAAGCGCAGGCAGAGTAATTATTGATTTCAATCATCCATTAGCAAGCAAAATACTGAATTATGATGTTTCAATATTAAAAAAGATTGACGGCCAAAAAGAACAATTGGCTTCCTTGATTGAAATGTATACAAATATAAAATTAGACGCAGATAAAATTGAAATTTTAGAGCACAATGCTAAAGTTAACATTAAAAAAATTGATGAAAAAATGGAAAAACACATTGAAGACGAAGCAAAGAAGTACATCGGGCTCAAAAAAGTAGAATTTATCGAAGAAAAAATCAAAGAGAAAAAGGAGTAAAGGTTTATTAATCTAAAAGTGATAATAAATATCAATACTAAAAAGGTGGTTTTATGAACAAATTTCTGAATATTCAACCGAAACAGATTGACGATGACCTTACTGGAATGAAAGGGCACAGGCCAGAACTTTCCAGAACAAAGGAGATAGACCAAGAGCTAGAAGATTTGCTTGCAAAGAAGGCGGCAGCAATAAAAGTTGTTGGAATTGGTGGAGCTGGTAATAATACATTAAGCCGAATGGCTGAGATTGGTATTAAAGGCGCTGAACTTATTGGGCTTAATACAGATGCTAAAGATCTTTTATGTTGTATATGCGACAAAAAAATATTGATTGGCAAAGAGATTTCTGGAGGACTTGGAGCAGGTTCTAATCCTAAAGTTGGTGAAGAAGCGGCCCGTGAACAAGAGAAAGATATTAAAGATGCCTTGAAAGGTGCAGACTTAGTTTTCATAACATGTGGCTTAGGTGGTGGAACAGGAACAGGAGCAGCGCCAGTTATTGCAGAGGTTGCAAGAAAAATCGGTGCACTTTCTGTTGGTGTTGTAACAATCCCATTTGCAATGGAAGGGAAGAGAAGAATGGAAAATGCAATGGATGGCCTTGAAAGACTTCAAAGCAACACAGACACAATTATAGTTATTCCAAATGACAAGCTTCTTGAGATAGCACCTGACTTGCCATTATATACCGCATTTAAAGTAGCAGATGAAATTCTTACAAATGCAGTCAAAGGGGTTTCAGAATTAATAACCAAACCAGGATTAATCAATCGTGACTTCGCAGATATCAAAGCAATCATGAAAGAAGGCGGCGTAGCAATGATTGGAGTTGGAGAATCTGATTCTGAAAACCGCGCTGTAGAAGCAGTTGAGAAAGCAATCAATAACCCTTTACTTGATGTTGACATCACTGGCGCAAAGGGCGCATTAATCGTGGTCTCGGGTGGACCAACAATGTCGCTTGACGAAGCCAAGAAAGTGATTGAAGTTGTTTCTGAAAAACTTTCTGACGATGCAAAGATAAATTGGGGCGCACAGATCTCGAATGATTTGCATGACACAATAAGAACACTGTTAATCATAACAGGCGTTCAGTCTTCACAAATATTCGGAAGAGAAAAAACTATAAAGGACAAAAAGCAGAAAGAAATTGAAGACGAACTAGGCATAAGATTCAAGTGATTAAAGTGTTCAACATAAACTTAAAAGGAATCCCAGCAAAATTAATGTATACTCTTAGAGAGTACAAGCGTGTTATAATTGTATCAAAGAAACCAGATGTCGAAGATATCGTAAAAATCAGTAAAATTGCGGGTCTTGGTACAATACTTATCGGAGTAATAGGGTTTATAATACAAGTATTATTTCAACTTTTATTAGGAAGATGATATGGCAGAAATATACGCATTAAGAACAACTGCGGGAAGAGAATCGCAAGTGATAGATAAGATACTCGCAAGAGTGAAGCACCAAGGCTTAATGGTTTATTCTATCTTGAAGCCAAGGGAAGTTAAAGGATATTTCTTGATTGAAGCAGGATCTCCAGAAGATATTCAAAAAGCAATTTACGGTGTCCAACACGCAAAAGGGATAGTTGGAAAAGTAAGAATGGACGAGATTAAGCATTTCTTATCACCAGTACAGGAACAATTGAAAATGCAGGAAGGAGACATTGTTGAGATTGTTTCTGGCCCGTTCCGTGGCGAACAAGCTAAAATCAAAAGAATTACTAAGGTAAAAGAAGAAGTTGTTGTAGAATTGCTTGAAGCTGCAGTACCAATTCCTATTACTGTAAAAATAGATTCTGTAAGAGTAGTCAAGCCAGACGCCAAGGAAGAGAAGTAAAGTTTAAATACTCATATTTTTTCCTTTATTTTGTTACACATTTAATAATAGGTTGCTTCTAACGTAAGGTGAAATATTTATGGCAAAAGAAAAAATAAATGTAATTGTAGATGGCGGTCATGCAAGCGCAGGCCCACCATTAGGACCAAAATTAGGACCGTTAGGTCTCAATGTTCAGAAATTAATATTAGACATTAATACTGCAACTAAATCCTTTGAAGGAATCAAAGTTCCAGTTGACATTGTTATTGATAAAGATTCAAAGACATGGACAATTGAAATAGGAACCCCTTCAGCATCACAACTTATCTTCAAAGAGATGAAACTGCCAAAAGGTGGCGGTGGAATTTCGACAAAGGAAGTAAAACCGAAAGCTGGGGCAAAGAAAGAAGCAGTAAAACCTGGCGAAGCAAAGACAGACGCAGCAAAACCAGAAGAAAAAAAAGAAAAACCTAAAGAAGAGCCAAAGGCTGAAGAAGCTCCAGCAGCACCAAAGGTAGTTGATAAAGCTGCAGCAATTGTCGGAAATGCTTCAAGAGATGTTATAATCAAAATCGCTAAATTGAAAATGAAGGATATGGGTACTCGAACATTGACTGGTGCGGTTAAGACAGTTATTGGCACGTGTCTTAGTTCGTGTATAAAAGTTGACGGCAAAGATCCAAGAGAAGCACAAAAAGAAGTTGACGCAGGTCTTTGGGACGAAGATATCAAGAAGCATAAGTAAACTTTATAAACCCATTTTTGTTTTTACAATAAAGCGAACGTGGTAAATCCACATAACCACTTAGGTGGAAGCTATGGATACTCAAAAGATTTTAGACGCTCTAAAAAAGCTTAAAGAAGGAAAGAAGAGAAACTTCAAACAGTCTATAGATTTTGCTATAGTTCTGAAAGAAGTAAATCTTAATAGTCCGGAAGGCAAAATAGACGAATTCTTGGTCTTGCCAGTAAACAGAGGAAAGAAAGTTAAAATATGTGCCTTTGTTGACAAAGATATTAGCACTGATGCAAGAACTGTTTTTGATAAAGCGATAACAAAAGACGAATTCGGAAAATATTCTGGTGATAAAAAAAGCATAAAATCACTTGCACGAGAATATGATTATTTCATTGCGCAGTCAACAATTATGACTGATGTTGCGACAACATTCGGTAAAATTCTTGGGCCAAAAGGTAGGATGCCAAATCCAAAAGCAGGATGCGTTATCCCACCGAAAGCAGACCTGCATTCTATTAACAGAAGACTTCAAAATACAGTCAGAGTCAGAACCAACAAACAACCTGTGATAAGTGTTATGGTTGGCACAGAAGATTCAAAGGACGAAGATTTAGAAAAAAATATCTTGACTGTTTTTGAGTTTGTAAAGAAAAAACTTCCTAGGGCAGACCAACAAATCAAAAAAGCATATGTAAAGACTACAATGTCTGAACCTGTATTCATAGGTGTATAATCATGGCATTACTGACAAAAAAATTACCAGAATGGAAAGAAAGACAAATCAAAGAATTTGCTGAGAAAATAAAATCAGCAAAAACGATTGGTTTAGTAGATATAAAAGGGATGCCAGCAGCACAGCTTCATCAGATTAGATCAAAGCTTAGGGATAGTATTGGGATTCATGTTGTCAAAAAAACTATCATAAAGTTTGCAATGGAACATGTAAAACATTCAAAAAAGAATATGTCTGAAATTGAATCAAAAATTCCAGAGATGCCAGCGTTGATAATTTCAGATATTGATCCTTTCAAAATGTCAAAATTATTTATAGAGAACAAAGCACCAGCATTTGCAAAACCTGGACAAATTGCGCCTGAAGAAATAGCAATCCAAGAAGGACCAACACCATTCACACCAGGTCCAATGATTGCTGAACTTGGCGCACTTGGTATCAAAGTTAAAGTTGATGCAGGTAAACTTGTTATACAGCAAAGAACAGTCGTAGCAAAGAAAGGCGAACCAATCAAGCCAGGAGTTGCAGACTTGCTTGTCAAATTGAATATCCAACCAATGGAAGTTCGATTAAGCTTGGCAGGCGCATGGTCTGAAGAAAAGGTTTATGGCGCAGACGTATTGAACTTCAATCCAGAAGAACTCATTGCTAGCTTGACTAAAGCAGCATCAGATACATTCATGCTTTCACTTGGATTACCATATCCAACAAAAGAAAATATTTCAGTATTGGTATCAAAAACATACCGCGAAGCCAAATCATTGGCGATGGAACGCGGAATAATAGTGAAAGAATTGATGGGAGAATTACTTGCGAAGGCAACAGCCCAAGCAAATGCTCTCGAATCAATAATTCCAAAATAGAAAGGAGATTAAAAAAATGGAACAACTTTATGCAGCTTTGTTGCTTCACAAAGCAGGACACAAGATAACTGAAGCAAATATGAAGAAAGTCTTAGAAGCAGCCGGAGCAAAAGCTGAAGAAGGACAAATCAAGGCAACAGTCGCAGCACTTGAAGGCGCAAACATAGACGACATCATATCAAAGGCTTCAGCAATGGCAGCAGCACCAGCAGCACATGCAGGCGCAGTAGCACATGAAAAGAAAGAAGAGAAGAAAGAAGAAAAGAAAGTGTCTGAAGAAGAAGCAGCAGCAGGATTAGGCGCACTATTTGGTTAATATGTTAAACCTTAAATTTTATTTTTGAATACTTTTTCTTAGAATTTTCTATTAGCTACACTGAGAACCTGCTTTAGGTTTACCATTTAACAAATTTGTGCAAACGCCACTAAGGCAATTAAGATTTGAATCACAAAATTCTCCGCCTGTCGCGGGCTTATTGCAAGTTTTTTCGTTTGGGTATTTACTGTATGTTTTTGGATAGCATAAATAATTATTATTGCAACAGTCAGCAAAAGTGTTACATGGACCGCCAAAGTCGCTGCAAGTCCTAGTTCCTCCGCCAGGAGGTGAACTTCCAGCTTGTGCAGAAGCATTTTTAGTCATATTTCCGGTGCCGCTCCAGTAAGTTTGTGTTATATCAAAGCCCTTGCCACTGGTAGTTAACATATAAATTATGAAAACAGTCACAACTACTACAGCGATTATGACCAAAATAACAGTTGTAATTGGCAAGCCTTGTCCCTTATTCATTTGTTAATTAACAAATCGCAATCTTTTAATTCTTTCTTTTAATTGTTTAATAAAAGGATATCATGTAATGTTATGGCCACTGACAAAGAGCTGAAGAAAATAAAAAGGCAGGAGTTCAAGGATAACTTCGCTAAGTTTTACCCAGTAGAAGTTATCAGGAAGATGGGTTTTGATAGGTACATCTGCAAAAAATGTGGTCGCGGTTTCTGGAGCATAAAAAAAAGAGAATTCTGTGGAGAACCTACATGCGGAGACGGCTATACTTTCATAGGCAAAAAATTAATGCGTGAAGTCGGTTACAAAGAAAGTTATGATTTACTTGTAAAAACATTCAAGAAGTGGGGTTACAAACCATTGAAACGTTATCCTGTTGTATCGCGTTGGTATGAGGGCCATAATTTTGTTGAAGCTGGGATAAATGATTTCCAGCCGTTTGTAGTCAGCGGTCAAGTTCCCCCACCAGCACCAGCTGTCTTAGAAGATCAATTCTGTTTAAGATTTAATGACATTGAAAATGTAGGCTTGACTGGTAGACATTATACAGGTTTCATAATGATGGGCCAGCATGTTTTCAACACACCAGAAAAATATGTTTATTTCAAGGATGAAGGAGTTCAACAGCTAGTTGAATATTTTGTTAAAACACTTAAGCTTCCTAAAGATGAATTAATACTCCATGAAGATGTGTGGGTAGGCGGAGGAAACTTTGGCCCATGCATTGAATTCTTTTCGCATGGCATGGAATTAGGAAACCAAGTTTATATACAATATGAACAAACACCGGAAGGATATCGAGAACTTCAAACAAGAGTAATTGATATGGGCGCAGGCGCAGAACGCATAGCTTGGTTTTCGTCAGGGGAAATAATGTCTTATGATGTTGTTTTTCCAGAGGTAATGGCATATTTATACAAGCAAACCAAGATAAAAAAGAATAAAGAGGTTTGGAAGAAATTTGCACAATACTCAGCAATCATTGATGCTGAGGAAGAAGATGTTAATAAAGCATTTAAGGAAATTGCAACCAGAATAGGAATTGATCCAGTTGAATTAAGAAGAGAGATATTACCAATAGCTGCACTTTATGCTATCGCAGACCACACCAGAACACTGCTTGTGGCAGTACATGACGGAGAACTACCAAGCAATGTTGGCGGCGGTTATAATCTTAGAAACATTTTGAGAAGATGTTTCTCACTTATCGATATGTATCAATTTAACATAGACCTAAACCAGGTCATAAAATTACATATTAAAGAATTTGGAAAATGGTATAAAGAGCTCAAGGAAGAAACAGTGATATTTGATGTAATAAAAATAGAAAAAGAACGTTATTTAGAGACTGTATCCAAAGCTAAACAAGTGATTGAAAAGATGGCTTTGTCCGGAGAATTATCAAATGTCGAAACATTATTAAAATTGTATGAATCAAATGGGATAACACCAGACTTGATAAAACAACTTAAACCAGAGATTGAGCTATCATCCAAATTTTATTCAAGATTAGAAGATCTCAAAAGACCAGCACAAAAGCATGAAGCTGGAATTAATGTTTCTGGCATACAAAAGACCATTCTTGGTTTCAGAGAAGAATCAAATAAGATGTCGTTCAAGGCAAAAGTAATAGCGCAGATAGAAAATTTCTTAGTTTTAGACAAAACATATTTCTATCCTAAAATGGGCGGACAGGACTGGGATCTTGGAAAAATAGAAGATATATCACTTAAATCTGTACAGATCCATGATGGCGTTGTGCTTCATGAGTTATCAAAGAGCAAAAAATTTGAATTGGGTCAAGATGTTTCATGTGAAATTGATAAAGAAAGAAGGAAACAATTGACAATCACACACAGCGCGGTGCACGTAGTTGGAGCTGCTGCAAGAAAAGTTCTTGGAACGCACATAAACCAGGCGGGCAGCGAGAAAACAATTGACAAAGGAAAAATTGATATTACTCACTACAGAGCATTAACTTTTGAAGAATTCCAAAAAATAGAAAAAATAGCTAATCAGATGGTCAAAAAAGGCACAGAAGCAGAAAGCAAAATCAGACCTCGTGGCGAAGCAGAGAAGAAGTATGGTATGAGGATCTATCAAGGTGGCGCAGTCCCTGGTAAAGATATTAGAGTAATTGCATTTGGAAAAGATGTTCAAGCATGTGGCGGAACACACGTTGAAAATACAAAAGATATAAAATTCATTAAGCTTATTAGCAGTGAAAGAGTAAAAGATGGAGTAGTGAGGATTGAGCTCATGGTTGGAGATAAAGCGCTTGAAAAAGCACAAGAAAATGAGAAGATATTAAAACAAGTTGCAGACCTTTGGAATGTTTCATATAAGGAAGTGCCAAAGACCGCAGAACGCTTCTTTGAAGAATGGAAAGACCAGCGTAAGAAAGTTAAGGAATTAACAGAAGGTCTAGCGCGAGAATTGATAGATACGAAATTGAAAACAGAACATATTGCACACATAAAACTTCCAGTGTCTGATTTTTCTATGCTTATCAAGATAGCAGATGAAGCTGCAAAAGAACACAAAGAAAAAGCAATCCTGCTCATTGGAGAGAACTTTGCATATGGAGTCTCAAATCATTCTGAAGTAGACATCAAAAAAGAATTACATAAAATCTGTGAAAAAGTAGAAGGCGACGAGAAAAAGGCCCGCGGTTTCCAGCTCAAAAAATGATAGATGTCCAGATTATTATAAGCTTAATTGCGGCTTCGATGGTTTATGGCAATATTACTTTGATAGTCGCAGGTGAATTTCTTAAAACATCATTTTTCTTAACGTTATTTTCCGTAGTTATAATATGGACAGCAGTTTATCTGAGTATTTTCATTTTATTTATGGACCAGATATTAGGATTTTTCTCAAGATTCAAATTTTTCAAAAATTGGTTAGACAAAGCAAGAAATAAAGCAAATGAATTCAGGCATCATAATGTAGTAATTGGAATTTTCATAGCAACAATCATCCCCGTCCCGCCATTTGGCCTAAATTGTGGCGCAGTAGTTGGTTTAACCTTAGGGCTCAGTAAAATCAAAACAATGGCTATAGTTTGGTTAACTAATCTAGTGCAGTTCCTTATATTTTACGTTCTGTTAACGTACTTTATTTAATCAAAATTGCCGGCTTTGCTGGCATTGCAGAAGAAGCTTTCTGTTCAGAACTCTTTGTAGCTAATTCAACAATTACTTCGCAATTAAATTCTTTTTCCAAATAATTTTTTGCTTCATTAAATATGTTTAATTCTGTTTTTTCCCCAAACATTATTTTTGGAATTTTGCTTGTATCCGAAGTTATCTTTATAAGAATCTTTGTTATTTCGCCACCCTTCGATCTCAAGAATTCATCCTTTGTCAAGACAGACATTATTGATTTCATATCGCGTTTACCGATTGAGATAAACTCTTTCGCTGTTTTCAATACTGTATTTTTCCATTCGGGCGCAACTATTATCTTAACTAGAGATGGTTTTTTGCCTATAAGCTTTATAATTTCGTTTACATCTGTTATTGTGCTCATCACAAGATTCTCTGATTCTTCTATTTCTGGTTTTATTAGTTTGTCATCAGTCATAGGCCATTTTTCCAGCGAAACAAATGTTTTTTTACCAAACATATGCCATAGTTCTTCAGCGATATGTGGCATCATTGGCGCAAGAAGCTTTATCCATTTTTCAGCAACTAATTTGTTTACTGACCCGATTTCTTTCTTCTGGACTCTGCTTTCCAGGTGTTTGTATGCATTAGGTATATCATAAAGAACTGTGGTTGCATATGTTCTGTGGTCCATCGATTCCAAACTTTCTGTTGCTCTTTTGACAGCATTTTCAAAATAAGATAGGAATGCTTGGCTTGGTAAAGATAATTTACCAGCTCCTTTATTTTTTACAACATTAGTTAACAAATCAAAAATATTTGAGATATTTTTCTTCGTGTTAGCCATTTCATTTGTATTCCAACTGAAATTACCTTCTACATTAGCTACAGACGAGGTATAAGCTCTGAAAGCATCAACCCCAAATTTGTTTTTGATATCGAGCAATACTATTACATTTCCTCTAGACTTTGACATTTTTTCACCGTCTTCACCCATAACATATCCATGGAAGGATATCTCTTTTGGCCAATATTTTTCAGGTAATAGTGCAGCATGTGCAAATATGAAAAATGAAAGATGGTTTGTCAAGTGTCCTGGGAATGTGTGCCTTTGGTCAATTGGGTACCAATATTCAAATGATTCCCGTAATTTCTTTAATTTTGGATTTTTCGGTTTGCCTACTCCCAAGAAAACATAATCAAAGAACTCATCATTCAGCTGGTTTCCTTTTATTTTGTACTTTTTTATCAAATTCTTTATAGTATAAAGCGCCATGTACATTGTTGAATCTGAAAGTGATTCGATTACCCAGTTTTTGTCAACTGGCAATTGTGTCCCGATCCCTCTTCTCCTTGCAACAGGTCTTTTGTCCAACCACTTGAATGTGTCTAGGAATTGTTTTCTATAGATTTCAGGTTTAATCTTCATCTTGTCTAAGCATTTCAAAGCTTTTTCTTTCCAGCCAGGAGAATTAAAGTCTAAGAACCATTGATCGTAGATCATAGCAACAATAATTTTTCCACCGCATCTACAAACAGCTGGTCGTGATGTTTCATAGAACAAATCCGCATCTCTGTTCGTAAGCAAAAGTTTCTTCACTTCTTCCTTTGCTTTCATAACAGCCATTCCATTTAATTCGCCACAATTTTTTACCATTGTTCCGGTATGGAACCCAGTTCTGTATATGATCTGTGTTGCTTCTTCCAATCGTGGATCTGTTTGATTGTGTATACCCATATCTGTACATATCTTTACTGCAGCCATATCGCCATAATCAGGAGTATCAATTATTGGTATGACTTCGATCTTCTGGATTTCATCATAGTCCAAATCATATTTTTCAATTTCTTCACGATTCTTTTTGATATCGTGTAGCGCCATGTAGTCATAAGGCGCATCGCTAGGAACAGAAGTAACAATTCCGCTTGCAACTGAAGTTTCAATAAATCTTGATGGCAAAATTATTATCTCTCTATGTATTCCTGGCGCATGTACATATTTTCCGATATATTCCTTCCCAAGTTTTGATTCAACAATTGAGATATTCTTCTTTTGATAAGACAATTTGTCCGCAGCTTCTTTGCTCATAACCCATTTTTCTTTGTCAACTTTTACAGTTGCATACTCTGCTTCTGGTTTTATCCAAAGATTTGTCTGCCCAAATACTGTTTCCGGCCTTAGTGTTGCTGCCACGATAAAAGTATTTTCTTCGCCAGGTAGCTTGAACTTGAGTAAAGTAAACTCTTGTTTTTCGACAGGATTTGTATCAGCATCTTTTATATCATCCTCACCAACAGCATTTTTGTCATTAACACAATAAAGAACAGAGTGAGAACCTTTAGTTAAAAATCCTAGTTCATTATATTTGTTGAATTGCCAAGTAACGAGTTTTTGGTGCTCTATGTCTCCTGAAGTAAAAGATCTTGTAAAATCGACTGAAAGACCTAATGCAGAAAGTTCATCAATCATCTTCGGGATAAAGAAATCAACAATATTCCATGGATCTTTGAATGACGAAACAATTTGCTTAACTTTTGCGTCATTTTTAACATAATTCTTAACATAATTTGAAAAAAGACCAATTGTCTTTTTGTCGTTATTTTCTATAGCGCATGAAATTCCAAGTACAGGCGCCCCACTTATATGGAATGCAGCTGGAAAAAGAACATTATATCCGCGCATGCGCATAAACCTAGCTCTTACATCGGCTTGTGAAAACGCATGGCCATGGCCAAAATGAAGACTCCCAGAAATATAAGGATAAGGTACAGTTATGAAGAACTTTTTCTTTTTGCTATCTATATTTGACTCAAATATTCTTTTTTTAGCCCATTTATTCTGCCACTTTTTCTCTAGCTTAATAGCGTCATACATGTTATAAACAAAGAGAGTAGGGTATAAATTATTTATGCAATAAGAATAAACAAGGTCAGAAATAACAATACTATTGCTATGTATACGCCATATTCATCAAATAAACCTTTTTTGCTTTCCATAGTATATTCTGCAGAATATAATTGCCTTTATAAATGTTATTATAATAAAAATGCCCACGCTGGGATTTGAACCCAGGACCTCCTGCTTAGAAGGCAGGCGCTCTATCCAAGCTGAGCTACGAGGGCATGATATTTTAGTGACAATATGGTTTTAAAATCTTTACCTTATTAGACATAAGGTTTAAGTAATCTTTTTGTTTTAATTTAGCATATGGCATTCAATGATTTTTTTAGGATATTGCACAATAAAAGAGCCTTAAAACTATTTTTACCGATTTCAGCAGCATATTTCTTTTTCGCGTTCGGATGGGGATTGACAACACCAATATTCTCGATTTTTATTAACAATGTAACTGGCGATATATTCTTAACAGGTATAATACTTGGTCTCTGGGGAATAATCGGATTGTTTTCTGATGTTCCTTTTGGAGTTTTGGTAGATAAGGTATCTCCGAAGAAACTAATACAAATATCATTAGCTGCTTATCTTCTGATTACAATTGCTTATACATTTGCCACGAATTTCCCAATGCTATTTTTTGTAAGAGTAATGCACTCGTTTTTTGGAGCATTAATGTGGGTTGCAATTTGGGCGTATATTTATAGCAAAGTAGAACAAAAGAAAGCAGCGCAAGAGATAGGTTTGTTTTCAGAATTTTATGATGTAGCAGCAACAGCAGCGCCCCTTTTAGGTGGATTAATTGTTGCTTTTAGCTTCTTTGCACCATTCTATTTGCTTAGCATTTTCTGTTTCATAGCATTCATGGTAATAACATTGTTTATGCCAGAACAAAAGAACCACAAGACACACGATGGATATTTCGTATTAATGAAGAGAGAAGTAATTGATATAGCAAAAATGGGAAACATATTTTATTCTCTTGCAATATTCATGATGATACTATTTGGAACAACCACCATTGTCCTTGGTTTCTTGCCGATAATACTTCATAGTGTAGGTGTAGGTTATGAATTGATTGGCTTAATCTTAGCTGCCACGACCCTTCCAGCAGTTTTGCTTGAAGTGCCGATAGGAAGATTCATTGATAAGGTTGGTAGAAATAAATCAGCAGTAATTGGTCTTGGTATCTCAGCTCTTTGCACTGGGATACTTTCAGTCACATTATATGTCCCAATAGTAATAGGAACAATGTTCTTATTTGGCATTTCAACTGTTATGCTTGTACTTTTGTCAAATGCAGCTGCATCAGACTTTACTCCTAAAATGGGGCGCGGATGTTTCTCAGGCGTTGTTACTTTTTTTAAGGATGTAGGCAATTTTATAGGCCCAATTTTAGGGGGTATCGCTTTGAAATTTGTAGGCGAACCCAAAACAATGCTTGCAATAACAATCATACTTGCAATTTCAGCATTGCCTATGTATTTTGCATTTTGTAGAGGGAAATGTAAACCAAATGGTAAATTATCTTAATGTATTAAAATATCCAATTACAAACGTAAAATCATTTGTAATAGGCGCATTACTTACTTTGTTCTCAATTTTCTTTATACCACTCTTGCTTGTACAAGGTTATGTTGTAAAAATTATAAGAGAAACAAATAAAGGGTCAGAATTCATGCCTGAATGGGGCGAATGGAAAGAGCTCCTATTTGACGGGTTTTTTGTATTTGCAATAGAAGTAACATATCTTTTACCGTCACTTTTGTTTTATATAATGGCAACATTAACAACGACACAAACTCTTACAAGTACAATTGCCTCGGGAAATGTCTTTGATGTTGGTATTACAGCGGTAGCTTTAATGATCATAAGTTCAATTATCATGATTCTAGCACTTATTATGCTACCAATTGCAATTGTTAATTATGCGCTAACAAAAGAATTCAAAAATGCATTTGATGTGGTTAGCATAGTCAAAACAATACTTATAAGACCATTAACTTATGTCTTGACACTAGCTATTAGTTTTGCCATAATGTTATGCTTCCTGCTGACAGCACCAATAACTTCGATTGTGCTCGGAGCTTTGCTGTTTTATCCAATAATATTTACGTTTAGATTAGTATCTGAGTGGTTTACAGAGATTCCCTAATACCAAACTTTATAAGTTTCTTACATTTTTCTTCATTTATCGGGGTCATAGTTTAACCTGGCAGAATAGCGGACTCCAGAGGTCTCTTTTGGAGAACTGAGTCAAAAGACGATGATTGAAGAAATCCGCGGATCAGGGTCCAAATCCCTGTGACCCCACGTTTTTCTTTTTAATTTAACCTTAAATAGTAAACCTTATAAATAGAAATATACTACTTTAAAGTAACAAATATATGGGTGAAACTTTGAACTTCAAAATCGCATTATTATTTGTAATCGTGCTCGGAATTTTAGCTCCAGCTTTTGCTGATGATAATTATTATGGTGATGTGGAAATAATAGATGTTGACTTATCTGATCACATAATCTATCCAGGTGATGTTGTATACGCTTCTGTTACTGTTGAAAATGATAATGATGAAGCTACACAATTCAGATTTGAATACATCGTAAATAATGTTGTGTTTGAAGCAGGCGATATTACTTACATTCAGCCTGATACTGAAATAGTAATAAAAGTACCTATTGAAGTGCCTGATGCTGATGAACTTGACATTACAATAAATGTCTCAAATCCAGAGCATTCAGATAAATATTCAGATGATTTCTTGATTTCATCCAAAACAAATTACTTTTTCATATTCCCAGAAAATAATAGCCTGTATGTTGAATTGGAAAACAAGACATCAACTTATTTTGATATCAAAAATACAGGAACTGAGGACGACAAATACAAAGTAATGATAATAGGTTGGGATGATTATACCACAAATGATACAGTTTTTGTAAACGCAGGCAAGACGCAGAGAGTAAATTTAACATTAGATATATCATCGAATACACCTTCAGACTCATATGCCATATCAATTGATGTTTGCAATAGTAATGATACCTGTAAATCAAAAACAATAGGGCTTATTGTGCACAAAACTGCAAATGAAGAATCATTTGTAAATTGGAGCAAATCTTTCGAACATGTTAAATTCAATTCAGCTGGTAGTCCAATAGAATATGTTTTCAACATAACAAATAAAGTAAACCAAGAAAAGAATTACAGAATTGTGATAAGTTCAGATAGCAACATTACAGCAGACGTATTGGCTAGAACATTCACATTAGGATTGAATGAATACAAAACAATTGAGTTTAATTTAACGCCACAAACCGAAGAGAATCACACAGTAGAATTAACAATCTATAATGGTAACCTAAAAGTTTTGGAAAAGGATTTACTAGTGGAATACGATGAGCATTACAGTGGAATAACTGGCATGTTTATTGGTGACATCGGCGGTGTATATATCCCAGGATTGATTGCACTTGCACTGATTGGAACTGCATTTGCAGTACTTACAATTTACAGAGAAGTAAACAAAAAAGTATGGACTGAAAAAGTTATTTCGTACCAGAAAAGACCAAATCCATATTATACATACATGAATTCAAATCCAAGACATACAATGAACCAGCCACAAGGACCAGTTAATTATCCAGATAATTCAATGGATGGAACAATTTAAGGAGATGAAATAAAATGGAAGCTGAAACAGTAATGACTATATCACTTGCAGGCGCAACTGGTACAGGTTTGCTAGGTGGAACTAAATTATTAAGTGACATAGGTACATACATGAAAGATTCTCTTATGAATGCTTCTCCATCTATGGATTATGCAAGAGAACTTGGATTTGATGGGACTATTTTGGCTATGTCAATTTTATTTGGTTCAATGGCATATGCGACTTATAAGTATATGATTTCAAAAGAACAGACAGACGAGATTGTATCAAACTTAGAAAAAATATTAAAAAAGTGAAAATAAGTTTTGGATTAGCAACATATATAATTCTTCTTTTTATCATTTAATTCATGGAAACCGAACAAGCTGTCGGTATATTTACCAAAGACAGTATTGTGATACATGAAGAGCCTGATGCGAATAGGTTATTCAATAGCGGATGGTTTGGAGTAATTCAAAACAGGAGATTATCATTATCTTTAGTAGAAGCCCTTTATTTAATGGAAAAAGGAGATATCACTATAAAAGATAATAGTGGAAAACAATTAACTGTTAAAACTTTCATCAAGAAAGCTGAGAAAGTTGATCAAAAATTCTGGATTAGATATTGTGTTTACGCTGACATAAGAAAACGCGGGTACATAACAAAAACAGCGCTTAAGTATGGCGCAGACTTTAGAGTATACGAGCGCGGAGCAAAACCGGGCACAGAACATGCAAAATGGGTCCTTTATGCTGTACGCGAATCAGAAAAATTCAATTGGCGCGGATTCGCATCAATGATGCGCGTTGCACATTCTGTACGTAAAACTTTATTGGTAGGAATAGTAGATGATGAAGGCGATGTAACTTATTATACTATAAACTGGATTAGACCTTAATTCTGAATTTTAAAATAAAAATAAAAAAAGAAATAGATTACCACTTGCTTGCAAAACTATAAACTGCCTTTAATGCAA
>Ga0315287_10001115_pt1 | contig 24395 bp, 22 predicted proteins | sample YL17G11_0_MG_FD_205037 | JGI IMG/M metagenome (GOLD analysis project Ga0315287, IMG submission 205037) | Sediment microbial communities from Yellowstone Lake, YNP, Wyoming, USA - YL17G11_0 | ecosystem: Environmental > Aquatic > Freshwater > Lake > Sediment | place: USA: Wyoming | collected... | reverse complement strand
GAGCATGCTGAGCTATGTCGAAGCATGCGGCTCCGAAGTTCTTGTTGCTTCGGATGCATGCAACCGAAGCCGAGTCCGAAGGACTCGCCACCTTCGGCGGCGGCATCGGCAGCATGCAACCGAAGCCGAGTCCGAAGGACTCGCCACCTTCGGCGGCGGCATCGGCAGCATGCTACCGATGCAACCCTACATTGATCGTGTTTATGCACAAGATTACATTTTGATTATCCATGCGTTTGCCCTGCGCTTTTCCAGCTTCACCTTGACCTTGCCCGATGGATGTGGGAAAATGAGCCGACTGGTCGAGCGGGGCCCGGACCCCGCAATAACCGTGCGGAGAGATCGCCTTACCATGAATGAACCACGAGACGAAATGCTTGAACCCAATATGGAGATGATGGATACGGATCGCGAGGAATCCTCGCTCGACTTCATCCGCGAGGCTATCAAAGAAGACCTGCGGACGGGCAGGTTCGATCATGTGCATACGCGCTTCCCTCCCGAACCAAACGCCTATCTGCATATCGGCCACGCGAAGGCCATTTGGGTCAACTACGGCATAGCACAGGACTTCGGCGGTCTCTTCAACCTTCGGTTCGATGATACCAACCCCACAAAGGAAGAACAGGAGTTTGTCGACGCGATCATCGAGGATGTGCGTTGGCTGGGGGTAGACTGGGGTGACAGGTTGTTCTTCGGCTCGGATTATTTCGAGCAGCAGTACGAGTGGGCCATCGACCTGATCAAGAAGGGCAAGGCTTATGTGTGCGATCTTTCGCCCGAGCAGATGATCGAGCTGCGGGGCACGCCCACCCAGCCCGGCGCCGACAGCCCCTACCGCACCCGCGGCGTCCAGGAAAACCTCGATCTGTTCCGGCGAATGCGGGCCGGCGAGTTCCCCGACGGAAGCTGCACGCTTCGCGCCAAGATCGACATGGCTTCCCCAAACGTGTACCTGCGCGACCCCGTGATGTATCGCATCCGGCATACCGAGCACCACCGCCAGGGCGCCGAATGGTGCATTTATCCTATGTACGACTGGGCCCACGGCCTGCAGGACTCCATCGAGGGAATCACGCACTCGCTGTGCTCGATCGAATACGTGAACCACCGCCCACTGTATGATTGGTTCCTGGATCAGCTCGGCATCTATCACCCGCGTCAGATAGAGTTCGCGCGGCTGAACCTCGCGCACACGGTCATGAGCAAGCGGCGGTTCATCGAACTGGTCAACGGCGGCTATGTGCAGGGTTATGATGACCCTCGGCTTCCGACGCTGGCCGGTCTGCGACGGCGCGGCTATACGCCCGAGGCCATTCGCGAGTTCTGCGGAAGGATCGGTGTGGCGACATTCTATAACGTGGTCGAAGTCGGCGTATTGGAAGACTGCGCGCGCGACGATCTCAACAAACGGGCGCAGCGCGTGATGGCGGTCATGAACCCGCTCAAGGTCGTCATCACCAACTACCCCGAGAGTCAGACCGAGGAACTCGATGCGATCAACAACCCCGAAGACCCCAGCGCGGGCACGCGCAAGGTACCGTTCGGGCGCGAGCTGTATATCGAGCGCGACGACTTCCGCGAGGACCCGCCGCCGAAGTTCTTCCGCCTGGCCCCCGGTCGGGAAGTGCGGCTGCGTTACGCGTATTTCATCAAGTGCGAGGATGTCATAAAGGACGAGAACGGGGAGATAGTCGAGCTGCGCTGCACTTATGACCCCGAGACACGCGGCGGCGACTCGCCCGACGGTCGCAAGGTCAAGGCCACGCTGCATTGGGTTTCGGCGCAACACGCGGTCCCAGCCCAGGCCCGCCTTTACGACCATCTATTCGCAAACCCGAACCCTGACGACGTCGAGGAAGGCAAGGATTACTTTTCCAACCTCAACCCGGATTCGCTGAAGATCGTCACGTGCCAGATCGAGCCCAGCGTCATCGGCGCCCAGCCCGGTACGCGCTATCAATTCGAGCGGCAGGGCTACTTCTGTGTCGATCCCGATTCGACCCCAGGCAAGTTGGTCTTCAACCGCACCGTCACCCTGCGCGACTCGTGGGCAAGAATCGAGAAGGCGATGAAGAGCGGCGCTGGTTAGCAGCCTACCACTATGCTGCGGGAACGCTTACGACAACTTGCCCACCGAATTCGCACAATCAAGAGTTCCCGCAGCTTTCGCGCTTAAGAGCCGCCCTGCCATCGTGCGTTTGCCCGATGGTGTTGACATCATGCGCGTGGAATGATATCGTAATGATGATGCTGCCGACTAGCTCAACTGGCAGAGCGCCTGACTCTGGATCAGGAGGTTCGGGGTTCGACCCCCTGGTCGGCAGCCAGCTCAATCGATAACCGCTTCGAAACTACCACTTGTAACATCCACACGGTCCATCTCGTCCGCAATGTCGTCCTGGTCCGTTCTTTCGGGAGTCCCATTCCCGAATGCGATGATGCACACATCACTGCTTCCGGGAAAAGGTCTGCCGAAGCAACCGGGACATCGGCAAAAAAGCATGGTATACTGCAATAAGCAGGCGGGCGAATCCCGAGTGCATTACGGTCATGGATCGATCAGAGGAGTGTGGAGAAATGAGGCCACTGCGAACAGGCATGGTTGGCTGCGCTTTGATATTGCAGTGTGTGGCTTCGTGGGCAGTGTATGGAGTTCGGATATCCGACTTGAGCAACAGTCCCATTCCGCCGAACCCCATCAGAGTCTGGGGCAAGGTGACGAGCGAGTCGCCGCTTAAGATAAGCGATGGGCGCGGGGAGATAGCTGTTACGGGGAGAACTGCGACCCTGGGCGAGTTTCTGGTTCTGGACGGCTCGTGGAACGGGCAGTTTTTCAGCGTGGCCCCGATGGAGATGATCTATATCCCCGCCGGTTCTTTCCTGATGGGAACGCCGGATAGCTATGCATCATATCATGCTGAATTTGAGCATCCTCAGCACTCCGTCACTCTTTCGGGTTACTGGATAGGCCAGCATGAGGTAACCCGAGGGGAGTATAGGCAATTCATGAACGCTGGCGGCTATACTAATTCTGCCTACTGGTCCACCGATGGTTGGTCTTGGAAAGGCAGCCGAACGCAGCCATCTCTATACTGGGCGGACTCACAGGAGTGGGGAAGCGGCTGGTTCACTCAAACGGACAACCACCCCGTAGTGGGCGTGTCCTATTATGAAGCTGAGGCGTTCTGCAACTGGGCGGGAGGTCATCTGCCTACTGAAGCCCAGTGGGAGAAGGCCGCGCGTTGGACGGGGACGCATCCTAACATCTACCCGTGGGGCGACGCCTGGGATGTGGAGAAGTGCAACACCTTCTTGGACCACCAAGGGGCGGGCGGCGGATATTTGAAGTTTCAGAGCGCGCCCGTGGGTAGTTACCCGTCGGACGTGAGCCCGTATGGCTGTCAGGACATGGCGGGAAATGTATTTGAGTGGTGCAAGGACTGGTTTGCAATAGGCTATTATTCACAGATTCCAACGGGCGGTTGGATCGACCCACAGGGGCCTGAGTGGTTTGATAGCAGCACCTGGCGTGTCCTGCGGGGCGGCAGTTGGTACACCCCCGACTTCGGCGAAGGCGTCAGCACCCGGTGCGCTTCCCGCTTCGATTGGCACCCGAGCTTCTATTCCTTCGACGGCGGGTTTCGCCTGGCCCGATAGGTTCGTTCTTTGCTCTTCTGCCCTTTGCAGAGAAGATGCTATGGGGGCAGAAGACAGAGCGATGTGGACATGAATGGGGGGTTCAGGTGTGTGCCCCTGGTTGCCGAACCATGCGTGCACGGCCCGGCGGGAAGACTGCCGGGCCAAAACTGTCTTTCGCCGGGAAACATTGACACACGACTTCCGACAACACCAAACAGCCCAATCGAACAAATGACCATTTCGATCCGAGTATCGATTGGCCGGCCAATTCATCGAAATGGCACGGCCCTCTTTGCGTTCTCAGCCTGCCGCTTCCCGCGACCCAAGAAGAAGGCCAGTCAGTGAGAATATCCCAGCCCACAACGTGCGCTGTCATACACACCGACGCTCTCGACTTCATGGCCAACTATAATAAGGTGCTCGTTGGTGATGTGCATCGGGAGCTTGCCGACGGCATTAGAAAGACCATCTTCTCCGGCGTCGCCACTGGCAAGAGCGCCAAGTGCATAAGGCCCGCGCCAAAGGCGCGGGCCTTATGCACCGTCGGCTGTTCAGAATGCTACGGCGTCTGCGCCCACTCGGGCAGAATCGGGGCATTTAGCCTTTGGGTGTCCCGATCCACCTCAAGCAGCATGGTCCCCGGAGGCGCCGGAAATGGTGCAGGGGTGATGAGCAGGCTTTCCAGATAGCTCGGGGGCTTGACGACCGAGTAAAATGGTATGTTGCGATCCAACGTAATGTAGGTAGCGAGCGGGCTGTAGTCCGTGTATGCGTTACGCCATGGCTCGTAGGGGTGGTTGGGAAACGAACTCATCACCGGATACTGCGACCACGGCTTGGGATCGTTCATGAAGTAGAACAGCCTCTGGGCCGCCGAGGGAATAGTCGCAAGCCCCGGCGCCGAATTCGCCCCGATCCTCGGGATTAGTTGCTCTGCTTCGGGAATGGTGTCCGGCTCGTAGACGTCCGGCACGATCACTCTCCTCACGGACACATAATGCGTGACGGGGTCCGTGCAGTAGACATACCAATACGGGAGCCAGATGATCTTCGTGTAGCCGTAGTCGGGTATCACTCTGCCCTGTGGAATGCGATACCTGTCCGCGGCCGTCGGATACCACGGTCCGCCCAGAGGCCCCAGTGCCACTATCGGGCAGTTCATCACTACTGTGGCCTCGTCCCATTCCGCTGGGTTGTAGTCCGCCTCAGTGCTCGGGGGCAGACCCGTTGGGTTGAGGCCCGAGGTCTCGTGGGCGTTGGTGACAGGGCGTTTGAACGCTTCCGACTTGTATGTGATGTAAACGACTTTCCACACTCCCGCGTAGTTGTCGCCTGTGTCGGGATCGGCGGGCGCGGCGCTGAACACCGGTCCCTGGCTGAAGTTGGTCACGACATACATCTCCGGTATGCCTTGCAGCGCATGCGTTAGCTTGGGCGCGTAAGTGACACCCATCCAGTAGAGCGTGTAGTCAAAGTAGGTGTCGAACGCAAGCTTGACGTTGTTGACGTCAGTTGTGATAAACCATGCAAGGCCGTTTTCGAACAAGCCCTGCTGCATCTGGAACTGTTCATACTGGTCAAGCGTCCTCGTGTTGAGGAACGGGAATGGGTAGGCATTGTCGTAGCTTCCCGACGCCGCGGGCGGCGCGAGAGCGGCTACCAGTAAGAACGCGAGTATTGGGACAAAGAGACTGCTAGAGCGCTTCATTGGGTGCCTTCCTCCTTGGTGGGTTTGCCCTAACTATACCCCTCCCACCTTCGTCGCCAAACACACGGGCGTCCTATTTGTCATGAGGCTATCATTATGTATGCCCGGTTGCGCGGCGGGATGAGGAAATCGGAGGCCTTGAGTGAGGAAGCCGCTACTAGGGAGGGGCGCCCGACGTTATCCGGGCGCCCCTTGGATCGATACTATCACCTGATGCAGATATTGCGCGTGTAGAACACCCGGAGGTCCGTGGTGTTAATGATGTTGTTGTGGTCCATGTCAGCCTTTCTGGCGTTTGCCATCCCGCCAACTATGGCCGCAAGCTGCGCAATCGTGATCCTGCTTACGGGAGTCGGGACAGCCGGTTGGTCGCAAGGCAGGTAGCCCGGCGTGAGGTAACGCGCGTAGAGTATGACCAAGTCCTGCTTCCAGACCCGGTTGTCCAGGTTGATATCGGCATTGAACCCGGTGAGAGGAGGAGGCGGGCCATACTGCGCTGCCAGGATGCCGTAGTCCCAAATGTCGCATACGTCGTCGTTATTGAGGTCGCCGCCCAGGAGTTGGGTCACGCCGGTGAAGTTGGCTGCGGTATCCTGAACGCCGGGGATCGTAATGCACTGCTTCCGCCACAGGGTGTGGACGTCGTCCTTGGCGCTGATGCACTTCCACAGCGCGGCATGTGCCGTATCGTCAATCGTCGTGTTCCCGATTCCACCCGTGAATGTCACGTTCTTGGTAGTGCTCCAGGTATAGCCCGCGCCATTGCCAAAAACGAAGCTGATCGTGCGCGCTATGGGTCCTGCGACTATCCCCTCCAACTGCACAATCACCACGCAGTGGAACTCGTACACAACAAACTCCTTCGGTGTCGCGTTGGCCACGTTGCCCGACCTGTCCGAGACTGTTGCGTCAATGGTCGCGGTCCCATTGGGGGTCGCCGCGGTGACGGTCCAGGTGTAGTTAAACGTTCCGGCCGGGCTTTCGTTGACATAGGTCGCCGCCTGGGCGATTGCGCCTCTGGGCGTGACCGTCACCGTGGGCGGCCCTGCCAGTCCGGAGAGAATGTCGGATGCGGTCACCTGTATATTCACCACTCCCCGCGCGGCGGTGTTCGCGGTCCCGATCAGCTCCAGCCCCCCGAACTTGGCGGAGATGATGTTGATGGTCGGAGCCGTCCCGTCGATGGTGATCAGGGGGCTTGCCGCCGTGGTCGGAATGATGTGGCAGCCGGCCTCCGTCGTGAATCGAGTCGGCTCGGTGTCCGTCCTGAAGTCGAGTTGGGTCGTGCCTTCGGTCGTGCCGGCGGTGAAGTTGAGCGTTGCGAACTCGGCGTCTGCGCTCGTTGAAGTCTGAGGCCCCTGGATTTGAGCCGCAGCCTCGATATTCGGCCCGCTCGCGACGATCGGGTCAATGAGCCAGTCACCATACGGATCGGCCGTGTAGGTCCCGGAGGCGAACGTGAGCATGTCTGGGTCGAAGAACAGGAACGCCCGGTAACCAGACATCAATGTCTGCAAATCGAGCTGGTTAAGCGTGACGGGAACCGCACCGCCCGGTTTCACATAGAGATACCCCGCCGCCACCCCGAGCCACATCTCCGCCGGGACCTGGCCCAGCCACGGATCGACGTTTATGAGCCCAACAACGGGGTCGCCCGACCCAGGGGGGTTCGGCCCGGTGAGATCGCCCCACCAGTTGTACAGGGCGTCGATCGCGTCTGTCAGCGAGTCGTTCTGCATGCCCGTCGTGTTGCCGGAGATAGTGTTGTAGTGTGCCGCGACGCCCGTGGCACAGCCCGCGTCAAGGACCTTTTCTTCGACGATCAGTCCCCAATCCAGGCTGCTGATTGCGTTGCCACAAGCATTGATGTTGCTGCACCAGCCCCAGATTCGGATCCCGTAGCTGTCAAGACCGCCCGTGCCGGTCAGGACGTTGCCCGTGACGAGCGCGTTGTGGACGCCGCCGTTGGCGGCCTCTTCGGGGTCGTCTCCGTAGTTAACTAGCGTGATCCCGTCGTGCCCCCGCTCGGGACCGGAGCCGATCGCCTCGATCCGGTTGTCCTTGATCTCGACATGGTTGACCTTGGACGTGTCCTTATCAGGGCCGTAGCCGCCCGCGACAATGATGTCTGAGCCGACGAAGTCCGTGAACCTGTTGCCGCTGACCTCGACCAGGCCGTTTGCGTCGAACAAGGCCCCGCCGTAAGTCATGAAGAACACACCCTCTGCCTCGTAGAGAGTGCCCGGGTACGAATATGCGTGCAAGTGATGGAAGTAGTTATTGAGAATGCTGCACCCGGCAGTCGTGCGCTCCATGAGAATCGCCTGCCACATCTTCTCGAACTCGCAGTTCTCGACGATGAACCTGCCCTCCTCATGGCCAGAGGCCCCATACGCGCCCATATCGTCGTGAAGGCCTACGAGGCCGTGGCCGATGAAGTGGCAGTTGCGCACGGTAACCGGGTACTCGAAATCGGAGGCCGCAAGGCACTCGGTGTACAAGTCCGTGCCCGTCCCGGCTTCACGGATGGTGAACCCTTCCACCAAAACCGGGCCGGTCGGCTGATAGACTAGCACAGTGCCCGTGTACCAGATTCCGGGGGTTTTCCCGCCGTCGATGATCGTCGTTGCCGCGCCCGCACCATGGAGCGTGAGGGATTTGGAGGCAATCTTCACCTGGGTCACGTTGTAGGTCCCCGCCGCCACATCGATCGTGTCGCCGTTGGTGGCTGCTGCGTCAACGGCTTCTTGGATCGTTAGATAGTCCCCCGGCACATCGATCGTTGCCGCGCCGGCCAGGCCCGGCGCCACCGCCAGCAACGCGCAAAATGCCAATCGAATGAAACTGTAGCGCATTTCGATAGTCCTCCTTATTGTTGAGCTTGTGAACAACAATCGTGAGATTACTACCCAAATGCCGCGTGAGGTAATGCAGGCAAACATCGCATCTGTTGACAACCCCGCCGCTTCGCCCTACTGTTCGTGCCATCGTGGCTTACGGAGCGCGTCAACTACATCAAATCCCCGAGTGGGCCAAGGTCCAGATTGAGGTCCTCGTCCTCCAGGCCGAAGAGAACCTTCAGTTCACGCATGCGGGCATCCAAGCCCATGAGCGTCTCTCCAAGACGCTCGACTTCCTCGTCCGAAAGCGATCCGCCTTCAACGCGCCGCGCCGCTTGCCGCTCCATCAACTGGCGAAGCAGTTCGATCAGAGTAAGAACGAGCTTCGCAAGGCCATTCTCGACATCTTTGGGATCGGCCCGCGGCCCAGCCGGCTCCACATCCAGGGGCAGGCGCGCGTCTTTGGCAATCTGCGTGGGAGCGAACGAAACTGAGCGCTCTCTGTCGAATGAAGCAGGCGATGGGCTTTGTTGGCCAGAGCTTGTGGACAAGCGGCCTCCCGACTTCCGATGTTCCATGTGCGAGCGCGAAGAACAGGGAAACGGCATTGGAATGCCCCGGGCTTCCATGGCTTCGACCGAACTCAAAAACACTCGAAGCCCAACGTAGACGAGATCCACCTGGGCGATGGATATCGCGGCGTCCCCGCTCAGGATGACGCCTTTGTCGAGTATCCGGTCCAGCAGATCGAGCAGGGTTACGTTCTTCTCCCTAAGCACAGACTGGTTCATCGGCGGAATCCTCTTTGGGAGCAGTACCTGCAAAGTTGTATGGCGGCCAGGGACCGCTGAGATCATAGCTGAAACCAGGCTCGGCGTAATTCTTTCGCAACTCATCAAGTTCGGTCTGGAAAGCCTCCACGCAATCCTGTGATACGAGATAGGCTCCGTTGAGAACCATGTCCTCGGCGCGGTTCGTGACGTCGCGGCCCTGCAGGCGGTTGACTACCGCCTCCCACGAGCGCATCCAGAGCCTGTTATGGCTATCTTGAACCACTTCGTCGGTGATTCGCTCTCTCTCCGTGATGATCGCATCATCAATCTTCTTTTTCAGGAAATATGCCCCGGCTTCCGATTTCTCAGCCAACTCCGAATTGAGCGACTTTACGACATCACTGAGCCCCACAACCTTATCCGCCAAGACTTGAGTCGCACAATACACCTTCACCCCCCACTCCTGCTTGCCCTCCACTCGGGCCAGCGTATCCACGAAGTAATCGTGCTGTTGTGCCAGCATCTCTTGGACACGGCACTCGCTGGAATAAACAGTGCAGAACCTCATCGGAACCACGGTCCGAGCCCTCGATAATCTGTCCAGCACGCTCTGATGGGCCTGCACCTTCGCCGTCAGCCAGTCCATGTTGTTGAGATTCGAGGCCAATGCCTCTTCACCGAATTCGCCCAGGGAAACGTCGCTTACCACCGCTCGGATGTCTTGATAGGATACCGAATAAACGGCATTAGCCGGGTCGATGCCTCGATCCATCAGATCACCAGGCGGCAGATCACGATCATTTCCAGCAATCCCGTAGACATAGCAGCCACTGGCGCAGGCATCCTCGGGAGATATGGGAGCTTCACTCAACAACGCCTCGTTCGCAACGATTCTTTCCTTGATGAGACGGATTTCCGCACTGACCTGATCCTCGACATCGCAACCCCCGCCCTCTTCAGCCGGCCGAGCAGTGGACCCGGCAGCCGCGTCTTTCGTGCCTGAAGCCGATTCAGGGTGCTTGTCCTCCATATCAGAAAGGGCTCGCTCAAGGATGGCCTGAGTGATCGCGTTCTTCATGATAGTCTTCGCTTCAGCAAAGGCCTCTTGCCTTGCAAGTCCGGCGATCTCGTCCATCTGGTCGCCGGCGATCTCAAGCGTCTTCCGTTTGAACAGAGCAGATAGTTCCCTCGAATCCCTCGACAAAGCGACCTCCATACCTGTTGGGCACAAACCGCGTATGCTCAGTCCTGTGACTCCTGTCGCCGCAACGCGATTATCAGTGTTCTCTGGACGGTCTGCTGGTCAAAACAGCAGACTACGGGTTCATCAGACCCGGAATCGCCGTTCACGCTGTCGGCGTAGGCCATCAGAAGCCTATACGCGCCCGCAAGCTCCGAGATCAGGCTATCGGCTTGGGAGTTGTCGGGGGCGACATCGGGATGGACCTGCCTGGCAAGATGGCGATATGATTGCTTGATCTCGTCGCGGTTGTGCCTTTCCCCCAGCCCCAGCAACCGCCGTGCTTCGTCTACCTCTTCGAACGTGGGAACTTGCACCTCGACAGTGGCAAAGCTGTAGGGCGGAAGCGGCCCGACGCAGCGGAAGTTCAACTTTCCGTCGAACTCCGCGTCCAATTCCCGCAACCGCGCGTCCAGCAGATCACGCGCATTGTCTTCGACGAGCAGGGCCAGGTTCACGACCATGCTTTCGTCCATGTTCGGGTTCACGATCATGTCGCACGCGGCCTCGCCAAGCCGGCGGACAAGCGAATCCTTGAGAGAGGCGCGGCGCGCATCGATGAGCGCGTATACCATCTTGCCAAGCGCAACCTGATCCTCGATTCCCACGGCCTTTGTCGCCGTGGCCACCGCCGACTTGAAACGCACCACACTGTCTTCCTTCGCCACCTCGGCCAGCACCGCGGTCAGGTTCCATAGAGCCATGACCTCCATCTGAATCTTGCTTTCCAACCTTGTCAAGGCAGTGCGGAAGATGTCTGTTCCCTGTAACAACAACCGATCCACGCTGTGCTCGTCAGGTAGAATCGTACCGAACTTCACGGGCAAGACCCGGTGGTCGCGCATCACACTCTCAACAACGCGCTGATGCGCGAGCAGGTAGCCGATCGCCTGCTTGCGATCGATGTCGCGATAGTCGGGCAAGGGCGCTCCGCCGACCACAGCGGCGAAGTTCCCGGCTGCAATACACCATACCTCACGCTGATCCACACCGACCATGCCAAGGCGCGCTTCCTTGTGCGCCGGGATGACTGCGTAAAGGTGCATCATGGCCATTTTCTGTTTTTCTCCTTGGCGGATTGCTCGATAGCTCTATCGAAATGGTCCTTCGTGATCTTGAGCCCCGCTACCACCGTCTCGGGATCGACCTCGCCCTCCGCAAGCCGGGCTTCGAGCGCTTCGCGGATAGCATACATCGCGGCCTGGCGGCAGACGCTCTCGATGTCAGCGCCTACCAGACCGTCGGTAGCATCGGCCATCGCTTCGACGCTCACTTCTTCCGAAAGCGGCATTTCCTTGGTGTGAACGCGGAGTATGGCGAGGCGCGCCTCGCGGTCGGCTTTCGGCGTCTCCATCAGGAAGTCAAACCTGCCGGGCCGCAGAAGAGCCGGGTCAAGCCGGTCAATGCGGTTGGTGGCCGCAAGCACGACGACCCCCTCCAAGTCCTCAATCCCGTCAAGCTCGGTAAGAAGCTGGCTGACGACGCGTTCGGCCACACCGCTGTCCCCGGATCCCGCCCCGCGCCTCGGCGCGAGCGCGTCGATTTCGTCGAAAAACACAATGCACGGAGCAGCCTGTCGAGCCTTACGAAACACCTCCCGTACGCCGCGCTCCGACTCACCGACATACATACTCAAGAGCTGCGGGCCTTTGATAGCAATGAAGTTGACCTCGCTTTCCTTGGCCAGCGCCTTGGCGATGAGCGTCTTGCCCGTGCCCGGCGCGCCGTGGAGCAGGATTCCCTTCGGAGCGCGGATCCCCGCTTTCTTGAAAACGGCTGCATAGCGCAGCGGCCACTCGACCGACTCGGTCAGCAGTTGCTTGATCTCTTCCAGACCGCCGACATCCTCCCAGCCCACGTTCGAGATTTCGGTGAATACTTCACGGATGGCGGACGGTTCCACATCGGCGAGCGCGTTGCGGAAGTCGTCCGGCACAACCTCAAGTTCCATCAGCTTCTCGTAGGGAATCTGGGCCTGAGCGAAGTCGATATCGGGTATGATGCGCCGGAGCGCGCTCATGGCGGCTTCACGGCACAGGGCTTGCAGGTCAGCGCCGACGAAGCCATGCGTTATAGCAGCGAGGCGGTTGAGGTCCACGCCTTCGGCAAACGGCATCCCGCGGGTGTGTATCTCCAGTATCTCCCTGCGGCCATCCTTGTCCGGAACGCTGATCGAGATCTCACGGTCGAAGCGCCCCGGACGGCGCAGTGCCGGGTCCAGCGAGTTGGGAATGTTGGTCGCGCCGATCACGATGACATGCCCGCGTGACTCCAGACCGTCCATTAGCGCCAGAAGCTGTGCGACCACGCGCCGCTCCACCTGGCGCTCTCCAGCCATCTCTTCCCGCTTGGGGGCGATCGAGTCGATTTCGTCGATGAACAAGATCGATGGCGCCCTTTTGCGGGCGTCCTCGAAGAGGTCTCGCAGGTGGGCCTCGGACGCGCCATAGAGTTTGTCGATGATCTCCGGCCCGTTAATGCTTAGAAACGTGGCGCTGGTTTCGTGAGCAACCGCGCGCGCGATGAGTGTCTTGCCGCAGCCGGGAGGGCCGTGCAGAAGAACTCCCTTGGGCGGATCGATCCCAAGCCGCTCGAATACCTCCGGGTAACGCAGCGGAAGCTCAATCATTTCGCGTATGCGTCTGATCTCCTTGTGGAGCCCGCCGATGTCCTCATAGGTGATGGTACTGGCCTCGGGGCCGGCTTGGCTGGTAGCCAGGCGGACGGTAGTGCGCGGCCCGATGAGCACGGGTCCTTCCGGGACCGTTTTTGTCACCGTAAACGTCTCCGCGCGCGTGCCGATCAGGTCCACGCGGACACGGTCTCCAGCCACGACGGGTATGCCGTCAAGAAGCTTCGCGATGTAACGCGCTTGCGCGGGCGCGGGCGAAACACGCGTCGTCTCCGTTGGCGCAAGCACCACGGACTGCGCGGGCCGAACCTCCACTCGGCGGATCGTTATCTTCTCGTCGAGGCCGGAACCGGTGTTGGCGCGCGTGATACCATCCATCTGGACGAGTCCCAACCCGCGTTGGGCGGTGTAGGCGGGCATAGCGCGGACGACGGTCGCGCGTTTCCCGGCGACCTCAACCACATCACCCGTGCTGACTCCCAGCCGCTCCAGGTCCTGCGGGTCCAGGCGCACAAGTCCTCTGCCTGCGTCCTTTGGGAGCGCCTCGGCTATCCGCAGCAGAATACTCGTCCCTTCATGATGAGCGCCCGAGTCCTTGCTCTTAACCATTGTATCCTCCCGGTTCTATTGCTCAACCATGACTCCCGTGCCCTTGCAGTGCTGGCATGGAAAGACGCTTTCGGGAAAGTGACAGTCCTCACAGTCGGCGGTCCGCCCCGTTCCGTGGCAATGTTTACACGTCGATGCGTTTTTCTGCACTTCCACGGTTCCCACGCCACCGCAGACGGTGCATGTCATACGCGAGTTGGGATGTACTCCCGTCCCGTGGCAGAAAGCGCACTTAACCATCGGTTCGGCAAGTTTGACCGATCCTTCGCCTTCGCATACCTGACACTCAGCCAGCGGGGACATTATCCCAAACGGATCGAGGCCTTTGCCACCACAGAACGCGCATTTAACTTCGGTTAGCTGCGCGGTTGCATCGGCTGCTCTGCTGCTCCGATTACTGCTTGCCATTAGTCGGTTTCCTCCATCTCTTGGTTGCGTTTCTGACTGATCCTGAGCCGGTCGAGGAGAGCCTCCTCGGCCTGCAAGTACTCCTCGTCGGTGATCTCTCCGGCGTCGCAGCGCAGCTCCAATTCCATGAGTTCGGCTCGAATGGCCGATTCGTCGTAGAACTGCTTATCCACTTCGCCGGCGATCTGCTCGGCGATCCATATAACTCCACTTACGGGAAATGTGAGTATGTTGAACAAGAGGCGGTCTTCATTGTCCATCTAACTCACCCATCCCAGCTAACCACGATGTTCACGAAGTTATATGGAGGCGCCGCACCGATGAACTTCAGCGTCAGTCGGCTCCCTTGCTCCGAGTCCAGCTCGTGAACGGCGCGGTCGAAGTCTTCCTCCCGGCTCCGGTCCACAAGGAACGCCGCGTTGAGAACCATGCGGTCGCCCAGCGTGTTGTTCGTCCTGGTCTTGTAGGCCAACGGGCCGAAGCGGTCCATGAGCTGCTCGGACTCCGCCTCGCGCTTGGCTTTGACTGCGTCAGCCACCATTTCGCCGAGCCGCACCCTGTCGTAGTACGAACGGTTTTCCGCCACTCCGACCAGACTGTCCCGCAACTGACGGATCCTCGGGTTGTCCGCCACTATTTCCTGGAACAAGCTCTGCTCGTTCCAAAACACCTTCAACCCGAGTTCGACCCGATTCTCGATTTCCGCGAAGAGCGCGGTGAGCTCGGCGCGACGCCGGTCGAGCAGCTTGTGGCGCACCGAGTCCGCGTCCGGCGCAACCGTACCGAAACGAACCGGCAGGATGGGACACTCGCGCATTACCTCTTCCTGGACCTGGGTGTGCACGATCATGTTGCGCCTGGTTCTCTCGTATTCCACGATAGGCGAATCGCTCACCACGGCCCCAAGTCCCGCCGCATTGACCGTGTAGATGGAGTCGACTCCTCCAGCCATGCCGGACGAGCTGAACCGGCGCGGCTCGTCGCCACGGGTTATGCAGTATACATACATGCCTTCGCGCGTCTGCTGGTCAGACATATCCTCTACTGTCCTTTGGTCTTACGCCGTATATACCCGGAACGCCACACTCAGGCCCTCGGTCGCCAACCCGTTGGCCAGAACTCCAGCGACGCCCTCGGCCCAAGTCACCAGCTCCGCCGGGGAGACATCTCTCTCCAGCTCGACATATCGGTCCCGCAGGGCGGTGAACGCATCCGCCACTCCGGGCCGCAGGTGAGCAAACACTTGCGTCCGCAGTCTATTCTCAAGCTCCCGCGCCCATGTATCCTGTCCCGCGCGGTAGAACGACGCGGTCTCGATCGCCAGGTCAAGGTAGCCGTGCAGGTCGCCCACCATGAGGATTGCCGCTGCCGCCGCGCGAGTCATCCGTCCGCGATCCGATTCTTCCCGCAAGCCTGCCCTCAACTGCTCTCGCCCGGCAAGCGCGGCCGCGGCATTAGCAACGTTCCTGCTGTCCAGATACATCATTGCGTCCGCGAAGCCCGCTCGGATAGCGAACTCGTTGGTGATCGCCTCTCGCGGCGCATCCGTGCAGAGCCTGTGTCCCATTGATTCGAGTATCCGCCTGAGCTCACCGGCGCGGTCTTCGGCGCCGGGAATGCGTTCGAGAGCTTCCGACAAGTTGTCGGCGGCGATCTCGATCAAGAGCCGGCGGGAAGCCGCCGTGGCAGCACACTCGGCAAACGGGTGCGCGTGCTCATGCGCGAGCAGAGCCCGGACTATGGACGGTTCGTCCCAGTAGCCCTCCCTTACCATAGCCTCCCAGTTCACGAATATCTGGCAACCGGACAGATCGGCAAGATCATACACATTCACGACCGGCCTCTGCTCAAGGGCTTCCTGGCCACCGGGGGGCAGCTCGGTCACCGACTGCAACTGCCGGGTCAACGGCCCCATGTCCTGGAGGATGAATAGCGTCACGTATTGGTGAATCCAGGCGCCTCGCTCGATGTATTTACGAATTACCTCTTCCTCGACGCCAATCACCGGCAGCACACCAGCCTCGGCATCAGCGATGACCCGAAGTTCGGTCGAGTCGATGCGATGCAGGCTGAAATGCTTGACCTCGCCGGACATCCGGTCAGGCCCTTGTCATCCGCAGCTCCAGAATGCCATTCTTGAATGACTTCTTCATGCTCGCGGTATTCACGGCAGCGGGAAGCAGGATTTCCTTTTCGTACTTGCGCTCGCCGGTAGTACCGAGGGAGAGCACATCGTCACTGATGTCGATCGCGACCTCGTCTTCGGCGACGCCGGGTATCTCGGCCACGACCACGATCTCCTGCTCCTCCTCGAACACGTCTACCAGCGCCTCGCGTACTTCCGCGACCTCCGCTCCCCCTTCCTTTGCGCTACGGATGTTGCCGAACCGCTGCACCTGGGGTATTCCTCCGATGCCGGTGCGAATGGATACTCCGTATACACCTCGACCCTTTTCGCCAAGTCCTTTGACTTTGAACTCGCCGGTGCGCGATGCTTCGGACTCGCCCTTCTCGGACATATCGGAGAGAACGTCCAACAGGTCGCCCAGCCCCTTGAAAATACCGCCCAGGCCCAGGTCAAAGTGTGTCTCGGACCTGGGTTCCTTGCCGCCGGTCGCTCCCTTTTTATCGTCAGGCATTTCAAAACCTCCTTATAGGTAGTCTGTGCGGGTTCTCAGATAGACGCGGCCACCTTGGAAGCCGAATCCAGCGTCTCTCCGAGCATTTCGAGCCGGGACTTGAGCTGAGCGTTCTCTTGCTCAAGGTCTCGGGCTCTGGAGGAAAGGGCCGGGTCGCTCTCCCACCAGTTGATCCCCATCTCCATCGCCTTGTCCACGGAAGCCACGAGGAGCCTCAGCTTGATGGTCAGCAGTTCGACACCACAGAGGTAGATCTCTACGTCCCCGGCGATGACGATCCCCTTGTCCAAAACCCTCTCCAGGATGTCGGCCAGGTTCGTGGATTGTATGCTGTGCTGGAGTTGTCTATCCGCCATGTGATCTCAGCTCCATTGCTCCGCAACATTCAGACGCCGTGGTAAGTGCTCAAGGTTGGTAAGTGCCACGTCATGCTGAACTTGATTCAGCATCTTCTTCGCAGGTACCAGACCCTGAATCGAGTTCAGGGTGACGTGTATTCCTCATCAAGAGTGAACCATATTCAGCCGCCGTGCTTTTCGCCGGCCGGCGCCATTTCCATTGTTTCTCCTCTGGTGTAGCTCCTGACAAACTGGTAGCTCAGGATTTCTCCGTCGTCATCGAGCAGCACCTCGTAGCTGTGCAACACGTCGCTGCTTGGAGGAATGCGCTTGAGCTCGATCATCTCGACCGTCACATGCCATCCCTCGTCATCGTGCCGCATGCCGGACACCGTGTCAGGCTCGAGCCCCATGAGTCCGGTCAGCTCTTCCTTGGCCATACGCGCGATCTCGGATCCTCTCATGTTCCACTATGTCCTTTCTATAGTTTCTCAGTATTGCAGCGTCACTGTGTGACACCGCGGTTTCGGCCTGCGCTTCTTGGCGCCGGCCGGGGACCCGGAGAGCACTGGCTCACTGGCCGCGTCCGCGTCGATGATATTCTTCAGCAACTTGCGGCGTTCTTGGAGCATCCGCAGCCTCTGCTCGGCGCGCTCACGGTTCGCGAGCCACACGCTCATCTCATGCTGCAGCTTCGATCTCTCTTGCTCCAGAAGGCCAAGCTGGAAAGCCGCCTGCGCGCTCGTGCGGGGAACGCAGCGATTGGCCGTTGCGCCGTGGGTCGCGATATTCCTCAATCCGCGGATCTGCATCTCGCTTCCTCCGTTCCAGACCACCTTTACCCAAGTCGCTATCGGCAGTAACGCTCGATCAGACCGACCAGCAGCGACTTCTGGTTCTCGCGCCGTTCTATTGAGGAGTCGACCTTTGACCCGAGCACGTCGAGGCAAGTAGTCACGAAATACTGCTCATCCCACGCAATCGATTCGCGCAGCCGGTGCGTAACAACACGGGCGATCATTATGCAGGACCTCAGCGTGGGAGTATCGGTGTAGTCGCCGGTCGCGCGGAAATCGCGCACGATGTCGACTATCTTTTGGGCATCGTCGAGCGAGAGGCCCGCGCGCGCCGACGTGATCGCAATCTCGGTGTCGCGGTCGTAGTGATACAGGTCCAGAGTGACCATCCGGTCGCCGAGAGCGTCCTGAACTTGGTAAACCCCCGCATACTCCGCCGGGTTGCTCGTGAATATGGCTCTGAACTTGGGATGGACTTTGATGTATGCGCTATCGCGGCTGGTGGTCGGCAGGACCAGGAGCCTTTCTTCGAGCACGCCCAGAAGGATGTTGTTCGCTTCCGGTCTGGAGCGGTTGAACTCGTCGTAAACCAGTGTCCAGCCTTCGCGACAGGCTGTGGTGAGCCTTTGGTCAGCCCAGCACTTTGCCGCGTCTTCTTCGTATTTCAAGACAGAGTGGATGTAATTATCGACTACCTTGCGATAGTGGTAGCCGTATTCTCCTCCGACCATGTCCGATGTGCCGACCTCCTCGTCTCCACACATGAGAGCAACAGGCCGGCCGAGCTGGGCCGCGGTGTGCAGGGCGAGGGTTGTCTTGCCTGTTCCTGCCGCGCCCCTGAAATGGATCGGTATGTCGGCATTCAGATACGCCAGCGCTCGCTCGGTGATCTCCCGGACCGCCGGCGTCTCCACGAAATCGTTGCGCGGCACCACCTTAAGCGACATTGCGACACCTTCGGACACGGTTCTCATTGCAGTCGCCATAGTTATACTCCTCGCCTCCTTGGGGCTGCGTAAGCCCCCCGCTAATTGATGAAAGGCCGGCCGAGATCAGTGCGAAACCGAAAAGCAGCAGCCCTGCCACTCATCCTCCCACACGATTCAGCCGGCCTCTGTACTCCGGCAGATCAAGCTCACCGCTTCTTAGATCGTCGCGCCTGCATCTTCTGGGTAAAGTCGCTCCAGACGTCATGAGCTTCGTCGATATCATCCGCGAGTTGCTCACGCATCTGGCCGACAGCAGCCTCGAGCCGCATGTGCTCGCCAGTCAGTTCCCGCCGCTGTTCAGAAGCCATTTGCCGTCGGGCAGCATCCCACTCGTTGAGTTTACGCTGCTGCTCGACGCCCATATTGTGACGCGCCACACCCAAGTCGTGGATATGGTCTTTGATCTCACTCGCCCGATTGCTGTGAGCGGTCTCCATGTCACGGACGGCGCTCTTCACACTCGCGTGAAGGTTGGAATGGAACTGGGTGAGCTTCTGGTGCTGTTCCAAAGCCATTTTGTGCTGGGCAGCGTCCAAGCCGCGCATCCTCTTTTGCATATCTGAACTCATTTTGCGATGCGCCTTTCCCAGATCGGCCACCGACCTCGTCGCGTCTGCCCGGATAGACTTGACGGCACGGACTCTGTTGTCATAGTCCTGCGCATAAGTGCCGGCGATGCGGCGCATTTCCGCAGCCAGTGCCATTTGATCACCTCCCTGATAAAGTGAAGTGGCCGAGGCATACCTCTGCAGTGACGCGAGGCGGTGACTCGGCCTTCCTACTCTTCCACAACCGCTATGACCCCATGGGCCACCCGTGGCGGTCGCTTACGCCACCGCCTCGGCTTTCGCCAGCAGGCCGACGGCTTCCGCATACTTCAGGAATGTGTCGACACTTGCCACAACTACGCGGGCCTCGATAGCCAACAGCTCGATGCCGACCAGCGAGATTCGGACCCATGCGTCTATGACGATTCCCTTGTCGAGAATGCGGTCCACGACCTCCGCCAAACTACTTGATCCGATTGCTTTTTCGACAGCCATTGCGTTCCCCTCCTGACATACTGAATTGGTCTCACTATGTATTCCCGCGTGCCTACATTATGAAACACGACGACGCAAAACACTCTCTTGGCAAGTTGACCCTGTCGATGTGATCGGTGGGGTTGCCACGTATTACGCGCGTGGAAGCGCGGTGAAACCTGGTCCGGCACGTGGATGTGCCGGACCATCAAGTCAAGACCTGTACCCGGCAATAACCTCGTCCGGGCGTCTTGCGACCGACAGGTGTCTGCAGACGCATCCGACCGCATACAACGCTCTTGCAGGCGACCTTTACGGGCTGATCTTGCGCACGTCGGAGGAGTCCCTTGTCAGAAGCGTCACGACGGCACCGGAAGATGCCGGCTCGCCTGAACAAACCCCTGTAGCAGCAACCGTATCACCGACCTCGACATCAGCAGTGCAATACACGCGCACATCCCTCATTCCATCGGTCAAGAGCAGATATGGCTGGTCGATAGTGGGTTTCGACACAACACGCCCCCACGTGCGCACAAGCAAGCCGACATTGGTCAACCCGGATACCTGGCCTATGGAAGTGCTTCCGAGTCTAGATGCCGTAATCCCCAGAGCGCCGGGCACATCATCAGTGCCATCCGGCTTCACGACCGAGGCTCTTATGAACGGCTCCAAGCCGAGCTCCATCGTGCCCGAAACGACAACCTTGCTGCCTGAAGTATACCCCTGGGGGTATTGAACTCTGATCCCTGCGAATCGATCAGCTTCTTCGACGTAGAAATAGCCCGAGAACGATCCGGTAACTACACGAGCAGGTATTGATATAGGCTCTCCAACTGGTCGTGACCTGGCTTCCGCTATGCTGGCCACCGGCATCCACGGACTCAGCTTCTGCGCAAAGATGTCCCAGTCGCCTGCATTACGGTTATCTTCCCACACTGCGCAGAGACTGCCTGCGCCATCACTCGTGACCTGCTGCATTCTCTGATTGTTGCCGGTGATTGCGGCAACAGGGATCCCGGCAGCAGCCCATTTCGGTGCGGCAGATGAATCTATCATCTGTCCATAAAGATCATATACCGCCGAAGTAGTCTCGTTCCTTGTATCCATCCAGGTGAGTATGGTCAAGCCTGATACTGACGGGCACATTCGAATGCGCGTCTGAGACCCCGCCGCTGTGCAGATCGCCGTTCCCTGGATGCCCCATAGCGCAGATCCGGAAGCATCAAGTCTCTGTGCAAACATGTCTGTATAGACAGTGCTGCTGCGTTTGTCCGTCCAGCCAATGATCACTCCCCCCGCCGCGTCAGAGCAAACTCGCGGGGTCCGCTGATCATTTGCACTACTGCACACCAGGCGGCCATTGGCACCCCATTGCGCTGAGCCGGCCGCATCAAACCGCTGAACGTAAATGTCGTAGTTACCAGAGCGCTTGTCATCCCAGACGATTGCCGTCCCGCTTCCGTCCAGGTCCATAATATCAGGATATCCCTGGTCGCCAACGGCGTTGCAGACTGCCACGCCATTGCTGGCCCAGGTCGGGGTGCCGGTTGACGGGACGTGCTGCGCGTAGAGGTCATTCCCCGTTGTGGTCAAACTCCTAGCGTCTTGCCAGGCGATCACGGCACCGCCTGTGCCATCGGAGGCTACCACCGGGTTGCGAGTGGACCATTTCTGCGTTCCGAACCCCAGTATCTTCACACCGTTTGTTGTCCACTTTGCAGCGCCGTTGCCATCTACTCTCTGTGCATATATCTCGGTGTTGCCTGCGATAGGGTCGTTCCGTGTGTCCCGCCAGGCGGCTATCACACCGCCACTGCCATCACTTGTGACAACGTGCGAGAACGCCATGGGTGGGTCTGCGAGCCCGCTAGCATACGAACACACGGGGAGACCATCAGTCTGCCACATGACGCTTCCGTCCGGTAGAACCCGCTGAGCATATAACGCCAGCCCATCGTCTCCCAGACGCCCATCCTGCCAGACAATGATCGCGCCGCCGGCACCATCGTCAACGGCAGCCGAAAACTGCTGGTCATAGATTGCCTCGCATATCTTCACCCCTCCGGCAGCCCAAACCTGATGGCCATCGGCGTCGAGCTTCTGCGCGTATATGTCGTAGTCGAAGTCACGCGTGTCTGCCCAGACAATGATTGTCTCTCCCGATCCCACGCTAACTATACATGGAGACTCCTGGGAGTTTGGAATGGTGCATACCGGCACGCCATTGCTCTGCCAGGCGACTTCAGCAGAGGCCATACTCGCTGTGACGACAGCAATCGCGACAACGCGGAATACCGAGCTTAGAACACGGGTGAGTATGTCAAGAAGGCATCTCATATTGCCACCATCCATTCGCCGACTACTGCTACCGGACCACAAGACCATCCGCCCAGGCGACAACCTGCTTGAAAGCGGCATCCAGTTTTGTGCCGGTGCCAAACGAGAAGACACGGTCAACATTGTAGGAAACACCGCCACCGCCAACAGTTCCACTGAGACATAGCTGCAATCGCTGCTGCCCGGATGCTTCTGTGTCTATCCTGCGACTGCCACTTAGCTCAGCTTGAACATCACCCGCCCCGCCAGATATGGAAACAGTGTCGGCATGGTCCGATGCGTAGCAGGCGTATCTGCGATCCGAGATAGCAACCGATAAAACGGGCACAACCGCAGCGTGACCGTCCGCATACGCGGCGTTAGCAACAGTCGTCACCTCCACATCCAGCCCGCTTCGTGTGCGGAAGCCGTGCCAGTCACTCCCGTAGTCTCTGAGAAGGCAATATCCTGAAGCGGGCATATGTGAGGATACTCTTGTTCCGTTTAGCGCGACTCCATAAAGCCCCGTCCTTGCCGCACTCCAAGGCAGGTAACTGGAACCTGCGCGAGAGAACGCGGAGCCTCCCGAAGAACTGAAACCATACTCGGGCGCTCCGAGGTCATTTCCGCACTTGTAGACCCCGCCATTCTTTACGTACTTGGAAATCGCGGAGCGCAGTTGGGTTGCGGAGGAGCCATCAGGCCACTGATCGCTAGGGAAACTACCTGCAAAAGACGTCGTGCTGAGTAACGGCAGCCTGTCATCCCAGTCCTGGCCGTAAGCAAGTAGCGCACGGCCCAATTGCCGCAGGTTGGACAGGCAGGCTACATTTCTCGCACGATTGCGCGACTGGATAGTAACAGGCACAACCACAGCAACCAGGATAGTAACCACAGCAATGACAACAAGCAGCTCCACGAGAGTGAAGCCGGTGCATTTCATCGGCGTCCCCGTGAACCCCAGGCTATCCGCTCTTGTCTTGTACTTGGTCATCAGCATGGCTCGTTTCACATATCAGAAGTCAAGCAGCTTGCGCAGCTTCTGCGTCCTGGACCGCGACAACGGAATGAACAGTTCCTTTTGGTCGCAGCCCAATAGCAGCTCATAAGTCCTGGAACCTTCGTAGACCACTTCCTTGACCTTGTCCAGATTGACAAGGCAACCCTCATTGGCTCGAAAGAACCGGAAACCACGGAGCCTGTGTTCAAGCGCCGAGAGGGTATAGTGAGTTGAGTAAGCCTGTGAAGTTGTGTGCAGCACCACCTTGCGGCCCTGCGTGTTTATGTAGCAAATATCCTCAACGGGTATCAGCTTGGCTCCATCTTTGTCCCGGATAGCCAGCCGTCCAAGCGTTATCGGTTGAACCGTATCGCTTTTACCGGTGTTGCCAAGATGGGATCTCACCCGGTCAAGCGTCTTCTCAAGCCGTTCCTGGCTGAACGGCTTGGTAACATAGTCGATTGCAGCGACCTCAAATGCATGCAGCGCATATTCCTCATAGCCGGTCACGAATATAATCAGTGGCGGCTGCCTGAGTTGTGAAAGCGCCTTCGCCACTTCGATGCCGCTCTCGTCCGGCAGGTGGATGTCAAGGAATACCACATCCGGATTGCAGGTCCGAACCTTGTCCAGGCACTCCACCGCCTCCTGGGCCTCCGCAAGAACTTCGACGCCGCCGATCCGAGAAAGGATCAGCTTAAGATACTCGCGCGCCATCGGCTCATCATCGACGATGACGGCGCGGACAATTGCTATTGAGTCTTGCTCTCGGGTATCCGTATGCATACTAAAGTGCCCTTGTCTTTCCTACTCCGAACGATCAGCCGATAGTCTTGGCCATATATCCTTTCCAAACGTCCGACGAGCATCGACAGCGCGTGTGAACCGTTGTGCCGCCAGCTCTCGGCTACAGCCTCGAAACCGCAACCGTTGTCGGTAACGCAGCAGTACAGATGGCCGTTCTTGAGTCGCGTTGTGATCTTAACAACTCCCTGGCCCGTCTTCTTTGATACACCGTGAACAATTGAGTTCTCTACCAAAGGCTGCAGCGAAAACGACGGGACGCTGCAGTCGTCCGCTTCCGGGTCCGTTTCTTCCACAACCTGCAGCCGGTCGCCGAATCTCGCCTTTTCGATATCGAGGTAACTCCGGGCGGTCGCGAGTTCTTCTCTTACGGTCGAGACAAGTTCGCGTTCGGACCGAAATGAGCTCCGGAAGAACTCACCGAGCTTTACTGTCAGTTCCGCAGCCTGAGTCGGATCAATCTCACACATTCCGGCCAGTGTGTTCAACGCGTTAAACAGGAAGTGCGGATGCACCTGGGACTGCAGTGCCTTCAGCTCGGCTTTCGAAACGGCCTGAGCCTGGTTTGCGATTTCGGCAGTCTGCAACTGGTAGTTGACCAAGAACTGGGCAACTTCAGCTCCGAGATCAACCACTTC
>Ga0315287_10001113_pt1 | contig 24419 bp, 25 predicted proteins | sample YL17G11_0_MG_FD_205037 | JGI IMG/M metagenome (GOLD analysis project Ga0315287, IMG submission 205037) | Sediment microbial communities from Yellowstone Lake, YNP, Wyoming, USA - YL17G11_0 | ecosystem: Environmental > Aquatic > Freshwater > Lake > Sediment | place: USA: Wyoming | collected... | reverse complement strand
GTTCTGGATATGCCATCTCAGCACCTGGTTTGTCTGCCCGTAGCTGACTATCATCTAATTCACGATACCTTTTATTAATGTTTGTATCAGAATTATATCAAACTCAATGTCCGATCTGAATTCGATTCTCAGTAGTCTCAAACCAGTGCTCCCAAAGCATTAGGAGCATCTCTGTTTAGCTTAGAGAAGACTCTAATCTTTTAAGGGTGGGGGCGCAGAGGAAAAAGGTCCTCGATTTAGCTAGTAAGTCGGCGTCAATTGGAGATCAGGCGTGATTTCGTACTTCGGGCAAAACCACTTAACGTCATTTCTATAGGCACCTCATGAAGATTGGGAGAGAGGGGCTCTTAGCCCCCCTCTCAGAGATTTCATCTACATCAGGGTCATAATTGCATAGATTGAAGCAACCACTATGACGAGAGCTGTGACCACTATCAAAGACTTCCTAGGCGTCCTTGACTCGACTGATAAACCTATTGCCGCTATTGTTGCAGATACGCCGAGCATCACTGTTGATAGCAGATATGATTTTGCGTCCAGATCGAATTGCTCAGACATAGTCGCATTTGCCTTGGACTCTTTCAATAGATTATAATAAGGTTGATACGACCAGTTCATGTAAGCACTAAAATTCGCCCAAAAAGGATCTTGATCCGTAGCATTGTACAATTCATATGAAATATTGCCATTCTTGGCTGCATTCGTATTTCCAACTAAATACTCTGCAAGGATGTATTCCATATGCGCTGCCTGAGAGTTTTGATTGTATGCCGCTGATAATGTCTGGTAAGTCTGGAAACTTATCGAATAATTCGAGTACCAGTACATTTGGTCGGATAGATACTGAAATTGTAAATCCACATCTCCGACTGCATATTGCATAGCCTCATAGGCATTAACGTATTGGTTCCAGCAAAACTCGTAGTCTGAACGTTTTTCCTCCATACTGATATTAATGTCCGAACAATAGTTTTCATATTTCACTGCATTTACCCAGTGTACATCAGATTCTATTAATTTGTTTGAATCTTCTTGAATTTGTTGATTCGCGAGATTGTTTTCATTTAGCGCTTCGTTCTGCGCTCTTATGCTTGCATCATTCGCATCACCTGCTTGATCTGATGCATCAGCGGAAAGATAGCCACAAACTCCACTCAATGCAGCGGCGACGATCAACAATACGACTAAGATTGTTTCATATGGTTTCTTCTCATCAGTTCTTATTGGGGAATTTTCTTCCATCTTATTTCCTCCAGTCATCTGGAATAATGTAAGCTAACTATCATCTCTTTTCGATTCCTATCAGGCATCTCGGGAAGGTACGGAAAGGAATGGGTATGAACCACTCGCAGACATCCTTATCAAGGATTATTAGGCGGCATTTGATTCTTCTTCCGTGTGGCTAAGTAAATTGCAGTGCCTATCACTGCTGCAACTACTACTACCAAGATCAAAATGATCAGAGTCATATCTCCACTCGCACTCCCAGTACCTCCAGTGGGAGCCGTTACAGTAATATCCAAGGTTTTTGTCGCAGTGCCGGATTGACCGTCATGAACCACTAGAGTCACCGTAAATGTACCGGCGCTTTTGTATGTATGTGTCGGATCAGCCTGAGCGCTGGTCCCACCATCTCCGAAATCCCATGAATACGAATATGTCGGCACTCCGCCGGAGACTGTGGAAGTGAAGTCTACTTCGAGATTATATGTCCCATACGTGGGCGTGGCTGAAATTGTCAGCGTGACTGAGGGTACTGTAACAGTCACTCCAAAGGTTGCGGATTTTGTTCTGCTAAGACCATCCGTAATAGTCAATGTAGCGGTAAAACTACCGGCCGAAGCATACTGATGAGTCGGATTCGCGGATGTGCTTGTTCCCCCGTCGCCAAATGTCCATGAGTATGAGTATGGGAGGGAACTCCATCCGCTTCCACTTACATATTGTGTATTTGTCCCGCCATTCGCGGTTGATGTAAATGCGACATCTAGGGGGAAAGCACCGGCGCTTGGATTGCCGGAGATGCTGAGAGATAGAGTATCCCGAGCCGCCACGGACACGGATCCAGCCCAGTTTCCCCATGAGGAAAATAGATCTGAGGCAGCTTTTCCCTGGACTGCGAAATCCTCATCGTGAGACCCAAGAGCAGTAGCTTGCGGGATCGTGATAGTTCGATGAAATGTATGTGAACCAGGCAGTACAATGACAACTGTAGATGTTACGAGTTCTACGGAGGACGCTTCCCAATCCAACTGAACCTGGAAATGATAGATCTCGACTGAGGCTGAACCTGAAATCGCACCTATTGTCAATGTATAGTCAAAGGTGTAAGTTTCCTCCGGATATAGTGTACCTGGAGCAGTAGCAAGAGTTGCGTCCGGGATCCAATTGGCACTCGCGGGGCTTGGTATTATCGCGAATGCCATGGCAAACATCGAGGCGGTCAACAACAAGCAAATGATGAATCTTGAACTGCTGGTCATCTTTTCCTCCAAGAAACCTAACTACATCACTAGGTGATAATGCTTTTTCCTTACTCAGCTCAGAATGTCTTGAATAAACTGTGCGAGATCATCCGTCCTCAAGACGGTGCTACAATATTCACATTTGTGGAGCTTATCAACGGAGGTCGTCCCACTGATCTTTATGGAGCCTCCGCAATTGGGGCATTTGTATACAGTAATTAGGCCACCGCTCTTCAACTTCTCTAGCAGTTGATTGAGATCAACAGATATGTTCTTCACGATTTTTGTGCTCCCTTTCGTTCTTACTCTTCCCGCCTCGGAAAACATGTTCAACTGCTCGTAATATCTCGCCGCCTCCTCGAACCTGCCAGCACTCTCACAATTCTTGGCGGCAACGAATGTCTCTGCATTATGATGGACCCATCTTAGAGAACTGTGATCAATGATTGATTGACACCACGGACCGATTTCCGGATATTGTCTGGTCCAATTGGAAATATCCATTCTCATATAATTCTCATGCATCATCCGGTTACTTGCTTCACATTGTTCCATCTTAGCCAAAGGGCGGCATTTTGGGCAACAAGGATCTGTGCCCATTGAGAGAAACCATTTTCTGCATCTCGGGCAAGTCGGCAATTCCATTCCTCGCTCTGGTCATACTCAAAGCTGAAGATAAGGATTGGTGTGTTGAAGAGGCCCCTCGCCGTTATCTGGGTAGTGAAACCGATGCGGCAAGAGACCAAGGTATACGTCGGCCTGGACGTACATAAAGAATTCTGTCAGGCATGCGTGATGAACGAATCGGGAAAGGTAATCTCGAACGAGAGGTTCCTATCCACCCAGGATGCCCTGGACAAGTTCCTCGATAGATTCGAAGACGCGGAGTTCGTGCTCGAATCGACAGGCATCTGGGAGTTCATATACGAGGGGATCGAGAAGAGGGGGTTCGAGGTGATCCTGGCTCATCCGCTGAAGGTCAGGGCGATCTCGGAGGCGAAGGTCAAGACCGACAAGGTCGATGCGGAGACGCTAGCGCACCTTCTTCGCGCGGATCTCATTCCGAGATCGCATGTCCCTCCGAGGGACATCCGCAACCTCAGGCAGCTGGTGAGGCACAGGGCGTACCTCGTCCGCCAGTGCACGTCGATAAAGAACCGCATACACGCCGAGCTTCTGAGGAGGGGGATCCGGAGGCCTGACGATCTCAAGAAGACCTTCACCTTCAAGCACGTCGAATGGATGCGCTCGCTCGGGATATTGACGGTCACGTCGAGCCTCGACTGCCTGGAGGGCATCCAGGAGCAGATCAGGGAGGTCGAGTCGTTCCTCCTGGTGGAGTATAACTCGAGGAGGGACGCGCAGCTCATCGCGACGATACCGGGCATCGGTTTCTACGGAGCGCTGCTGATACTCGCTGAGATCGATGACATCCACAGATTCTCTCATCCGGAGAAGCTGTGCGCGTACGCGGGACTGGTGCCGACCGTGCACCAGTCGGCATCGAGGAGCTACAACGGAAGCATCACGAAGAACGGGTCGCCTCACCTGAGGTGGATATTGATCGAGGCGGTGCATGTCCACACGAACTACTGTCCGGGGTCGAAACTATCGAAGTTTCATGCGAAGGTGGCTCAAAGGAGAGGGAAGCAGCGGGCGACCGTGGCGACCGCCAGGAAGCTGCTTCACACGATCTACTGGATGCTCCTGACGAAGGAGAAGTTTCACTGTCAAGGATTCAACCTCGTGGAAAAAGCTGCGACTCTGATCGCGTGATAAGGATTGAGGCAGGTCCCTGACGAATGGACGTAGCTACCAAAGTGCTGGAGAACAGCGAATAGAGGCTTGTCCGCTAAACCCTGGACTGGATCGGATCGGAAAGGAGGAAAGTTGAAATCGTGAGAAGTGATTCAGCATAATGCTGCGAGGGCCTCTTCAACATAGAGGCTTTTCAGATGCCTCTCGGTAGAGACTGTATAATCACCGAATCCCACCTAGGAATTTCAAATGGCAATCCCTAAGATCGCGTTGGGATTCCCAACTGATCTTGGCGAAAGTCCCCCCAAGAGCGGAACAATATTTCCGCCAACCTGCTCAGGAAAACCTTGGATATAGATGAGATCAACAGCTCTCGGGGAGCTTAATCGAAGCTTGTTCCCAATTCCACTGTCAAGTCGGCAGGCCATTTTGATGTACTCCTTGGCAATTATGACAGCATCATCCATTGTACTCAAGGGAGGGATTACTTTTATGCCTCTTGGATTACCCGGTCTGGAAAGGTAAATGACCTGACGAACAGGGTCTCCACCGCTGATCGATGTTTCCTTGCCAGACATTCTCTTCATTGCAGAATCCATGAAGCCCCCGATCAAACGTGCGCCAAATACATCAGTCAATACGTGTCTTAACTCAGCTCCGTTCAGTGCATTGGAATCCGCGGGAAAAGTTGCAGAAATCAATACGGATTCAACTACCTCCACTCCCTTCGTCTTCCATAATGCTCCGGTCTGGAAAGTGTAAGGAATATCAACTACCCAAAATGGCAGTAAGTGGCTCCCGTTGCCGAAAATCGCATTTATCGTCCCCGATCCATTCTTCGCTCGACATATTGCCGCGATATTCCCAAAGATCTTCTCGTTGTGCATCGCATCGAGGAAAGGAGTCTTCCAGATGCTTGACTGTGTCTTCTGAATGGTTGAGATTATGGACAGCAGGTTCGCGATAGGTGAGAAATCCCCAGATATCTTACCAGATGCATCTTGGGATGCGTATTCAGTCAGAAATATTGCGCTATTCGCGATTGAGAGTTCTATCTTTGCAGCCATATTGAGTATCGCTGTTTCTGGATTTTGGTTGAATGTCTGCTCTGATTTCTCAAGAAGGTTTTTCGCCTCCTGCAGAGACGCAGTCGCTTTATTCGGCTGCTGACTCATTAATAAGTCGAGGCCATTCGATAGTTTCCCTAGTCCTTCCAGACGATTGCTGAGGCCAGGGAATCGACGCAATGATTTAGTGGCTTGAGATGCTGCATCAAAGTTTTGGGTCATGAAATGATACCGCTCGGGTTTGTTGTCCGAGGATAGCATGATATTGTTCAGGAGATAGCCATAGGCAACGGACATTGCATTGATCTCGGAGATGAAATCCTTTCCATCAGTATCCACCGCAAGCTGTTGAATCGATTGCACCTTTGCCTGGAATAGGAATATCTGTTTCGGATTATTCTTTACGCCAGCATTTGTCACCATGAAAGGGAGGGTGATCAGGGGGTATGACAGGAGATTGAAGCAATTGAATTTGTACTCTCCATACTCAGTTGTCAATCTTGGTTTGATGCTGTTAATAAAGACCATGTGACGTGCTACTGGATCCATCATACTCGTCATATTCTCCCCAAGGCCTGCAGGCATCGATTGCCTCACCCAGGCATTCACTTGAAGGAGGATCTGATCGACAAACGAACGAGCGTCAATCAACTTCTGACTTGACCCACAATATTCACAGCGAATGATTTCCTCGAATTGCTTTGCTGAAAGAGGAGCCGAACAAAACTTACATCTCAATTCCAGCATCGAAGCAGGGTTGTTCATGGTCACATCCCTCGAGATCTCATTCTCGAGTCGAGATTGGAGATCTGATTCGCTATCTGGGTCAATTGCACGTTTATCCTTGCCTCGAGTTCTTTCATCCTTAATACTGCGATTTCGTCCGCCAATTGCTTTATCGCACTATAGCATCCCATGCACGCGAAAATAGCCCCGCTCGATCCATTGTATGATGGTAAAGCATCTTCATCAGCAATTTTCTTAAGCAATTCTGTTAACTCGCTCGGCATAGATCGAAAATGGACGCCTTCCCCGGTGACCTGCCGCCCGCAAAACCAACATTTCGTTGCATGGGCATATTTGCTGACGATTCCAGCCGCCCTTTCCGTCTCGTCATATTGTCCTGCCTGGGACCACCATAATCTCGCCGTTTGATAATGCTCAGCGGCAGTCTTCGGGTCGCTCGAGATTAAGGATTCGCCCAATGCCTCCTCTGCAAGAGCCGAGAGGGGAAGCGCCTTGAGTTCTCCTCGTACGGTCTGTCTCCCGAAGAGCTCGGGTATTACGAGAATCTTGCCCGATGTGTATGTTCTGAATTTTGACGCGAGGTCCTGGAGCTTTTTTGCCTTATCCGCGTATTCAGCCGGTTTTGATGGAGTCAATCTCTTGATTTCAATCTCTGACGCAAGAAGAACTATTTCCTGACCTAGTTCGGCCGATGAGATATCTCTCAGCCCCAACTTCAGGGGGATGTCTCCTAACGGTTCAAGTGATTTTGCAGCAGATCTGTAGATATCTGGATTCGATTCATTCTGCGAGATTGCCATAACGGCGGCGTACGCCTCCGCTACGCTTTGTTCAGGTCCATTACCATCTTTTGCAAATTTCTTCGCGGCTGAAATGTATTTCTCATAAGCGCCCTTAAAGTCCCTTCTTAGAACGCAATCGTTACCAAGGGCCAGAATCTCTCTTCCGGATTTGAATAGAGCCATTGAACCACACCAGATGAATTGGGCACTATCTATCGAAGTTCAGTTATATTAACTCTGAGGGCCATCTATTATCTGCCAACTAATCCAGGAGAGAGGGGTTTTCCGGGTCTTCCCTAAATGAATTTGAATGTTCCTGCTGCCCTGGGAGCACCATTCAACGGCACTGCACAATTACTGAGGCTCCCAAACAAAGCTGACTGCAAGCTAACGAGGGAGAATGCAATACACCGCTCAATTGAGATACCTGGCAATAAGAATCGGTGAGGCGTCCCAAGGTAATCTCGATGTATTTGGTAAGTCGGATTTTAATACCGTTCGAGATGGTCTTGATGCTCCTAGGAAGCATATGGTAACGTCCTGTAACGGAAGCAGAACGGTGATCTGGTAGATGAGAAGGAAGAGAGATTCTGAGAGGAGCGAGAAGGAGGGGTCGAACGGGCGGGAGCGGAAGAGGATGGGCTTCCTAAGAGGGGTCTACATGAACAACAAGGATCTCATCGAGGCGAGGTTCCTGGCGAGTATGGGTGGTGATCACCTATCCACAAAGGACAGGTTGCTCCTGACCAGGGCTTTCAGGGAGGGTGCCGTCGAGATCCTGAATGCGGTCGATAGGACCTTCGGATTCGGAGGAGTGCGCGACGTAGCTTCCTACCTTGGGGCGCATGGACGGTCCGACATCGAGGCGGAGAGTCCCGAGGAAGACGATGACGGGGAGGAGTGCGACGACGGGGGCGAGGACGGATACGAACGGACCCCTCCGGCCGACGACTTGCCTCAGACATACGAGAACACCGACCCGAGGGACATCAACCCGTGGGAGCTTCTGAGGAGATCTAGGTTCCCCTTCGAGCTGGTCGACAAGGAGGAGCCGTCCGGACCCGAGCCCGAGGGCATGGACGAGGAAGACGAGGACGAGGAGATCGAGCTCGACATCATCGAGCGGGTCGTCGACTGGGAGAATGTCCGCGGACTGTGGAAGGACTTCGACCCGGCGTTCAGATAGGCATACCGGAGGAAATGGTATCCAACCCTCATCGAGTTTGGTAAGCCGGATTCTCATACCATCTGAGATGATTTGGATATCTTCCGAGAGCGTAATGTTACATCATAGAATGGAAGCAGAATGGTGAAGAGAAAGATGAAAGGAAAACCAAAAAGCAAAGGTGCTCCGAAGAAGGGGCAGGCAGAGGAGAAGGCGAGGTCGGACGAGAGCCATAATGGACCCACTGTCTTCGATATCGCTCACATGGGTCCAGTGAAGAGCATGGCGGTCAGGTTCGTGTCCGTGACGGACCGGATGCTCAATGGCGATAGGGAGAGGGCGATAGCCGTCTGGGCGTACGCCTGCGGCATGGCCAACACCATCAAGAAGACGGAAAGGGCGCTGGGGACGCATGGCGCATCCGCGGTGTTCGGTTCGATCGCCGAGGCCGTCCCGGTCACGAAGTGCGAGGATGGCCACGAGGAGTGCGCGCTGTGCCATGAGCCTTGGACGGCGGGCGACGAGTTCGACAAGCTGGAGAAGCTGTTCATCCTCACTGGGGGCAACAGGGCGACGGGCAGGTTCGACCCGATGTTTTCGTAGGGGCGGGGTAGCCTCTGCGCGAAATAATGGAGGAAATGGTATCATGAACGAAGGTGACAGAGTGCGTTTGATCCACACGGACGGCCCATCGGGGCTCCGCCCGGGGTCGTACGGGAGGATCGTGCGGATAAGCGAGGACGACGTCGCAGGAGACCCGTCTCTCTACTTCCTCCTCGGGAGGAAGAAGGTCTGGGTGGACTGGGGCAATCACGGGGTCTTGGCGCTGATCGAGGGGCACGACAGCTTCAGGGTGATCCCTAAGGAGGAGAGGGGATGACGCATCTCTACTTCGCCTACGGGTCGAACCTCAGCACAGAGCAGATGAACTGGAGGTGCAAGTACAACGAGCTCGTCGGTCCCGCGTATCTGGAAGGGTACAAGCTGGACTTCACCTTCAAATCCCCCGCATGGGGAGGCGGGTGCGCCGACGTCGTCCGGGAGGAGGGCGGGGTCGTCTGGGGGCTGCTCTACAGGATCACGGACGAAGGCCTGAAGGCTTTGGACCATTACGAGGGTCATCCCACGGCCTACAGGAGGTTCGAGACCACGGTCAGGCTCAAGGACGGGACGGAGAAGCACCCGGTCTGGACCTACGAGGTCGTCAACAAGAAGGCATGCCTTCCGACTAAGGAGTATCTGGGGATCATCCTGGATGCCGCCAACTGGCATGGTTTCCCCAAGAGCTACCAGGACGAGCTCCGAGAGGTCTGGGACAAGATATCGTCGAGGGTCTGAGCATGCCGACCGTGTACTTCGTCTGCATCGGGAACACCTGCAGGAGCCCCATGGCGGCTGCGATCTTCAATCAGATGATCGCGGAGAGGGGTATCGAGAGGGTCAGAGCCGATTCGTTCGGGATTGAGCCTTTCTATGGCGATAGCGACGATGTAAGGCAGCTCAGGGAGTCCGCGGTGTGTGAAGTGATGGGAGGAGTCGACGGGCTTTCGGATCACAGGCCGAAGGGCATTGAGGGCATTGTCTTTAAAGAAGGAGACAGAATCGTCCTGCTCGACAGCGGGAGGTTCAACGAACTCGGCGCCGGGATCCTGAGGAACCCGTCGTTCCAAGGCAAGCGCTTCCCTTTGCTCGTGATTGAGACGGAGGACCCGTTCGGCGGGACGGTTGAGGATTATGTCGACTGCTGTCTCTTCCTAAAGGAGGGTATCGAGGAGAACATCGAAATCCTCTTGGGGATATCATGCTCGTAAGCTGCTTTGGAAGGCATGTAATATGAGACACAACAAGCTGTTCATAATGGAGTGCGTACCGAAGATCGATGACTGCAGAGAGGGGCAGATTTTGTTCGATTTTCTGAGCATGACTCTGGAAGTGACGAAGCGAGGAGAAGTTTTCGAGAAGGACTTCTCTTCTAAGAATGAGTTTCTGAGCTATCTGCGCAGAAAGTCCAACATCAAAGGATGCAATTTCATCCATCTATCAGGGCACGGAGATCCTGATTCCAGGTCTTTCCAGCTCCCTGCTGGCGATGTTCATCCTGAGGATTTTCCAAAATCCTGTTTCAAAGGGAAAACAGTGACCTTCTCAGCATGCAGCCTCTCAAGGAATGATTTCATGAGTGATTTTCTGGAACGGGCTGAGGCGGAAGCGGTCATTGTGCCCATGAACGACGTCGACTTCGATGACTCAGCGATCTGGTACGCCTATTTCTACTACCTCGTGTTGCACCACGGTTTCACATCGGAGGGTGCTTGGAACCGCGCGCGCCGGCTTCTTTGTGAAGCTCCTGGGAAGGGGCAAGTGAAGGGTGGGTTCCAGTACTGGAGCTGACTCGATCTCATGATGGCTTGCTACGTTGGCAATAATAAATACCAGATAGTAGATTCGATGAGGGCTGGAGGAAAATAATGACGAGTCTTACCTTCTATGGAGGCGCGGGCGAGGTCGGCGGCAACAAGATATGCGCACGACCTGCAGAAGATCGTCGAGAACACCGCCCGAAGAAGGTGATGTCGGTTCACACGGAGAGCCCGGAACCGTATGCGAAGTTCATCGAGAAGCTTGGGTTCGGCCTCGAGCTGCCCATGGTGGGACATGCACTAACGATATGATTTATTGACAATCAATATGGAAAAGAAGGGAGTGAAATGGCTGACCAATCGATAATATGTCCGAAATGTGGTGTGAAAGTCTCTCTCGGCGGAGCTGTCCTGCAACCGATTATGGATAGGATGCGAAAGGACATCGAAGGCGACACAAGAAAGAGAGAACTTGAACTTGCGAAGAAAGAGAAACAACTGAATACCCTCCAAAAGAATATTGACAAAAGGGTTGACGACGGAATAGCTAAAGGATTAAGAAAGGAAGAAGTGAAGCTGAGGACCCGGATAACCGAAGAACACGAACTGGATATAAAGGATCTGCAGAACATTATTGATGAAAAGACAAGGAAACTGGAAGATACAGAGAAACACGAACTCGAAATCAGGAAAAAGATGCGCGAACTCGAGGGTCGCGAGAAGAATCTTGAGCTCGATACGCAACGCAGAATCCAGGAAGAGAAGAAGAAGATCGAGGACGATGTAAGAAAGCAGGTGCATGAAGAAAACGAATTGAAGGAGCGAGAGCACTTCGACACGATTGAAGGAATGAAGAAGCAGGTTGAGGAGCTCAAGCAGAAGCTCCAGCAAGGTTCTCAGCAACAACAGGGCGAGGTGCTCGAGACTCTCCTTGAGGATACCCTTAGAGATTGCTTCCCTGGCGATTTGATAGAATCTGTTCCCAAGGGCATAGAGGGGCCGGACATTGTGCAGAAGGTCTGCAAGAGTTCAGGGGAGATATGCGGGATAATCGCTTGGGAGCTAAAGAGGACAAAGAACTGGAGCGATAAATGGGTTGACAAGATCAAGGAGGATCTCACGCCGCTCAACGCGGAAATCGGGGTAATCGTTTCTGTCGCGTTGCCTCCTGACGTCAGGAACTTCAGTATCATCAAAGGAGTAGTTGTCTCAAGTACGGATTGTTTCATTCCAGTAGCAATGATGCTGCGGAGACAGATAGTAGATGGATACAGGCAGAAGCAGGCCGCGGTCAATAGCGCCGAGAAGAAGGACATGATCTACGAATACCTGCTCAGCGAGCAGTTCAGGCAGAGGGTTGAGGCGATTGCCGAGCCACTTATTCTCCTGAAGAGCGATCTGGAGAAGGAGATAAGGTCGCTCACAAGAAACTGGGGTAAGCAACAGAAACAAATAGAGAAGGCGTTCAAGGGAGTCGCTCGCATGTATGGAGAGATGCAGGGGATTGTCGGCAACAATCTGCCTGATGTCAGGACTTTAGCCCTCCCGTCTGCAACCGAATTCGAGGAAGCCCCAGAGAATCAAGAAGAAGATGACGGGCGTAACGGGTGAAGTTGGCTAGCGAGACATCAGCAGATTCGGATAAATGGGGAGGGAAGATGGAACCTGACATCGAAACAAATGAAAAGATTGGAGAGATCGTGCGAGAGACTGTTGAGCAATTCTGCCAGGAGTTCATGAAGAACCCCTATCGTTGTTACACGGAGCACGGGATCCACGCTCTCTTCTACCACGATTTGCTAGAGAACATCCCGGAGAGCCTCCGCTTTCTGAGGAAGGAGAAGGATGGAAAGGAGATTTGCATCGTCCAGAAGGAATACCCGATGGCTGATTCCGGCGGCAAGAGTCGCAGAGCGCATTGGGACATTGCAGTTCTCAATCCCTTTCTGGAGAATGCAGGAGAACCGTGGTACGATTTCCTGAAATTGAACTCAGTTGTTGAATTCTGTCTTAACGAAGGAGAGATTCATCTCAAAGACGACAAGGAGCGATTGATGAAGGCTGCGAATATCGATCATAAATACATTGTCCACTTTTTCAGGATATCAAATGGCGAATCGAGGAAGGATCTCAAACCGAATTCCGCCAGAATAATTCCGAGAGGAAGATTCGAGGAGATCATGAGAGGTTCTGGAATTTCCAGCCATTATATCATGGTTGATGGGACCAGTCGTCATGAGAATCAGATTACCAAAATCATCTGATGATGCCAACTATTTCAAGGAGAGGGATTAGTCTATCTCCGAGATCTCCCCTGAAAATCTAAACGCGCATTCATATCTCGTAGGTGCCCTTGCCAACGAACTTGATCTGTCCTTTATCTCTGAGAACCTGCAGCTGCTGTCGTATCTTCGGCCGGATGTTCTTGTTTTCAGGATGGAGCCTTGATAATTCATCTTCAAATTGAGCATAGACCTCTTGAAGGGTGAAGCGCTTCCGGTCGAGAGACTGAACGCATCTCAAGGTATCGACTAGCCATCCCCTGCTTTCTGGCTCAATTCTCTCAACGAATCGAAGTCTTGCCCATTCCTTCCTGACTACGTCAGAGTGATGTATCATTGAATCCTCTATTGCGAATATCCTTCCGGTCGATGGGATGTTGGTCAGAAGGATGTTGCACCCTGTCCATCCTGCTCGTCTTGCGTCTGGACCGAGGGGATTGCGTTTTTCAATCGCCGAAGGGACGATCAGGTGGCGAGGGATGAGGAGGAGGTCCTGGACCTTCCAGGTTTCTTTCGAGTAGTGAAGGAGCATGAGGTTTGGGGATAGATCATTTTGAATTGCATTCATCATCGTGTAATATTCTGAGTCCATGATCCTGTTGCGTACTGGTTTCGATGTGCTCTTTATTTGATAGCGTTCTTCGCAACTGTCGCATTTGAAATCGATAACCTTCGTGCCGTGAGGAAGAGGGTCAAGATTGTTAGAGGAACAGGATGGGCAGTACATCTCGCGCTCTATCCACGATTCTGAGAAGACGCGGGCTTGCTGTGAATGGCTCTTGTATCCCAGAGTATTTGGTAATTCAAGATTAAGATCCATCTCCCAGGGAATTGCTATTGAAGGTTCTTGATCTTATGGGCTCATAAACACATGATGGCAGGATTAACCGGATTTAGCTAGAACGTGGGGGAAATAGCCCAGTCCGAATTGGGATTTAACCCACTAGCCAAAAGTCAATCAGTACGAATTGAGATTTCGGAAAATGCAACTAGCCCCCCTTTCCTTTATTATTTATTAAGACACCTCCTCATATCAGCCAACAATTATCATTATGAACCGAGTTTATGTTGACGGTTCAATTGGAGGAATTGAGTTGAAGGAGATTGAAGCTCCAAAGGCAAACCCCGAGCGGATTAGTACCATCATCGAGGACGCATATAAGGCGAAGATTGCTCTTCCAGATTTTCAGCGTCCCTTCATTTGGCCAAGAGAAGATATTGAAGAATTACTCACGTCCATTCTTCAGGGTTATTTCATTGGCACGTTCTTGCTGCTTGACACACAGGCAGACAAGCCTCTTTTTCCTGCATTGCCAATTCAAGGTCTCCATGAGATAAACCCTGGAGCCAACCCGAACGACCACACAACAATCAGGCTCGTGCTTGATGGGCAACAGAGGATAACCTCCCTATTCTACGCCCTTTACCAACCAAATATCCCTTTGAAAAAAGCTCGTCATCCTCACAAGTTCTATCTCAGACTCGATATGGCTCTTAAAGGAGATATTGACGAATCAGTTGCCGGCATTTCGGTCAAAGATACACGTGGAACTTCGGAGATTACTAAGCTCGTGCAGGATGACAAAGCCATCCCCTTCACACTATTCAGAGATTCAAGTAAATTTTATGAATGGCTATACAAAAAGCAAAAAGTATGGCTGCAGGACGAGCAGAAAGACATCGAGGCTCTTTATATGCGATTCACCAATTTCATGGTGCCAGTAATTGAACTTAAACAAGATAGCTCAAAGGCGAACGTCGTCAACATATTCGAGAGAATCAATCGAACAGGAGTGAGCCTCTCGCTTTTCGATCTCGCAGTGGCTCGACTCTATATGAAGGGAATCCGGCTTCGAAAGCTCTGGAAAGACTATGAGGATGACAAGGGGAAAGAGGTCGTCAAAGTGGCAAAACCGGAGTTCTTCATTAAGCTCATTGCCATCTTTCAAGGCAAAGAACCACGTAAAGGAAATCTCCTTGATGTCATCGATTCATTCGAACCAGATGCCTTCAATGATGTCTGGACTCGTGCAACCGATGCGATGGTTGTTGCCTACCAGCGGATTAAGGAAGAATACAAGGCCTTCAAGGACGATTTGATTCCCTATTCCACTATCATAGTGCCCCTGGCTCATCTATTGGCTGAAGCCAAGAAGATCGGAGCTAGGGAGGAGGCATACAGGAGAATCGATCGATGGTATTGGAGTAGTGTATTGACTCAGAGATATGATTCGGCTGTTGACACGAAAGCCTATCAGGATGCGAAAGGAGTGCTTCAATGGATTCAAGGTAACGCAATGCCGGAATGGATTGGGCACGTTGCGAGTAGCAACATAGACTTGAGAGTCGATGAGTCGGGATCTGCAGTATATAAAGGGTTAATGTGTTTAGTCGTAAGGAGAGGTGCGAAGGACTTCCTCACCGGTCAGCCACCTAATCTGAATATAGTTCAGGATGACCATATCTTTCCGAAATCCATCTACAGTAAGGATTTCAATGTCAACATGTTTCTGAATAAGACCCTTATATGGAAAGAAACGAACGGTCCTCGTGAGAAATTTAATAAGAAACCGTCAATTTTCCTTCAAGAATGCCTCACTGGCCATGATAATGATGAAGATAGATTGATTGCAACATTTGAGACCCATCTGATTTCTCGTCAGGCCTACGAATTCCTAAAGAAGGATGACTTCAAAGGCTTCATCGCTGAGAGAGAACGCACTATCAAAGCTACTCTTGATTCAATCTTCCCGATTAGCAATCCATTGACACCCGTTAATCCCAGCCCTACCGAGGAAGAATCTTCACCCGATTCATTGTCGACTATAATTGTAGGACCAGGTGAAGAAAACAGTGATGTTGGAGAAGCGGGGGATGAGTTGCCTGAACGACATACTCTACGGTTGAACTTCTGGAAAGGATTGTTGGACAAATCTAAGGAAAAGACAAAGCTACACGCAAACATTTCCCCCGGTCATTACTATTACATTGGCACCGGAGCCGGTAAGAGCGGATTGTCTTACATCTATGCAATCATGAAAGATGAGGGAATTGTCGAGCTCTACATAGACCGAGGTAAGGAATCTGGAGAAGAGAATAGAGCAATCTTCGACAGACTCTTTGAAAATAAGAATGAAATCGAGAAGGTTTTTGAAGGCCCTCTTGAGTGGGACAGGACAGAAGGTAACAGGTCCTGTAAAATCAGAAAGAGAATCGAAGGCGGCTATAGAGAAAATCTGGAGAATTGGCCTTCGATCCAGGATTCAATGATTGATGCGATGATAAGGCTGGAAAAGGCCCTCAAACCGTACATTGAGAAGTTGAAGACATGAGCTCAATCGAGGAACTTGTCGAAGATACCATCGAGAGCTTCTGTTTCGATTTCATTGAAAGTCCTTATCTTTGTTACACCGAACACGGTCTTCATGCGTTATTCTATCACCGATTGCTGACCGATCTCTCGATAAATGAAAGGTGTATCGAGGTTGATGGAAAAGGGAGTAATAGAAAGCGGATCTGCATGGTGCAAAAGGAATATCCGATGGCTGAGAAGCGGAAGAAAGATAGCAAACGCGCTCATTGGGATATTGCAGTGTTGAATTCAGAACAGAAAGTCGATAGTAAGAAATGGTATGACAGGCTGAAATTGAATTCGGTAGTAGAGTTTGGATTGAACGAAAAAATGGATCATGTAAGCGATGATATTAGCAGAATCTGCTTTAATCAGCACAATGGATCCATTCAGAACGGCTTCGTTGTGCATTTATATAGATTTTCGAAATCAATCAGTGGAAGGGACTGGCAGAATCGACATAAGGGGTACGCGCTCCCAGGTGATATCCGTAAGAAAATTGGGAGAAAACAGAATCTTGTAGCGTATTGGCTATTTATCGATGGTGAGACTGGCAAGAAACGAGGCCCATTTAGGATTGATTGCAGAGGTTGTCGTAGAGTAATGGCCAAGTAAGGAATATGCACCCAAATCCATTTTAACAGCAGAGTACATATCAGATTGATATTTATGGTAAAGAAAGTAAGAGTGAAACCACATCGCCGCGCCGCCAAATCTGCTAACGTTAGAGGACACTTGAGGAAGAAGCGTTAACCGAGAAAGGACGACGAGACATTTAGGAGAATATACTCTAAACCCTTTTAGTTATTCTTCTTTATGATTTTAACGACAGGTCCAAGCAATCGTCTTGTAAAAGCTCTCATCCTGTCATCTTCTGCGATGAAATTGGCAATGGGAGGGCTTATTGCATAATATGTCGTGATAAAACGCCTTCCGATCCATTTATTCATTAATTTTGAATCTCGAAAGATTCGTAATGAATTAACCTCAATCGCCATTGGTGTGCCATATGCAGCTGTAGCGATGAAACATGCTTTAGCAGGTCGTATATGTTCCGGACAGTAGATTGTTCCATATGCGCTAGCCCCAAGGCATTGCTGACACAGTGGCATGTGACATATTACACACCTACCGCCAGTCTGACCTATTGCTCTGCCACAATAGTGACAGAACATCGCATTATCGGGATAAATGTACTGAATTTGATTTCCGCAAGTAGTACATCGAATGTTTTGATTAGGATTTTGAGCACCGCAAAAAGGACATTGCATTACCAATTCTCTCCAGACCCGTAACAACAACATCTCATCTTAATGCTTCTTCTCGTCAGGAGATAAGAGGCTTTTTCTGGATTAATGCTCCCATTTACTTAGAAGCCCACTCCTTAGGAGATGAGGCATTTCCGGCCCAGATTTATGATCCGCAGAGTGGAATCCATTACTGACGTTTAAAGAATCTCAAATCTCTTTCGGAAGTCCAGATTGCAATCTTTTTCTTATTATCTTCTTGTAGATGCCGCCAAACTTCGGTCACAAGGCCTGAATTAATATCGCCTCCGCAAATGACGACGTAACAATGAACGTATTTCCTGCAATATTTTGAAATTTGACCGAATAATCGATTTTCCTCATTTGTTGAGGACAATCCCTTTTTTACTTCAATGGCATCCTCGTAAATTTCACCAATCAGGCCGCTCTGAGTCCTGATTCGAATATCTGGTACAGTTGAATGATCATGAGGCTTAGAATCTGGAATTTCAAATTGCTTAAGTCTTTTTTTGAGATATTCCGAAAGGTTTTCCGTGATATTTGCTTCGTTATATCTTTTCGAACCTTTGGCGATAAGCTCTCTTGTGCTTTTGGATTTCCACCAAGTATCCAGCAAATCGAAAAAGACTTTTTGCCATTTTGTCGAAGAGCCCCATGATAGTGAATGATCTTTTACCATTTTCCTCGCCCCGGTCATCCTCTTTCAGGGGATAATACTTTTTCCGATCGCTATCTCGATGGAGGGTAGATGTGCTAGTGGTAGTATTTGTTGAAGGTATTGATAAATACGCCAATGTATATCGACGATTCATGCCAGAGCTTTCAACGACATTTGCATATGTTCTTCCCCTACCCCTCCAGGTAATTTCAAGAATATTCGAGGACGGAAGAACGGTCATCGTAAAGTTCTGGGGACCTGACAATCGTAGAAACCGACTAGGAATTGGGACTCTCTTACTCTTCTATCAATCGGGTGGAGCGAAGTCGGTAATAGGAGAAGCGACGATAAAAAAAATTGAGATAGGGGGAGCAAATGAACTTCTATCGCAATATGGAAAAAAACTAATTCTGGACAAAACGGAACTCGAACAGTACATTAAGAAGTTTCCAGGGCGTGAAGAAAAACAACTGGTGGCTCTCGAAATTTTGTCCCCAATAAGATATGATAAACCCTTTGTTTGGGCGGGTTCTATGACTATGATGGGTAAAAACCTGACAAAGAAGGAATACATCTCATTTTTTGGATCATAGTCCCTTAGAACTCAGTAAATGGATGTCTCCAGACTTCTCCTTACTTTTTTAATTGATCTCAACCCCGATTCACCCTTTACAGGTTGATGTAGCTTAGTGACTATGAAATCAAATTAACAACTAACTTATCCAACTCTTCGATCCCTTCTAGCTCATTACGGAATTTTTTTCTGCCCTTCCTACCAGAATTCATGAATGCGGTTGCTTGAATGATCGCTTGTCTGGTCAAATCGACAATCCTCTTATGTTCCTGATTCTTTGGATCATATCCTGGAAAGGGGATTTCGAGAGGTCTTTTATGAATATCGCGAGGGCCGAAGCTTCCTTGGGATTGTGTCTTCTTGATTTCTTCATTGATTATTCTAGAATTAAGAATTCCGACGAGATAGATACCTTCTTCTTCTGAGTCCGTGCGATAGACATAGGTTTTTGCATCAGCCAAGAAGTCTACAGGTTTGATTTCTTGACCATTGATTCGGAATGATGGTAAAGGTCGAGTATCGAGCATGCAAGCGGCGACATGTGTACCAGAAGCAGGAAAGAGAATGGCATATCTCTCCGAATTCTGATTGGTCAATCCTGCTCCACGGTTAAGCCGATCGACGATTCTCGGAAAATTCGTTTTTGAAGTCTTTGTAGCCAATTCCTCCCAATAAGATTGGCATTTGCTCAGCCACTTTGACATCAAGGGTTTCCCACTTCGAGCGAGATCCGCATCGAGCATCTTGTTCTTCCCTGATGATGAAATTGAAACTGGCAGAACGACTGGTCGTAATTGTTGATGACAGAATGAAAAAATATCATTGCCTAGTAATGTTGCGAATATGAATCCCCCCTCAATTGCTCCCTCCATCTCAACCTTGTCCCAGGGTTTCTTTGCTTTAGATATTGATTCTCTCGATGTTCGGACGAAGGGTGCATCCGGGTTCAATCCCGTTTCGGATTTTATGACGAATTCGACAAACCAGCAATTTCTTGGAACCAATGTTGCTCCTTGCTTGAAATGATTGATGTACGGTGATGTATTCGTTTCTCCCTTCAATGACGATGCTGGTTTCCATGAGGTGTTTTCAACTATTAATTGCGCTTTAATTATCGAATAGGGCGCATCACGCTCAGATAGTAAACCGGAAATCTTCATTGTCGGTATTGGTAGTTTCGTCTTACCTTTCTTTGTGGCAACTAGAACACAAGAAGGAACATTGAATAATGGTTTTACGCCTTCGAGATCTATCAGCTCGATGAATCGCGGCGTTGATAATCGCTGAAATGATTGATGTTGTTTTGCTCCAGTAATGATGCTTCTCGGCATCACAAAGGCAATAGTGCCTTTCTCCTTTAGGTACAGTCTAGATGCTTCAGCGAAGAAAAGAGTCGCGATCTCCGTCTGTGTGACTAATTGGGGCAATTTTGGGTTCAACAATCCCATTTCCTTCATTCTACTCTTTAGGAAGTTCTGGTACTGATCATCTGCGATATATCTCAGTGCGATCCAAGGCGGATTTCCAATCACAATGTCGAATTTTTCCTCACTTAATCGTGCAGGCGCATAGAGATTCTTCAGTATGAATATCCAGATGGAGTCTCTCTTTGCGTCAATCAGTCCCATCAAGACAGTCAAGGTCTCACACAGAATATCGGATTCTTCTACCCTTTTCGCTCGGTCTTTGAAAGTGTCAAGGAATCTATTCTTCATTGCCTCTTTCGCATCATCTTGTCTGAGTGATTTTGCTTCATATTGCTCCAGAATAGATGAAACGATTTGGAGCGTCCTCAGAAGCACCTTCTCATTTTGAATCAGTGCTTTCGGGAGCACGAGTCTCTGGCCGTGAATATCGAATTCGTAAATAGGCATGCTTTCTTCTATCGTTGTTTTCGGATGTGGCAATCGCAGACTATCCGCCACATAGATCGGAATCTCTATCTCGTGGACCCTTTCCTTGATAAGTTGACCAAGCCCTAGCAGATATGTGGCCTTAGCAATTTCAACCGCCATTGGGTTCATGTCGATTCCAACGACCTTGCTCAAGATGTCTTGCAGATGTGCCCCCCTCTCGCGCAGTGCTTCAATTGCCGCGGCAAGGAATGTACCAGAACCGCAAGCTGGATCAAGAATCGAGGGGATTCCTTTCTTTCCAATTACCCTCCCCACCACCATCTCTGCCAACCATTGGGGTGTGTAATATTCCCCTGTTTGATGTCGGACTTCTCTTGTTACGATTTCCTGATAAATTGCGCGGAACAGATCTCCTGTCACACTCTTGAAATCATAAAGCGAGAGTTGATCGGTGAGTATCTTCAATTTCGGTAGTGCATATTTCGAGGCTGCGGGCTCCAATACCCAGTCAAAATAACCTCCTTCGCGTCCGCCCAGGCCTAACTGAGCGAGCCTTTCTCCTCGAATTGAACTGATTAGATCATCTTTGTTTCTGATTGGCCCGTTGATCTTCAAATCTAGGAGGAATCGCGATAAAAGGACTAGGTATGTGTGACCCAGAAAAGCCTCGATACCGGGGGAATTCCCATAGACGATCGTCATATTCTTTTCCCATTCTTCGAGTCTCGTTCCAATGTCTTCTTTGCACGAAGCATATGCACTCTCCAGCGCAGCCATGACTGCATAGAAGGTCGGACTTCCTGCACCGAATCTGAGTGCGAGGTCGGCTGATGTCGGTCGTGGGTGAGTCTGGAATAACAGGCTATCGAGCCTCAAGCAGAATCCCTCTGGCGTTAGGGAATCGAGGTTGAAGGATTCAATGGGCTCTTCTTCAACGATAAAGCGCCCTTCGTCATCGATCTTCGGTTTTCCATCCTTCAATTCATATGTATATACCTCAAAGAGAAAACCATCCGTTACCAACCCAATGGGTATAGGATCGTCCTGCTTTGCCATCAATAGCGGACCATATCGGGATAGTTCTTCAATCGCTTTTTTTCGTTCTCCCTGAATATTCGTCTTCATTTCGATGATTACATCACCGAATGGTAAGTCTGGTCTACCGCGCAAAGCATTGATTTTATCGCTCTTGTATTGCTCGATCTTTGGGACAATATCATCGATATTTACGCCGAATACTTCGCGTAAGAGCTCGGAGAAAGCTATTAATCTCCCAGTATGTTGCGCTGCTTGACAGCTATTCCGAAATTTCTGAACAGCGCCTGTGACTGAATCGCTAAATAGTTGAACCGACAGAGTCTGCGATGAGTCTCTGTCGCCTTCCTCCTTTTTCTTGCTCATCCCGAGTGCCGAATGTCGTATTCGAATATTTATTCATCTACGATGGTCTGAATGTTCTTGAACAACAAGCATTCTCTTCGAATCGCAATCGATAAAATACTACGGCCGAATATTTTCTCACCGAGGGCTTAAACCCCGATTGATTAATGCTCCCATGAAGGCGAAAGCATGGACATGGAGTCAGGATGCTGATTCCGCCCGAAAGTTATATTTGACAGTTGTGCGGTGTTTATGAACTGCAGGTAAGTCCCGATCGGTAATGACCGCTTTGCCAACGGTCACTTGCGCCATGTGACGCTTGAGGGCAAAATCCCGATCGGGGGCTGCATATATTTTTCCTTCTGATTCCAGTACGTCTCGAAGCATATCACATCTTTGATGGTTCTGTAATAAGTCGAATCTCCTCCAGAATATTTCTTGTGAAGTGCTCCGGCAATGAAATCTGCGACGATCAATCCTTGGCAGGTTCCAGGGGAGTTCATTTGGAGAATAATGCTGGGAGGAATGAAGCGCAGTCTTCTGCATTCCTCATCTATAGCGTTCGAAATGTGTTCCTTGAAGCAATGCGTGACTCGCCTATGGAACGGTGCCCGATCGAATGTGATGTTGATCGTCTTCCGGATTCTCTCGAACCTCATGATCTCCCTCGCAAGCTGGCTGCACATGGTCAGATATAACAATCCTCTGTGCTCTGCAAAGAAATCATTCACTGCTGTCTTATCAAGCACTATCGAACCGATGTATATGCAGGGTAATTCGGTGACAGACTCCAATAACCTCCTTCTGGTCTGAGGGAAAGCAGAGTTGAATTTCAGCTCAACATCACTGCGCAATGCGTGGCTCTTAAGATTCCCTGCTCGAATCCGACGTGGAATGCGTTCCAATCTGCGGACATTTTCAGAAAATATTGCCGCCAGGACCACATACTTCGAAGATTTTCCCGAAAACCCAAAATCTCCCGACTCATCGACAAAGACATGGCAATTATCCATGCATGGCCAGTCACTTGCCCAACTATGGATAAACTGGATGCACGCAGACTGATTGCAACCTTAATCAGAGCATGCTCGAAATTAGACCAGAGCATCTCGGAAAACCTTTGTTTTGCCAAAACATTATTAAAGGTGAATTCTTGCAAACCTTTATTAATTGCCAAATCTCTATTAAAGGTGAATAAGATGGAGCAATACCTAACTGACTTCAATAGCAGGCTGAGAAAGAACTGGCCAGGAAGCTTGGTCAAAGTCGATGGCATCAACGAACCGCATGCTAAGGAATACCTGAATAAATTGGTAAAGATAGGAAAGATAGAAAGAGTGTCCTGGGGTTGGTATTGGGTTCCGGCAAGAACTAGGAGCGTACAGGACTTTCTGCGCAGAGACAGGAACTTCAAAGTATTGGCAAACCAGACCGCCGCTTCATATTGGAATCATGACTTCGTCCACAGAGACGTCTACGTCGTGAAGGTCAATGACAGATCATATGCCAAAGCATTGGAGATTTTCGCCTCGGGGAAGGGATGGCGCATACAATCAATATACACTGATGAGCAACTGAAGTATGTCTCGATCAACGGATTGCACATTGAGAACATGGAGCAAGCTATCGTGAATTGCCTGAAGAGCTACGCCTTCGTGGATGCGTTCGCGGCAATGAATGTCAACAGGGACAGGATAAAGATTGGTGAGGTGGAGCGCCGTTACTACTGGGAGAGGTTGCCGCACAGCGATGTGAGGATTCGATCCATCCTCGCTTACGCCTGGGCCAGGATTGCCGGTGGTACTCCCCGAAGGATCGCCGACGACTACGTGAGAAGAAACATCGATGATGCCCTGGAGAAGGTGGTTGGGGTTGGCCAGGCAGATTGATGTCATGCGCAAGAGGGAGGAGCTCATGGCAGGGCTGATCCGCAAGGTCGCCAAGGATTCGGATAGCTTCACCCGACCGCCTTTGACGATGATCGGTGGATACGCACTGCGAGCCTTCGTCCCCTTCGCGAGATACACCAGGGACTGAGATTTCGTCCTGCCGAAAGGAGAAGGGTGGGAGATAGACCGCATACCGGGTTGGTTCGGCGGCGGTCTGAAGACCGAGACGCTCGAAAAGCATGAGACATACGGTTTCCTGAGGCTAATCGATTTCCTCAAGGTGGGTAGCAAATCAGCTCCTGTGGCGATCGATTTCATGGAGGGGGAGGTACGCGGGAGGACGAGCGAACAGGTCATCTTGATCGACGACGAGTTCGTGAAGAACAGGACGAGCGTCAAACTGAGAATCGGCCCAACCGACGTTGAGTTGTATGTTCCCAATTACATCGATTACTTCATTCTGAAAGTTGTCTCCGGGAGACCAAGCGATGTCCGAGACATCGCCGCGTTGGTGTGGGAGAACGACATTCCAGATGGTCTAGACGATAGGATTGAGGAAATACTGCCGAGTCCGTCGATATTCAGGACCAACATTATTGAGAGCATCCTCCCTGACATCTCTGACAAGCGGTTCGTCGAGTCATGGCGCGGGACATTCGTTGTGAATTCGTTCGATGAGGAGGCAAAGGAGAAAGTCCTCGAGCGAATCCGCGGCCAATTGGAATGAAGATGCTTCCAACAAGGCATAAGCCCAAATCCAATGTTGAATGGATTTAGATCATAACGCTACCTCTTTCACGAGTATGATGCACTATG